>JACCDX010850699.1_pt1 | contig 43371 bp, 39 predicted proteins | sample 7449681 | NCBI WGS metagenome assembly JACCDX01 (sample SAMN15323450, study PRJNA562643) | freshwater metagenome | isolation source: river surface water | place: USA:Blue River Watershed | collected 2017-08-18
TGATTCTCCAGCATTGCAAATGTTGTGTCTCTAAAATTTACCATAATCAGTCCAAATCTGGATCTACATGTTCGAGTTGTGTTGTGTGCATATAAAGTAGAGTAGATCTTTCTCCACTTTCAACTGGGGTGATTCCGTGCTTCCAATCATTTCCATCACTAATAAAGAAAACTGCTGCGTACTTCTTAGGAGTATACTCAAAATTCTTTACTGGAAAGAAAATCTTTCCGCCTTCAAAGTCATCGTTTAAATAGATGACCGTGCTGTACTCAATAAATGGTTCTGGATCTTGGTCATCTACATGCACTAATCCATACCCTCCAGCAGTCCAAGTAGAACCAAAACATTTAAATGTCTTAATCTCTTTGGGCTCTTCTGGGTTTAGTTGTTGAAGTGCCTCATTTGACTTTAGGGCATACTTCTTTTGTATATCTAGTACCCTGCGGTTGTATGGGTATCCCGTGCCACCGAATCTAGTCTTGTAATATTCTGGATACGGGTTTACCTCTGAAGGACTACGCATCTCCTCTAAAAGGATTTGGGCATCTTCTGGTGTAACAAAGTTTTCTATAACTACTGGAACTGTTAGCATTTTTCCTCCTTACTAATTATACCACTACTCAATACTTCTAATTGCTTCGCTAAATCTTTCTGCACTCATGCTATCCAACTTCATTTCTGGATCATACCCAATGTCACTATGTGGATATGGCAGATAGTTTAGTTTGTCAAAGTTAAAGCCAACTGCACTTTGCAGTTTTTCTACACAGGAAAGATCTTCAAAGAAGATATTATTTTTACCCTTATAGATGTCAATTACTAGACTATAGTTATGCTTGGGCGAGAATGGAACATAGTCAGACTCAAACAAACTCTTGTCCAGTCTTCTGCACCATGCTGATGGTATAGACTGAACTGGTATCCCCTTATGAATAGCATATAAAGAAAGAATATCTTCTAGGCCCAAATACTTTAAAGCAGACAGGCTTGGGAATGATCTAAACATTTCGGATGTCATGAACACAAAATCGTGACTTATCCAGTTTGTAATGGTTGCAGTGTTAGATTCAAACCTTCTATATGCTGGATAGAACTTTGCCTCTTGCTCAAACTGTATTCCAGCACTTCCTGATAGAACTACATCTCTTCCACCATGTCCAAGAGTAAGTTCTAGATCCCACCCTTGTTCAAAGTAAACAGCCCCGTCAACATACATGAAGAAGTCTGTATCGGCAGAAGAAATAGATCTTTCAAGAAGTTCGTATGGAGAACTTAGTCTATCCCAACGAACATGCTCATACATATCAGAGTTAAATTTCTCTGCTCTACCAACATTCACTTGATCGTAAACAGATACAATTACTTTGTTTTGACCACTCTGGTTAGATATAAGAGCATTGACTGCTTCTGGCAATTCTTTGCTCTTATACCCCCAGAAATGTACAAATATTGTTTTCATTAAAGTAGTGGAATCCAGTGCTGCTCGATGGTTCCTGGGTTATCAATAAGTGATTGAAGTGGTTCAATGTCATAGGCAAGAGTAATTCTTGCACCATTCCAAGTCCAGTCCCCCATTGCATGTGGGTGGCCCATTTCAGAAATAACAAGTCTATTGTTCTTGTTAACATTGTCTACAATTCTTCCAGACCCATCATTAATCTGGTAGTGTGTGATTGATGGCTCTGCGCTGATGCAGTAGTAGCCATGGAAGTGTGGTGCGTATGGTCCACCATGATCGTGCCAATTCAACTTTCCTACATCTGAATGATTGATGTTGAACCAACCCTGTACCATGTACTGCTGTGCATCAAAATCAATGCCATAATACTCGCAGGCTTCACGGGTAGCAGAAGAAATTGCCTTAAATATATTATAAATTTCTGGGCTAGAAAATTGAAAGACATTGTACTCTCTCCACTTTACAGTAGAAAGGCTACCAGACTCTACCCAAGCCTCCTCCTCGCCTAACTTTTCAACACCACGAACCTTTGCTTCTTGAATTAGTTGGTACTTTTCCTCTAAGAATTTTGAAAGTTTTTCCAAATCATTATCTAGATATCTTTCAAAAAACTTGTGTGGTTTTGCCGATACTGCGCCTGATGTGTTTGGCATCATTTACTTGCTCCTTTTGTTTGTAACCATTATACTACAAAGTTTCCTTTGTATATTTTTTCTTTCTCCACGCAAACTTTCTATAGTGTGCGGTAATATGTGACCTTCTGTTCTCAGACCTGAACTCATGCTTTTCCCTTGTCTCTGGTGAATCATCAATCACCAAGTTCCAAGGCTCTCTCTTAATAGGAATCATTTGAGCAATAGGGGTTCCCTTTGGAATAACCCCCTCAAAATTCCTCTTAATGAAGAGTGGTAAAAATGCTGGCAATCCCCAGACATCTGAATCTACTATACCAGAAGGAGTCCAAAATGGCAAATCTGGTCTATTGATTGGCATCGTGAATAACAAAGAGTAATCCTCTGGTGTTTCATAAAACCATTGCATCTTAATTCCAAAATGTATAGGGTGAACATCGTCTGGAATTGCCATATCGACATGGGGACGCTTATCTACTAGCATCACTGGAGCAGTCCAAGATAGCCTTGGCTTTCCTGATGGGTCTAGTTCAACAAGAAGGTCATCATCTAGGCAATACATATACCCAAGAGACATCGCATCTTGGAAGGGAAGGCAAAGTTTTGTAGATACATTTGATCCATCACCACCTCTGTCATTTACTGGATCTAGATTTTCTAAATCATTTGAAATATAATGCTTTGCAAGGTCACGATACCATTGAGGAATCTTCTTGTATGATGGCTCAGGATCTAGTGTGTGTTCTCTAGACCCACTTGGTACGAATATAATATCTTTTTCATCATCCATACTGCTTTACCAATCTCTCTATTTGTTCTTTAGTAGCGTTAAACTTTATGTCATACATTGGGGTTGCTATATCAATGATACCATATTTTGAATTTACTATGTGTGGCCCAACACTTTTAATCTTAAAGTCAACAAACTCTGTATCAAATACGACAACTCCTTCTAGTTTATTAAACTTTATTTGCTGTGGTCTAACATTAAATGGAGTTTCTGGTGACTCTTGAATTTGAACCTCTATGTCTGCATCTGGGAACCATGGGACATAGAACCTATAGGTAGCAATAAAGCAGTCTTCTTCGATGTATTTATTTTTTGATGGGTAGAACTGTCTTTGCCAGGTCTTATCCAAAGCATATAGATCATCTCCCTTTGGACTTACCCAGATTTCTGCATGAGTCTTTTGTCTTAATAAAACATCCCCAGTATCCTCATTCAAAGATATGAGTTCTGGTCTTGGGTATAGGTTTGAAACATACCTGTTTACTGGCTTAATTAGGCAATCAGAGTACTCGTCTTCAATAATGTCAAACCTTCTCCATCTATCTGGAACTTTAGATATAGATGTTATTTCTGAAAAAGATAGTTCTTCTGAATTAAGCCAAAAATCTGACCCAATAATATTATTCTTAATATCTTTTATCATCTAATTATCCTTGTGTTGTATGTTTGCTCCCACAAAAGAATATCAGACTCGTCATTTAATAATGGCTGACCTTTAATGTTGAGACTGGTGTTTAGTAGAACTGGGCATCCCGTATCCCAGTACCATTTACGCAATAGCATGTGCAGACCTGGGTGCTGATCTCTGTTTACAGTCTGTACCCTGGATGTTCCGTCAGCATGAACAACAGAAGGAATCTTTTCTGGTTGTAGACATCTTACTGTGTACTGCATATACGGAGATGTAAAACTCATATCAAACCATTCTGAAGCAAACTCTTCAAGAACAATAGGGGCAAAAGGCCTGAACAGTTCTCTTTGCTTAATCATGTTAACCTTATCTTTAATGTCTGGATCTCTTGGATCGGCAAGGATTGATCTGTTTCCTAATGCTCGTGGACCGTATTCTGCTCTACCTGTTGCTACCGCTGCAATTTTGTCTTTCTTTAATGCCGAAAGAATTTCCTGAGTTGGATAATTACCACCAAGATCATAGCCCAGGTATGGTGTAGTCCAATTAATATGTTTGCCATATAGTGCTGCTGCTGCACCTAGTGAACTTCCAGCATCTCCTGGATTTGGCATAATCCAGATCATGTTAAATAATTTCCACAAAGAAGTGTTAGCAGAGGAATTAAGGGCGCAACCACCCATGAAAACAAGATTTTTCTTTCCCGTAATTGTTTGTGCCATACTCATAAATTCCATTAATCTAGTTGTATAAACAACCTGAACTGCTGCTGCAATATCAAACTTATCCTGCTCTGTTATTGGCATTCCCCAGTCATGGATTCCTTTATGAAAGTTATACTTTTGAGTATGATAGTTTGGGAAATACTCGTCAACCTCTTTGTAGTATCTCTTCCAATCTCCATAGGCAGCCATGCCCATCATAATATATTCTTCTTGGTTTGGCATAAGTCCAAGCAGGTCTGTAAATGCAGAATAAAATAATCCAAAACTAACTGGATAGTTTTGCTTAAATTTAAGTTTAAGTTTGTCATCTTCACCTACCCATACCGTAGATGTATTGTATTCTCCGATTGCATCTAGAACTACCACTACGGCATCCTTGAATGGACTTGTATAGTATCCCGCTGCTGCATGGGATTGGTGATGACTAAATGACTTTCTCTTAACACCAGGCAAATCAAACCTAGGCTTCCAGTCTCCTGCGCCACCCTTTAAAAGCAGTCTAGAGGCCTTTAGGGCAGGTTTCTCATAGTAGGCAATGTAATCGGGTTCTCCATACTGCAAAGCATCTTTTATTAAACTATCATTCACATACCAGTCATTTTTTTGCTTGCTGTATCGTTCAGCATGCCCAGCAAATAATATTTGACCATCTTTAATTAAAGATACAGATGCATCATGGCTAGTCTCATTAACTCCAAGAATAATCATTAGTATATGTACTTCTTTGGCTTCTTGTTAAATCTTTTTAGTCTATAAATTAAAATAAACTTTTTAATTTTTGATATCATCTTTTAACCTTTCTACAAAATGTCCAGCATATGCAAGTTGTGTTATTAGACCAGGATGCCTATCATCTGCAGCAGAGATTAGGAATGAGTCATCATAGTAACTATAATCATTTAAGTCTAAATGTTTTGCTTTTTCTATAAGATTTTCTTTTGGCATATCTCGGTATGTTTTAAAATTTAGATCAATCATTTTTTGATTTGCTAAGGTGTCCCAAGATGTACCAAACAGAGTTATGCCTAGTAGTTCGCAAACTGAATCTAGCATTCTGTAATGACTTTGAAATTCGTACATACCTTTAAAAGGTGTCATATTGTCTGCAAGTTCTACCCCAGTTGCGTATGTGATTGAAGGTGCAAATCCAGAGCCATCGTTGTGTGGACCATAATACCTAAACATGTCTGGAAGAAGTACCATAATATAATCTGGCTTACCATAGTTCTTTAAATATTTAAAGATATTTGATACAATTTTTGAAGCAGTTCCTCCAGGATATGATAAAACATGAAACTCTCCCAAGTCAGAAAAGTTATCCTTCATATAATTGTAAACATGACTTGGCCATGCGTAACCTTCTGGCAAGTATTCGCCAAATGTTACAGAGCAACCAGCAAAAAGAACATTTGTTTTATTTTTATCTAAAGTTGAAAAACTCTCTGATCTATGAAAATCATTATTTAGTTCGTAAAAAACCTTCTGAGTTTTTTTCTTATTAGTTAATTTTACATTTGGATTTTTAATATCTGATAGTTCTAGTCTTCTTGGACCAACCATATTTTGAAATGATGGTTCAACTCTTTCACTTAACTCATCAGATGAGAAAAAGGGAACTGGCATGAAGAACCTCTTAGCCATTTCCTTTTCAGTATCCATACTCATATTGTAATTACCTTTCTCTGCGATCCGTACGGGACTTGAACCCGTGACCTCTACCGTGACAGGGTAGCGAACTAACCAACTATTCTAACGGACCTTTGCTGGGGATGCAGGCCTCGATCCTGCGACTTGCGAATTAACAGTTCGCCACTCTACCAACTGAGTTAATCCCCATTGAAAACTACAACTCCTTGCTAACCTCAGCAAGGTATGATGTAATTTTACCATAGAACTCATCCTTCGTTATGCCAAAGGAATTCTTAAAATTGAGTTGCCAGTCCTTTGATGATGCAAAAGACGAGACAAACTTTTCATAACTTTCATGTCCATATACTGCTACGAGAACCTCTGTAGCATACCCACCAACAAGATACGCCAATGGACCATTTCCTGGAGCATATCGTGGTGATGGAAACTCTATCATAGACATAATATTTTTTGTAGTATCAATATTATTTTGCTGCAACAGTGACTTAATATTTTTTCCAGTCTCACGATTAAAGTCATCTGCCGTACCCCTGTGGCTTTCTAGCCGAATATTTTTATTGGAGTCAACTGGTGTATATCCAATAGCCTCTCCATAAAACTGTGCAGAACCCTCAACAAGCCATAGAGGGGCATTGGTCCAGAACTGGTGATCTAGACTTGCCTGTGCTAGGTGAGTATACTCATGTGCAGAAGTAGAAAGATTTCTATTTCCACCCCCAAGCCCCTGCTCTAATAGCCAGTTGCCATTAAACAGTTTGCCCGATGTTGCGTTGCCACAATAAAATACAAAACAACTATTTGCACTCATAAGGGATGCGTTTGGATGAATTGAAGAGACCGTAGATTTTGCCCAATCCAAACTCTTGTAGTCATAAAGAACAACATGAACATCTCCTGCTGGCTTGTAGATATTAGACCACAACTTAGACGCCTTAATAAATGATAACTTTTCAGCATCAAACTTTGACTTATCAACTGTTGGTCCTACATAAAAGTTTACACCAGATAACTCATAAGAAGATTTTGCAATTGCTGACTCAACACTCTCACGGGATTTTGTATATACAGTGCTTGGAATTAGGTTGTCTATACCAAAAGAAACCTCTACTGTTGTAGTCTTAGTTTCAACTGCTATAGGTGTTTGAACTGGCTCTACTTTTGCAACTGGTACTGGTGTTGGCTTTGGTGTTTTTACTGGTAGAGATGTCTTCTTCCAGATGCCACTCTGAATACAGGTGTATTTATATTTTGAATCTACCCTCGTAGTTCCAACTTTACAAGACTTGCTGGAACCTTGGATTACTCCTGCACTTGCCGAACCTTGAAATAAAAACACAGAAAGAATTAACGAAACAATTATTTTTTTCATTTTATCTTTTTCTACTAAGAAATCATCAGTCTTACGACATGACAACATGGGTCTCCACCTTGGTCCCACTCTTCAATCTCTTCTTCACTCATATACTGGTATCCACCGTCGTGAGTATTGCAATAAGGTTCTGTAATCCACCCACGCTCAATGCCGTTGGTAATCCAGATACCAAACTCTTGTTCTTCTACAGATAGTTCTTCATTCATGTTATAAGTATACCCTTAAACGCTTACGATGTCAATAGGGCCCATACACGATGGGCTAAATTTAATTGCTGCCCCAACTGCTGATTGCAAACGCTTGCGTGGATCTTTAGATTTTTCTGTAGCATGCAGAGCACCAAAAGCGTATTCTGCTCCAGATCCCATAGCCAAATAGTCTACATTGTATTTAGATAAAGACATATCTGCAGAACTGTGCTCATATATCTGACCCTTGATTGCAATGATCAAGCCGAAATCGGAATCTTTTCCAGTTTCTACCCACCAGTCTGTATAGAATTTTTTGAGTTGCTTAACAAACTTAGTTTGCATAAACTTATCTGTATCACGAATGTCTGGGACATCTGGGTTAAAATTATAACGAAGACGCTCTCCATCCATAGAGCCTGCATATCCAATTAGATATGGACCCAACTTCCAAACCTTTGGGGCAGTTAATGGTAGAATGGTACCATCATCTGATGCACCACGATCCCCTGCCATATAAATCTTATCTTCATGGCGAACTACAGCAATACAAGTCATGACAAAGCCCCTTTTGATTAGGTATTAAGTATACCATCCTCGCAAGGGGCCTGTCAACTAAGCCTAAATTAATGCTTAATTATACTACCTTTGATGATTTTCTTCGCTTTTCAACCGCTTCATCCTGCACTGTTACCGCATTCTTGTCTGTTGTAGAAAATGCTGCATTAATCTCATCTCTTGTGAGTTTGCCGTCGTCCATAAAAGCACGAGCCAACTTCTCAACTACAACTGCTACGGCACTAAGTCCAGCAACTGTCATAGCCTTTGCTACAGAGATTCCTGCGATTGCACCTGCACCGATTACTGCTAATGCATTTGCTGCAAAAACTGCAACAATACGCATAAGGATGTTCCAAATGTTTGTGATACTGTTCATATTTAGTCCTCCTCTCTATTTCTAATTGGATAGGTTAGTATCCATGTCACCGTTGTAAACATAATTCCATAACCAACAACTGTTTTTGCACTACCGTCCAAAACAACCCAAGCGATAAACATGCCTAGGAGAGTCCATTGCTGATCAAGGATATCCTTGATTAGTTTTACCATCTTTCATTCCTCCTTGAACCACCTGAATTTGCCCCGCTTGCTGAACCACCAGATGATGGTGCACTTGGTGCTCCACCTCCAGTAGCCAAACCTACAGCATTAAGTGCTGCTCCTGTTGCAACCACAGTTGCCACAACCATGTTGGTTGCTTCTTCTCTTTCTGATGGAGTCATGTCTGCTCCAATGCTTCCAAGTGCTGCGATTGCTGCTCCTGGATCAGTTAGTGCTGCATTTAATAATGCTCCTGGATCTGAAACCAATTCAACATTTGCTGCAACCTCTGCAGTAATTACAAGAACTTCCCCAGATTCAGATGTTCTAACTGCTACTGGTGTCTCTGGAGGAAGATCAGAATATGAAACTCCAGATGCTTGAACTTGGGCTGCTGAAATTGACTCTCCTGGCTTTAGGTCTGCTACCAGCGATGTAACAACTGCTGCCACTTCCTCTTTTGATAATTCCTTGCCAGACTTAGCCTCTTCTGCAATTTTTGCAAGTTTTTCTTCTTCTGCTTTTTTAGCAGCCTCTTCTGCTGCTGCTTTTTCTTGCTCTGCCTTTAACTTATCTGCTTCAGCCTTAGCCTTATCTGCTTCTGCTTTAGCCTTTGCTTCTTCCGCTTCTTTTTGCTCTGCTAACTTTTTAGCATCTTCTTCTGCCTTAATCTTTGCTTCAAGTTCTGCCTTGGCCTTTTCTTCCTCTGCAGCCTTTGCCTTTGCTTCTGCTTCTAGTCTATCTGCCTCTGCTTTTTCTGCTTCAGCCTTGGCTTTGGCTGCTGCTTCTTCTGCTGCAATGCGTTCAGCCTCTGCTTTTTTGGCTGCTTCCTCAGCAGCAATTCTATCTGCTTCAGCCTTTGCTGCAGCCTCCGCTGCTGCCTTTGCCTCTGTTTCTGCCTTAATTCTTGCAGCCTCAGCAGCAATTCTAGATTGCTCTGCTTCATATGCTTGTTGTGCTGCTATCCTTGCATTCTCTGCAGCGATTGCTGCTTGTCTTGCTAACTCTGCTTGTCTTGCTTCTTCAGCAATTCTTGCTCTCTCTGCTTCTTCTGCTTGCAGTGTTTGCATAACTGCATCTTGTGCTTCTGTCACGCTTGCATTCATAGTAGATACTGCATTACCAACTGCTTCGATTGCAACATTTAAATCTTCTTGAGCATCTTGAAGATTTTCTTCTGCCTCAATTAAATCTTCTTCTGCTGTTGAAAGATCTGACTCAAGAATATCTAGGGTTGCCTGGGCTACCTGAAGATTTGTCTGTGCTGCTTGAAGTGTTTGTATTTGTTCTGGTGAAGCACTAGATGTACTAAATTCAGACCCTGGGACTACAGACCATCCGCTTCCAGTATTCTTCATTAAAACAACATTGGCCCCTCCGCCATTTTCATAAAACCATAATGTAAAGTCTTTTCCTAATCCTGCGGTTGTCTGTACTCCTGCAATAGATCCTCCACCACCTTTGTCATACCAATCATTAATGATAAGTTGGCCATCTAAATAAATCTGCACTCCATCATCTGCAGGTGCGTATAGATACGTTGTTCCAGTATGAGTTGGTGTCCAAATGCCTTCCCACTTTACTTTAAAATCATCGTTTGCCATTACTAAATTTGCATTAGCATCAAAGTTTTCATTAATTCCATTGGTGTCAGTAACAACCCTTACAACATTTCCAACATTAAGTGGTGGTGCGTTATTATATCCAGGATTATGAATTACGGTCATGGTTAGACCAGGGGATGTGTTTTCATTTACTACGGCTGTTGCAGATTCAACTACCTGTGTTTTATCTACTACAACCTCTGTTTGTGCTTCTACTGCAATCTCTGCAATAATGACATTTTCTTGAGCCTCTGCTACAACTGCGGTTGCGCCATCAACCTGAGCCAAAGCCACAGTAGCACTATCTACTACTGTTTGGGCCTGTAAGATAGAGGTCTGAGCCTGTGTGATAGTGGCTGTAACTGTCTCTGTAGGGCCCGTAATGGCTGCTGCTTGGGTTTCTATAACTGCCGTGGCAGATTCAGCCTGAGTTATTGCAGTCTGTGCTGCCTCAATTACGGCTGTAGGGGTTATTGATACTACGGTAGATGTATCTGATACTTGTGCAACTAGCACTGTATTTACTGATATTGTTGCGGTTGTAGATTCCGATGGGGTTATTTGAGCAGTACTAACTTCATCAGCGTGAGCCAAGTCCTGTGGAAAAAATAGTAGCCACAGTGCTAAGAGTGCTGTTATAAATGCTGATCTTAGTATTAATTTTTTGATAACCTTCCCCCTTGCAGACAAGATGTCTGATAGGATGATTATACCATTTTATTGCACAAAAAAGAGGGCTAGCACTTGGCTAACCCCCTTAATTGTTGGACTAATTACTTACGCTTTGATGCTGGAAGTAACTTGTTTGCTGCTGCAAGACGCTTCTTTAGTGATGCAATCTCTGCTGCATCTGTCTTAGCCTTTGCTGCTGCTGCAACCTTTGTTGCTTCGTGTGCTGCAACTGCATCTGCAAGAGCCTTGTCTGATGCAACCTTAGCATCTGCAAGAGCCTTTGCTGACTCTGCTCGTACTGATGCAAGAAGAGTTGATGCTGCCTGTGCATCAAGTGCACGACCAGCCTTCTCTGCTGCGAGGAGTGCGTTAAGAGATGCGATTGTTCCATTGAGATCTGAAACAACAAATGATGCCTGTGCAGCCTTGATTGGTGCATCAAGACCAGTTACTGTTGCTGCTGTAAGTGCTCCAGTTACTGTCAAAGAAACTGTACCAGCAACTGCTGTTGCCAATGCTGCTGTCTTTGAACCTGCGACTAGAGTTGTATCTGCTGCTGCTTCTGCTGTTGTAGAAGTAACGAGAGTCTTTGTGATTGTTCCGTCAGCAAATGTAGAACCGATTACTGTAGCAGTAATGGTTTCACCTGTGAGGATTGCGTTACCGAAAACGTCTGTTGCAGAAACAGTGATTGTTGGAATTGTTCCAACTGCTGTTGCTGATGGAACTGCAACCGCAACCTTTGAGGCTGCTCCTGCTGTACCCTTGATGTAAACGATTGTTGAGTATGAACCGTTCTTCACTGTTACAGAACCAACTGCTGTTGTAGTTGTGTATGCGTAAACAGTTACTGCTGTTCCTGCTGATGTAGCAGCAATTGATGATACTCCAGATGCAACTGTCTTTGGTGCGTCTGTTGTGTGAAGTGCTGTAACCAACTTAACTGTTGGAGATGCTTCAAAAGATACTGTTGTTCCTGTATCTGCTGTTGCTGCAATAGCAACCGATGTGCCAGATGTAATCTGGTTTGCTACTGGTACTGCGACTGTTGCTGGTGCTGTTGCCGTTGTAGCGTTAGTAACTGTTGCGACTGTTACAGCAAGCGGTGCTGCTGATGAAGGTGCTACAGAAAGTCCAACGATTGCTAGGGCTGCAGCAGTAGCAATTGAGATCTTCTTAAATGAATTCATTTATTTTTTTACCTTTTCTTTATAGTAGATTTAGTCTATCCAAATAATCTTTTACATCATCTGGCATAGGTTTATATTGTATCACATTGTCTTTAGAGGTGTCAACTCGTGGTCGATCTCTAAATGTATGAATCTCTATCTCTTGATTCATGTCCTTTGGGGTATGAGAAATTGCCCCAAATATTGCTCCACACACGGCATCTGCTAAGTCCTTAGAAGATTTTCTTGGGTGGTCAACTCTATTATTCTTCATGATCTTAAGTTCTGTCAACTCTTCAAACAAAAGATCGATTGCTGGCATAGCAAGTCTTTCCTCGTACACAAGCATAGCCATATCTTCGTAATGCTTCTTGGCAACAGAAACAGTCTCAGTTCTCATTCCTACCTGCTTTAACTCGTTCTGAATGTCAAACGACTGCCATCGGTCAAATGAAACCATACCAATATTAAAGCCAAGCCTACGAAGGTTTTGAATCCATTGCTTGACCTCTGAAAGGTTTACAGGACCTTCTACTTTTGGTTCCCAGTATGCAACTGCATCTACAACTACTACTGGTGCTACTTGTGCATAATCTTTAATTACCTGGATATTTACCCATTTATCTACATGGGCAATTGCTACCGCACACTTGTCATGCTTTTGTGCAAGGTCAGCATGGATATAATAAGTCTTATCTGGATCTGGCTTAAAGGTTTCATCAAATCTTCTAAACTGATCTAAAGGATTTCTTAGTGTCATACAGGTTCTTACTTTTTCAATCTGCTTAAAAAATGCATCGGATGAGTAGGTCGGAACACAAGCAAAGCGTTGCATAGCATCGCCTAGGTCTGTGTAGAATGCTAACTTAAAGTCATCAATCTGTCTTGTTGGGTTTACAATCCATGTTGGACGCTTTAGTGCAAATACTCCAGGATACTTGTAAGAAATAATTGTATCTTCATCCCAATTAATCTCAAGTGAGTTTCCAGCAGCGTCTTCTGGTAGATCTGGATTCATAACAAACTTATGCGTATAGTTAATGACTTCCTTCTCGGCAATAACATCGTCATACTTCTGAGAAATAAAGTCACCTGGGTAACGGGGGAACGAGAGCAATGCAACCTTACCAAGGTCGGGGAAACGAGAGTCTACAGATGCACGGAATGCTTTATAGATATTATCAGCAGTCTTTCCTTGTTCATTACCTGTTCCAACCTCCTGTGCAAAACCAGAAATCTCGTCAAGTACTGCAAGAATAAGGTTCAAGCCCTCATGTGATTCACGCTCTGAGTGACCAGAGTAAACTGTAATAGAGTCATCAAACTCAATAGATTCTGCCTTGGCATTATACTTTCCTGCAAACCATGGCGATCTTTCAATCTTAGTTTTAAATCCTTTAAAGAAAACATTCTTAGCCTGCTGTGCGTTAATAGCCACATTGATAATATCAATAGCGTCACCAGAAGGCTTTCCAAAGTATCTTGCTGGATCCTTTAGGCATAGAAGTTTATATACAATGTATGCACATGCTACTGTAGATGTAAAGTCTTTTCCAGATCCCTTGCCAAGTTGTAGGATAATTTCATTCTTTGTATACTTCTTATAGTATCTGGTTCCTTCTTCAGCCCCCAGAATTTCGATAACATCCTCCAGTTTATAAATCTGGCTCATGGCCTCTACGATGTCATACTGAATATCAGACAGCGGTGGTTGGCCAAGATAGTCTTCACCCTCAACGAATGTCTTTGCATTTACAGGAATCTCTTTGAAGTTATTATCCTTAAGGGCTTCTAAGAAATCATCAAACATCTGCAATCACCGTAATTACTTCATCTTCTTTTGAGATAGACGAAAGCCTTCTCATGATTAAGTCCCTTACCTCTGGGTGTGTAGATGCAATATCCTTTAGAATACCAACAAGCACCTCTTGACGCTTCTCAATCTGAACCATCTCATCTGCTAATTCTTTATTCTCTAGCAATCCAGCCTTTTGCAACATATCAATACGCTTAGACTCGATATCCATAACAAGTTTAATAGCAGCAGTCTTTGCACTAAGGTTATTAGTCATAGAGGCTTCATCGATAACTTCATAAGATTTTGAGATTAGGATTCCATAGTGCTGGTCTGCGCCTGCTAATGCTTCTTTCGCTCTAGCACGGATTGCTGCATTGTTAGATGCACTAACCTTCCACTCGTCAATGTAGGATACAACTCTCTGTCTTGGAATTGACAATTGCTTAGAGATTTGTGTAGGATCACTACCCTTTAGATATTCTTCAACAACATAGTTGACTTGATCTAAATGCTTAACTAGGTCATCTTCAGTTGTCATACTTACCCTCTAGTCTATTAATCTCATCCTTTATATAAAAGATTGCCTTCTCAAGGTCTTGGATAGTCTTAGACTCATCTTTAAGCCCCGCTCTCCAAAGGTACTTAAAGGCATTTCCAATATTAAAGTTACGATGACGAGTAATTTGTATGCACTCAACCCCAGAAGGATCTGTTGTGTAGTGTGCAGGATGATTTACTTGGTCAACCGTAATTGTTAGATTATCGCTCATCGTTTACTCTTTCTTAGTCCAAACTTAGCAAGGTAAACATAGATAGTCTCTACGCTTGCCCCACACTCTTTTGCAATCTCTTGTGGAGACTTTTTATCCATAAGGTATCTTTTCCGAAGCCAAGTCTCACTTGTATATAGTTTAGCAGCCATAGTATTATTTGTCAACTCCTATTGCTTTATTCCAGTTTTTAATAGCCCAATGCCCAATACCGCAGGCATCTGCTACATCGTTATCTGTAATAGTCCTATCATACTGGACATTAATAAAGTTAATAGTTCTTTGTTTACGCAAATCTCTTTCGTATGACTTAAGCCAAGAATCTGATCTTCCTGGGTTCTGGGCTTTAATATAAAACTTTTCATCCTTCGAAATCTTTTTATTACCTATAAAATTTTGCCAAGTAATTGGAGCAACCTTTCCAATAACAGTTGTTCCAGATTGTCCTGCTGCACCAAGAATTGCTCCTTGTACTAATGCTAAATCTGCAGCGGTTTTTGGACTATTCATAAACACTGTATGCTCAATCACGATAGCCTCAAAGCCACCATAAATATCTAAAAAAGCCTTAACCTTTTTACCAGCATCCATAACCTTTTGATAGGTATCTTTGCCTTCAAAGTTAATCTTACCAACGCTAATTATTGTTTGAGTAAATGTATCAAATATTGCAAATGCAAGACTGTTGGTGCTGGCATCAATAGCACAGATTCTTTTAGGTATTAGTTCAACACCCCACTTATTCTGTACCATTGATGAGCCCCTTGATCTGCTTCAAACTCTTGCTTACATCTCCTGGGTTAATTACGCACTCCATACAAAGAACTTCATCATTGTAAATAGATAGGTTATTCCCACAAGACTTACATTTTCTTTCTTTGCCCTTGCGCTTTTGACGACGCATGTGAATGTATCTAGCAGCAATCTTTTCCTTTGTTGCTAGGTCACGACATTCAGCAGAGCAATAAATCTGATAACTAATTTTAGTTTCAAATTGATTGTCGCACCAACTACAGTGTTTCATCTTTCAGTGGCTCCAGAGAGTTAATTTTTAAGTCCCCAACCTCTGCAGAAGCACAGGCTTTTTGAATAGGACATGTTTTGCAGATCTTTGAATTAGACCTGTAGTTCTTCTTAGGAATGGTTCTATCTGTCCATGCCTTTCTAACTTCTCTCATCCAATCAAATGCTTGATCGACCCACTGACGATAATAATCGTTTACTTCTACTGGAAGAACTAGCAACTCATGATTATTCTTATTCTCATAAATTAGTACTCCCCTTGCCTTCTTAAGGATCTTCATATAAATAAGCAACTGAATTAGGTGACCAGTCTTTGGCTTCATTGCTGCCTTGCGATATTCGAATCCTTCATTGAGCATTGTCTTAATCTCACCAAGAAGTTCTTCGCCTTCCCAGTTAAGAATAACATCTCCGTACCCAAAAATTGGTGGGTCTGGATAAGTAATCTTGAATTCTGAATCAACTAGAAACCCTGGAACATTGCCCATTGCCTCTTGGATTCTTTCATGTGACTTAGTTCCAGCAGTCATATTTGCTGCGCCATATGGATCTGCGTTATCTTCAAATGTTTGTCCATCAAATGCTAGGTACCAATATCTTGGGCACTCTCCATGTGAATAGGCAATTGTAGATGGTGCAAATGTCTTCTTCTGTGTATGCTTGTCAACTCGATTGATGACATATCCAGAGTTAATCTTTTCAATTAAAGCCTTGCTGTCCAGAAAACTTTCTCTCTGCTCAACTCTCTTTAACATAACTTGCTGTAGTAAACTTTTTGACATTATTTTTCTCGTTTCTGTTTGTATAAGTATAGCAGAAATCAGCGTGTGATGTACTTGAGTGCTGAAACTAAATTGTTGATTGACTCTGCTGCTGTGTAGTAAAGATTCTTCTTTCCACGATCAGACTTGTCCACATTAGCCATCCATGTAGCCTTGAAAGCCATCTTCGCAGCAATTGCCTGTAGTCTAACAATCTCAATTGTCGCTACTTGAGTAGGAATGTCTGGCTTAATGATTACCTTAGCAATAAAAGCAAGTGCTTGAGTTAACTCTTCATCATCCATGTAGTCAGCAATTTCTGCTAGACCGTTCACCATATCAATCGTTGGTGTATTATTCTCCATCAACTGTCTCCGCTTCACGGGAAATGGTAACCTTCTGGGCCCACTCTGCTTCACGAACCTTCATTGAATCCTTGTGCTCTTGTGTAACTGGACCTCTTGGATCATTCTTCATCTCGCAGTGAGCAAAGATCATATCTACAACATCGTCATCTGATAGGTCCATAGGTGTTCTCCAGTGAATCTGGTCTGTTCCAGAAAATGTTACACCCTCATTATTATTGAGTAAAAATTCTTCACCCTCAACAACAATTGGCCAACTAACAGTTGAGTAGACTTGAACATCTAGCGTAAGTTTGTGTGCACTAAACGCATCGTCAAAGTGAGGATAAAGTTTTGGCTTATATCCAAATTTTGTAGAGTATCTGGCAAACTGATAATCATTCAGAAACCATTCTGGACCATAGTTGTCCTGAACGATCTTTTCTAGATGTGCACGAAGATCGTCTCCAAGACTAACCAGATATGCCTTGTGGCCTAATCTTGTCTGTGTCTGTGTTTTTTCTTCTGGCACTTCATTAATAATTGCATAAATGTTCCTGATCTGTTCTTCAGACAGGATGTTTTTAATAATCATGTTCTTCATAATATCTATTATACACCTTCCGTTAATTGTTCTAGCATCTCTACCTCTATTACTGCAAGCCTTACTTTTGCATTACCCTCGCCCAGCACCAAAAAGATTGCTGGATCGTTTCCATTTCGTATTGCATCAGTGACTGCTTTTGCCCAAATCTCTTTACTAATCGTAATTCCTTTTGGATACTCTTTAAAATCCACAGTAAAGTTTCTCCAAGTGGCGTCACCCTTATGGGTATTCCTTCCAGAGTTCTTGTGCTGCTTGGCACCGATCCTTTTAGACTCACCCCTCTCGCTCAAAGTCGCTCTTCTTTCTCTTATTAAAACTAACAGTAGACAAATGTTTTTCCCTGCACATCCATGTGGCAGTTTTTGTTTCTGCATAAAGTCTAAGAGTTAACACTTCTACTTTGCAGGTATGACAAATAAATTGACCGTTATAAACTGTATAACTAGCCATTTAGTTGCTTTCTTAATGACTCTTGTAGATCCAAGTCTTCCTTTACACGGTTGACGAACCCTTCTCTGCCCTGGACCTTTGTGCCATCTTCAAGTTGATACCAAGCACCTGTGCGGTTAACCAGACCTGCTAATTCAGCAGTGTCAACCAAATCACCAATGCTATCGATCCCGACATCATCGCCACGAAAATAAAAGTCATACTCTCCAGATTGGAAACCAGGTGATGTTTTAGAGAACTGTAGTTCCCAGCGTACCTTGCGACCAATCTTTTCTTCAATGAGTTTATCTCCGACATGAATCTTCCCCTTAATTGCTTGATTGTCTGACTCAGATGAGAACAGTTTAATAACTGTAGATGAGTAGAACTTTGTTGCCTGACCACCTGTTGGTTGCTGGCTTGTATACATGGCACTAATATTATTTCTTGATTGTGAAATAAGAACAAACAGCGTAGGCTTGACCTTATTGTTAGCATAATTAATCATCTTCCATGCATTTGAGAAGTCTCTTGACTCGGCACCAATTTGCTTTGTGTTCTCAAGTTGCTTTAGTTCATCTGAATCTTTCTCAAAATAAATTGCTGGCAAAAGAGAAGTGATTGAGTCAACAACAATCATGTCAACACCTGCATTCATTAGGCTTGTTCCAATGTCTACCATCTCATTAATAGTACGGCATTGAGATACAATTAACTTTGAAGTGTCTACCCCAAGTTTTTCAGCCCATGACTTGTCGTAAGACATCTCAGCATCAATCCATGCACAGATCTTTCCTTCCTTCTGTGCTAGACCTATCATCTGAAGGCATAGAGAGGACTTTGCAGAGGACTTTGATCCCCAGATAAGAACTTGTCTGCCATAAGGAAGCCCACCGTTTAAAGCACGGTTTAAGCCAAAACTAGGTGTTGCTGCATATTCTGTTGGTGGCAATGAGTCTCCAGCCATAATAGTCTTACGCAACTTAGGGTTAAGTTGTGCTAAAACATCTTCAATTGTTACTGTCATTAGAATCTAACTCCATGCTTCTCTGGTCTAGTCTTATTGAAGTCTGCCTTCTCTTTCAAAATATGATCTAGAGACTGTCTTGTATATCCTGCTTCTACCAAACCTGCATACAAATCAAGTGTGCGAATCAAGATGTCTGCAAACTCTTTTGCAATCTCTTCCTCACCCTTATCTTTGCGAATAGCCTCCATTGCTTCTACAACTTCAGACACAATCATCATAAGTTGTTTTGCAACAAAGATGTCATCGACATCTTCTACTTCAGGCCAGAAGCCTTTTACTACTGCATTTTTGTGCAGATCTACTGCTAAACTATCAAGCATTATTTACATCCTCCAATATAACTGTTCCATCTTTAGTCTTTCCAAAACTAAACTTATAGGTATTACCTTCTTCAATCTTCATGTATGCCTTAGCAAATGCTGTTGGAAATACGGTGACAGAATGAAGTTCTCTTGATGCATCTGCCAAAGTCAGAGATGCCATCTTCTTTCCAGCCTTTGTAACTCTTGGCTTAAAAGAAACTACAAACATGTCATCATCTTTATATGGCAACATCTTATAGTTTAAAAACTTTACTAGTGCTGAGTCAGAGCCCTTTAGTTGGTCAACAGGTACTGCAGATAGAATCCGATTATCGTTAGCCAGAATAATATACGAGATGCCTGCCTCAATTGTTGTATTTGCATCATCAAAGATACCTACGCTTCCTGTCTTATCTAGTAGTTCTACTCTTGACCAGCCTGTTGCTCTCTTAATACCCTTGACCATTCCCATGAGAATAAACGAACCCTTTTCCTCATAGTCTTCTGCAGGTGTGATAAAGGCGTGGTAATGAGATGGAACAGAGATATTGAACTCTGGTAGATTTAAGTACTCATATAGATGCTCTTTAATCTCATCATCATTTCTAGGATTATCCTGAAATGTTGCTGCTCCAATTACCCTTAGTGCTTGAAGAGCCCTTGAATTAACGCCGTTACCCTTTGTAAAGGTAAATTCTTCAAGTTCTTTGTAGGATAGGAACGGGCGAGATGCAATATATCTTTCTGCAATTTTATCAGAGATGAACTTAATGCCTGATAATCCAAACCGAATACCCTTGCCTTCAATTTTAAAATCAATATCCGAATCGTTAATATGTGGCAGTTTAATCGAAATGCCCATACGCTTCGCTTCAATAAGGTATTCAGTTCTTGCATCTTTATCCTTTTCATTCTTTAATAGTGAGTACATAAACTCTAGTGGGTAGTGATACTTTAGCCACGCCGTCCAATACGAGAGCGTAGAGTAAGCAACCGCATGAGACTTGTTGAACGAGTAGCCTGCGTGTGCTTCGAAGTCGTGCCATAGATCCATGGCATCATTAGGACTAATATACTGAGAAGCCCCTTTGACAAACTGGTCTTTGAAGATATCAAATTCCTTAGCATCTTTCTTCTTACCAATGATCTTTCTAACTTTATCTGCTTCCGACATGGACATACCGCCAAGTTGTACGCATGCTTGCATAACTTGTTCCTGGTAAAGGATACAACCATAAGTTTCCTCCGTAAATGATTTAATTACTTGGTGCTTGTAATTAGGATTTTGACGGCCATGCTTAATTGCAATATAGTCTTTACCGATTGTATTCATAGCACCTGGACGAACAAGAGCATTTGATGCTGCTAGTTCTGCCAAATTTTTAACGCCCATCTTAACTAGAAGATTTGTGTATGGCGTTGCTTCACACTGGAACACACCCTTTGTGTATCCATCAGAAAGCATCTGATAAACATTCTTATCATCCATATCAATCTTGAGAAGGTCAATCTTCTTGCCATCTCGCTCTTCAATAATATCTAGCGTGTCTTTCAAAACTGATAGAGTCTTAAGACCCAAAGCATCAATTTTGATTAGACCAATTCTTTCAGCCTCTTCCATGTCAACTGCAACCACTGGAATCCTATCGTCAGATCCAGTAGAAGAGCGAGTCTCCATCGGCGCAAACCTAAAGATTGGATCTTTACTAGTAACAACTCCTGCAGCGTGAATACCAGTACCCCTAATGCGACCACGCAACTGTTCTCCATAAACCTCTACCTCTGGATATTTCTCACGGAATTCCCGTGTTGATTTTGATGTACAAAAATCATCCCATGTATCTACCAACTTTAAAACCTTATTTACATCTGTGAGCGGGATGTTCAGAACTCGTGCAACATCTCGTACAACGCCCTTATCCTTAAACGAAAGGAATGTAGCAATAGATGCAACATGTCGGTATTGTCTAACTAGATAATCTTTAACTTCTTCACGACGAGTATCTTGAATATCTGTATCGATATCAGGAAAGTCATTACGCTCTGGATTAATAAATCGGAAGAACAAGAGGCCATGCTTGATTGGATCAATGTCAGTAATGCCAAGTGAGTAACAAAGAAGAGAACCTGCTGCAGATCCACGACCTGGACCTACCATGATTCCTTCTTTCTTTGCCCACGCAATCATGTTGCGAACAACTAGGAAGTATGGACCAAACTTCTTATCCTTAATTACTTTTAACTCTTCATCTAATCTATCTAGATACTCTTGAGAGTCTACACCACGCTCTTTAAGTCCTTCTAGCGCAAGTTCTTTAAGTTCTTTGTCTGGATTCTTGTACTGTACTGGGAGTAAGTCTAATCCTTCTTGGATTCCATAGTCCCCAACTTTTTCAGCAATGGAAAGAGTATTGGAATAAATATCTGGTCTATCAATACCCTGTGCTTCCATTGCAGACTTCATTTCTTCGTACGAAAGAAGATGAATGTCAAACTCATTGAATGTGATCTGACGGTCATGTCCGTATAGGTAATCCAAGCGATCCATCATATTGTCAAACTTCTTTGACTTTTCAAATGTATGCTCTTTGTCTATTTTGACATGTGTATTTAGCAGAAGTTTAAATTCTTGAATTTCCTTCTGGTCTGCCGAACTATGATGACAGTCAGGTGTAACAACAACCTGTACGCCGAACTCATCAGCCAACTGAATTAACTGCTTATTGATTTCTGCCTCGTTATGTGGCATTACCTCAATATAGTAGTCATCATTAAATACTCTCTTGAACCATTCAATGTGCTTCTTTGCGATTGCAAATTCATTATTCTCAAGAGCCTTAACAAGTACGCTACTTGGGCATGCAGAGGTAACAATAATACCTTCTGAGTACTTTTCAAGAATCTCAAAGTCAAACCTTGGCTTCTTGAAGTATCCCTCTGTCCATGCAATCTCATTAATTTTGTTAAGGTTCTCTAGACCAATTTGGTTCTTGGCAAGAAGTACTATATGGTTATAGACCAGATCAAGATCTCCGTCTCTTTCAGACTTGTCTCTTGTGTCAAATCTATCAGAACACATATAGCCTTCTACGCCAAGTATAGGCTTAATACCCTTCGCTTTTGCAATACGGTGCAGTTCCCTATGCCCAGATAAAGTACCGTGGTCGGTGATAGCAATTGCTGGCATCCCCAACTCAACTGCACGGTCAATGTATTCTTCTGGAGTAGCGATTCCGTCAAAGAGGGAGTAGTGGGTATGTACGTGTAAGCCTACGTAACTCATTTATTACCAGTCGATGTTCGTGCTGGTAACGGATGGAGTGTCAAACCCAAAGTAGAATGCTTCCTGCTCTGGGTAAGGAACTTCACGGACAACCTTTTCTAGGTTGAAGTATTCAAAACCATCCCAATTGAATGGCTCTGTATCTGGCTTGCTTGGAAGAAGTGTGTAGTTGGTTTCAGTTCCCTGTCCATTACGCTTTAACTTCCACTCAAGGTTTGAGATGCTACCTGTGTCAAGTGCATACTCACGAATGTTATTGAATGCAGACTGCTTTGAAATACCCTGTGACCAAACAGCGATGTAAGCATCTTCTGTTCCATCATTGATAAGTACGTTGCAGTAGAAACGAAGTCGTGCTCTCCAGCCTGACTTTGGTTCCTTCTTTGCCATTTCGCAACCGAAGCAGCGACCTTCTGTTTCCATAGTACATGCAGCCTTACGCTTATAGTCCTTTGGATTTGTGTGCTCTGATACTACTACTGAAAGTCCACGACCTTCATTGTAGTGTGCTGAATCTTGATCCAGTTCCTCTACGAAACGAATCTTAGCAGATTGACCATCTGCCAACTTAACCCAACGAACCTTTTGTCCAGTGCTTTCGAACTTTGGCTTGTCGAGTAGTGCGCTAATGTCCTTAAGACCCTTAATTACGCTCATGTGTTACTCCTTTTGTGTTGTTATGTATTAGTTTAGCATGGATAGTATTGATTTGTCAAACTGGTAATCTAGTTCTTTAATTGACTTATCATCCATGTCACCTATGTCTTTGTATTGCTTATTTAGTTGTATAACGGAAACACGAGAACCTAGTTTTTCAACTATCTTAGTTTTCATATTTCCTCCCGCTTCATCATTGTCTCCAATAACAATAATGTTATTGAAATATTTCTGAAGCAATTCTATTTGTATGTTGGAGACATTTGCCCCTAGGGTTGCTACTGCTGGAAAACCAACCTGGTCTAAACGAATAGCATCGAAAGATGATTCTACCACATAGACTTTATCTGCAGTCTTGACTCTGTGTAGGTTAAAAAGTGTCTTTGCTTTTGGTAGACCTGGTGTATTCTTAAACTCTTTACCTTCGATTGAGCGACCAACAAAGCCAACTGGCATCCCGTCTGGACTGTGAACTGGTACTGTAACCATATCTTGTTTTTCTGAATAACCCAAAGAAAACTTAGACCAAGATGTAGGTTCAATCTTGCGATATGTAAAATAGTCCTTTGCTCTATCAGAAGATGAAAGATTATTATTTAGTCTTTTCAGAATAAGTTCGTCATACGGAACAAAGTCTGGCTTGACAAGAAGTTTTTGATTGATATCTCTTTCAAGATCTTGCTCAGTCTCTTTGCTCTTGATATATCTAATAGACTCAAAGTAGGTTCGACCTGACATGTGCATAACGAACTCTGTTAAATCTGCAACATGATGGCAAGAAAAGCAAAAGAATGTTCCGTTAAACTTATCTATTTCTCCTGCTGGCGTTCTGTTGTTATTATGGTATGGGCAGAAAATAATATAGTCAGAGTCAACCTCTGATTCAATAGTTACACCTGTTCCCGTAAGGACTCTTTTAATTTGTTCTTTGGTATAAATATTGGTTTGTATCCGTCTACCCCTGCGATCCATTCTGCTTTCCTTTTCCCTACGTATATTCCATATAGTGTTAGTTCAAATTGAAATGTTTTGTTCTTCTCGTTATAGTCTACCGTAAAATCAGGTTCTAGGTCAAATCTAGGAACACACCCAGAAAGCCTCATCTCCGATGTTACAAGTCTTACATATTCAGTTTTTAGTCTACCAATAGCAGACTCATCGTGGATCACTCCACTTAAGTTAAACTTTTTAATCTGCTTATGATGGTATCTCTCCATAAATCATATTATACCTACTTATCTTCAAAATCCTTATATCGATAATAACCTCTATCGAAGTCAACCTGTACCAAGAAGTCTCCCATAAATCCATTACGGTTCTTACGGAAAGCACACTCAATAACATCGCTGTTTGCTCCTCTGCCCAGAGCAATTACCCAGTCAGCATCGTAAGCAATTTGTCTTGACCATGCTGTCTGACCAAGGGTAGGAACACCACTAAGATCATTAACATCATCTGGTGTTGCAGATGAGATAGCGATAATAGGGACTTCTTCACCAATAGCCATAAGTTTAAGTTCTCGTGAAAGGTTCTTCATTCGTACCGTTTCATTATCTGACTTCTGATTAGGAGCCATCAACTGAAGGTAGTCAACGATTACAAAGTCTGGCTTATACTGATCGATCTTTCCACGAAGAACTGACGGATTGATTTCTCCACCTGAGTCATTTGAGATAATATGAAACTCTGGTTTACCAGCAAGATTCTTTGCATGCCATTGCTTTAGCATGTCTAGTTCAATCTCTCCATTTGAAATCTTTCTGTGTGACCAAAGCCCTTCACCCATAATTGTAAATACACGGTTGCGAACTTCTGTCTCAGACATTTCAAGCGAGATGATCATTGGTGTCTTGCCTTGCTTCCAAGCCTGGACCGCAAAGTACAAAGCCATCCAAGATTTACCAATACCAGGATAAGCAAGGAATACTCCTAGTTGGCCTGGCATAATTCCTGCAGGAAGGTAGTTATCAAATCCTGGAAGATTTGTTTTAATTCCAACCTTACCTAGGGCTTGCTGCTCTTTTACATTCTCGAAGTATGCAATTGCTGATTCGAGATCTGTTACATCAATGTCACGGATTGCAGAGGTGTTCTTCTTTAACTCAGAAGTCTGCGTAATTAGATTATCAAGTGCTGTGTTGCCATTACCTGACTGCACATCACCTGCAGCAGAGCGGAGAATATCCTTAAGGCTATCATTTAGATATTCAGTCTGCAATTCTTCTAGGTGGTGCTTTGTTGCTCCGACACCATCAATAGGTTGAAAGTCTCTAAACTTTTCTACAACTAAAGATGTAGGAGGAACTGCACTATTAGCCTCAAAATAGTTGCGAATAAAGTTCCACACATCATTATGAGTTCTGAGCAGGTTATCAATATTTGCCTGGAGAAGAACATGAACCTGCTTATCCTGTAGGACTGCGGAGATTACCTTTGCTTCTGTATTATTCACTTAGCCACTCCTTTGCCATTCGTCTACGCTCTGCTCTCTCTTCATCATCTTTTTGTTTATCTATTCTTGCCTGTAATATTTTTTCCGTATTGTATGCAAAGTAGTTCCAAGTAGGAGACTGAGCAACACTAAAGTAATACTCAAGCACATCATAACATGCACCAATTCCATAGGACTCAATCAAGGCATCTGCTGCCCATTGCTCTACATTTAAATTAAGTGAAGGCTTTTGCTCATACTTTGCAGTATAAAACTTGCTGTAGCGTGAAAGCAAAGCCATACGGTCTTTGCGTTCTGCCATTATGCTTCAGCAGCCTCCGATTGGGCTTCCTTGATCTTCTCTGTCAACTTATCCTCAACGAACTTGTAGACACGCTCAAAGGCCTGCTCTGTATTTTCTCCATCACGCTTTGCATCAATGACACCAAGGTCAAGTCGCAGAGACTGAAAGTTTCCTAGATTAAGTGTGTATCCAAGTGTAACAGATACCTTTGTTGAATCGTTTTCCATTTCATACCCTTCGTTAAATAGACTCATTCCAAACTGGAACAAACCTTCCATCTTCAGTTCTTACATATGTAAGTGTACCATCTCCCATTCTCCGTGTCAACTCTTGCGGAGAAGGAGTAATATCATTTGTTATTAATTTGTCTTTTCTTGGCCTACCAATATGGTATGTAGCAAGTATATCACGAATAGCCCAGACTTGCGATTCTGAGTAATAACTTCTAACTTGGAACCCTGTCTTACCACCCTTTTGAGATCCAGTTGGTTTAGGAATGATTCCTCGTTTCATTAGTGATGGCATATATTTTTTGTGACGATTAACAAGTTCTGCTGTTTGACCAACAGTATATGCTCTTTCTCGTTTCTTTTTAAAATCAGTAATTAAACAACTCTCAATCCTGTCCTGAGTAATATTATAAACAGACATGATTCCATTAGATCTGTTTATGTGGTGAACACGAACAAGATCTCCATTTAAAAACCAAACTTTTTTATTGCCAGGTATTACAGGGGCGAGATTGTAGCCTTCGCTCTCAATGCTTCCTTTTTTAAGAGCCATCTTCCCTCCGATGAATTCTCTGGCGGGTTAAAGAATTTTCTATAACCACATAACATGCAATAAGTTTCTAGGTGAGAAACACTGCTATATTGACGATCAACAAACATTCTGCTTTTGCATCTTTCACATTTTAACATTAATTAGGGATTCCGATAACTATTAGGTTTACTGCTACTGTCACATTTCCAGTCTCATTAAATGCTACATATCCTTCAATCTTTGAAGTAGTTACAGATGTAAGAACAACTGAAACATTTCTTCCTGCTGGTGTTCCACCAACATTTACAGGCGTTGCAGTTGCGATTGGTGCATACTTGAATGGAGTACTGATGTCATAAAAGAACTGAACGGTGTCACCCTTGTTCTGACCAACACCACTCACTACTACCTTGTAGCCTCCAAGAATTCTTGCTTCAGAGGCCTTTACACTTTGTTGTCCTACACCTGGCGCATCAATAGTTACATACTTATACATTGCTGGTGAGACCTGACTAGAAAGTTCATTAACAGTATTTGCTAACTGATAAATATAAGAAACATCTAGCGGTTGACCACGCTCAGGTAGAGGAATTTTTGCCATACTACTATTATACCACTAGGCTGACTGGGGAAGACTCAAAGAGCATTGCGCTTGGATAGACCTTTTTAGGAAATGTTGGGACTTGTACGATTACTTGTATGGATGTTGCCCCTGATGGTTTTATTAGAGAGTATGATGGAGATGTTACCGTAGCCTCGTAAGCATAATCACCAGTACCGTTCCATTTTAGGTAAACATAAAACTCTTGGCTTGTGCCAGTGGTTGGTGTCCATAAAATATTAATAGAGTTACCAGAGGTAGAAATTTCTACTGCATTTGGAATGTCTGGGTCTGGTGGATTTTTTGTTTTATCTAGTTGAGCAGTTACTGGTAACTTGTACTGTGGTGACCAATGTGAGTTTCTGTTTTTATCTTCAGAGACAATTCGGTAGCGAACAATATAAGATTGATTTTCTCCACTATAAGCAGGCAACTTTGATTTAGGTATAACTACCTTTTTAACTCTTGAATCTGCCATTAGGCAACTCCAACACCAAATCTAAACTCAATAAAGTTTGTTGTGTTAGAGGACTTTACAATTGGTCTAGCAGATGTGTTCTTGATTGCAGAGTATCCTGTTAATCCGTATAGTGGATTTTGAGAACTTTTATTTTCTATTCTCATTGCGTCAAGGCACACATAGAAGTCTGATGATGGATCTCCATCTGTATCAAGTACTGAGACATAGACCTTCGCAATATTTACAGAACTCCAGGAGAAGTCTGCATCCTTTATAAGTTGCTGAAGTTGCTTCTTAACAACAAAATAACGATTTGTTATAAAGTTATTAGTAGGACTATCTACATTATGAGAAAGATCAACCTCAAACCTTGCATACTGTCCTTCACCGTGAGCATCTGCTGATGAGAACTCTACTAGCATTAATACTCTTGATGGATGTGCACTTGAGATACCGTCTTTATTTATGACAGAAAAAGCAAGTCTCAATTCATCAAGTGGCGACTGCTTGTTAAAATCTGGCGACTGACCATTTAAATGGATGTGAGAAGATGTGTAGTTTGTAGCATTTGCAGTCCAGGTTGGCTCTACTGAAAGTCTTCCAGACTGGCTAACAGATATTTTTGATGTATCTCCAGACATAACAATAATGTTATTTAAAAATCTAGACCTTTCATTTCGTGACAACCTTTCTTCTTGTGTAAAGACTCGGTTGTCTGCATTAGTCTGAAACACTTTATCTTCTACTGAAATAACACTATCTTCATTTTCATCTAAGGGATCATAGATTGGTGTGATTGCAACTGCTGCTGATTGTGTGTGGTGTTCCCAGTTTTCATTTTCTGTAAAGGCATAGAGGGTTCTACTATCATAGGATCCTGCTGATGGGTTAGATCCAGCAGAATAAATTCCAACCTCAGTTATTTCGTATCTCTCTTCTGTTGGCAGTTCAGCAGTTAGAACAACTTTATCCTGACCATTTTCAGTAACAAATCCCCTAGATGTGATTGGTACACGAAACATTTCAAACTCTAATGCTTTTTGGGCTGAATAATCTGGCAGTGGATCTGTTAGGTCTAATGGTACTGCTCCGCAGCCAACAGCAATATAAGAGGCATAGGCTGGTGCCTGTCCAATAAGATACTTAGCAATAATGCCTTTTCCTGTTTGTGTTATCATTAATTATTCCCCTCATATATTGTACCATTAAGTATGGTTCCATCAACTAGAACTTGGACATCCACTTGCTCATCCGCCTCTAGATTAATTACATTAATAACTAAGTCGCCATTTGAATCTATATAAACAGTTGCTCCGTTAGGGCCAGTGCCTGCACCCTCGTCTGGTATAGATCTCTCTAGTTTAATTGGAAAGTTTCTAAAGTATGTCTCAGATGTATCCTGAAGGTTTAGTATGTTCTGTGGGTTATACTGAGTATAAAGACTGCTTACATTCTTGATTGGCTGATAGGATACTGCCTGACCAGAAAGCATATCGTTTCTAGATATTGTTATTAATTCATGACCACCAATATCTTCAAAGATTAGGTCAGTCATAACCTCTACAGGAATAACCTCATCCCTAAAAACAAACAGATCTGGAGTTGCTACCTTTGTTGATGGCTGCACTGGAGTTGTTGTATTTGCTGCTGGTTGATTTGCTGTTGCGCCTGTTGTCATTACACTACCTCACTAACGAATATCTTCATCTCTGGTCCTTGGTTTCCCTTAGAGTATTCGATGCTATAAATTACAAATCTTGAAGTTCCGCCCTTATTAATACCCTTTTCTACATAGTCAATACTTACGATATCTCCTAGTTGTAGTGTTGGCATTGCAAAAATCTTAATTCCAATTGACCTTCTTGGCTTCATGATTTTAGAAATCATCCACTTCATTAGGTCATTTGCATCACCCTCTGTTTGTACATACGGAACAGACAGATTGAAGTCTTTCTTGCCATAAGTCATTCTGCTAATTTTGATATCCTCATAGTCTTTTGCAACCTTGAGTGGCGACTGCACAACAATGTTGTTGGCTATTTCTGGGTCTGACAAATCTGACTTCTTAGAGAAATAGTCATCTACCTTCAAAACATTTTGAGACTGCTGTGTAAATGTAATTCCCTGAATTCTCAAGTAGTTACCTGCTTGCTCGTCAAGACTTAGTGCTGTATCGGTTGCATTAAAGATCATAAACTCTGCTCCGTAAGATCCTGCTCTGAATCCAGAAACTGTGTAGCCCTTCAGCATATTAAATGTAGGAGACATCTTTGCATATAGTGCTGGGTAAGCCTTATCGTATCTAACATCAAAGAGCGAGGCCTCTCTCATGATAGTTCCGAATTCCTCAAAATACATGTTGTACTTAGGGGGCTCAGATGATGAGATGCCAGACAAGTATGTGCCCTGGATAACTCCGCTCATTGCATATTTTCTTAATGATCCATTTACATTTAGTTCATCTCCAGTAAAGATTGAGTTAACTGGTGTGTCTAACGCATAAGATGTATTTTGTGAGTAGTTATTTGTTAAAGCAAATATGTTTTCAAACATGACTCTAGAAGAGCCTCTTACAAAGAGAGCCATATTTTTGTAAACTGGAAGAGGCGAATAGTCGTCAACTATCTTGACAAGAGTATTGTTTATGTATAAGTAAAAAACTCTTCTTGATCCAATATCTTGATACTCAACCGATAGGTCGTATACTGTTGGATTTTCCTCTGCAGCAACTCTATACTGACCAGTAAAGTTACCATCATCAACAGTGATACTAGTTAGTCCTTCCCAAAGTTTTACAGGAACGGCATTGCCTAGTTCATCCTTAAGCAACTTATAGAAGAATACATTATTTACATTGCTGGCATCTGTACCAAGCCCCGCAGATCCTAGTGCTGCAATTTCAAAGTAGTAACCGTTATTTGTTTCTGGATTTAGCATTACGGCTAAACCACCAGATCCTCCAGATACACTGATGTTTTGATCTGGAGTTGTTCCTGGAATAACGTAGTATGTTGTACTTCCAACTGCACTTTGTCCACGATCAAGATTACTCTCAATCTTTCCAATGATTCTCATTCTTGTTCCAAAATGCTTAAACTTGTCTGTTAATGGTTTGTATACATATGATACAAACTCTGTTGGCTTTGGATATGTGGTAAGGGATGGACCACTCATAACCAGAGCAGAAGACTGCACAGTTCCACTCTGAGTACTCTGCAATGCATTTACTGCAGACTGATCCATATAGGTAGATGCAAAGAAGTTTTTGATAATGCCATTTCTAGTTGTTTTCTTAGAAAGAACATTGCTTGTTTCTGGTGTGTTTGCAGGAGGAGTTCCTCTGTAAACAAAAGCATTAAGACCTGCAGGTCCAACAGATAATCCAGCAGAAGATGTTGGCAGTTCTGTTGCTGAAGAGTTAAACAAAACTTCAGACTTCATCGTTACTCCACGAACATTATCATTACTTGACCAGTATGAATCTAGTCCAGCCTTGTGGCTAACAACCTTTGTTCCAAACTGCCCTCTACCATGCTTTGCAACAGGTCCATTCTTTAATTTTGTTACCCCGTTAATTTCTTCATAGTTGGGCTCTGAATAAATGCGGACTCTCCCAGTTGGATAGATCTTTCCATTAAATGGTACCTTAGCAATATATGCTTGATACTCTTGAACATCTGTTATCCATACATCGCCTACACCTGCTACGCTATACTCTACCGCATCAAATTTTATAATCTCACCATTAGAATAAAAGTATCCGTTATATCTTGTCATCCAGTAACTTGCCTCTGCAAAGTTCATTACATTATTTTGAATAGCATTATTTGCAACAAAAGGAACTACATCGGTCAGATCTGAGTTAAGCGGGATTGCTGCAAGAGTATACTGTGATTGATTTCCTACTTCTCCATTAACTGATTTTGTATCTTGTGTACCAGAAACTTCCCAGAGCAAGACTGGCTTGTAGATCCATGTTCTATCATTGTCAATAAGCATCGCCTGTTTAATTGAACCAATTGACTTTTGAATATATCTGGATGTATAGGTAATTGCTCCATCATTAAATGGCTGAGTATCTTGGTTTGTAAAATCAATAATGTTAGCAAGTTTTGTCTTTGAATGTGAATTTTTGACAATACCAGTATTTGTCTGATCTGGAGATCCATAAAGAGTTGTTGCGGTTGCTCTTTCTGATACTGATGGCATAATATAGTTCTTGCTCATCATTACAAAGTTATTGTACTCATCAAAGAACATCGCAGTCTGTGTTGATACTGCAAGGTCTTGCAAAATTTGTGCAACGGAGATGTCTGGTGGAATAAAGAAGTATGGGATGATTGGCTCTTTTTCATTTGCCACTCTTCTAAATGTATAATTTGAAAACCCCACATAGTCAAGCAAAAGGGATACTGCAGAACTTACTGATACGTTTGTAGATAAAATTTGTGGTGCAGTTGTTGCCTCTAAGTAAAAGAACATATCTCTTAGATCAAGGGTCACAGTTTTATCAGAGTTTGACACAGATGGGAAGTTGTCTGAATATAGAGTCTTGATAGGGATATAGTAATCATAACCACCTAGGTCTGTAATAATTTCAAAAAGTTTAAACTGTATATTTCTGGTAAGGTAGTCTCTTACGATAGTGTTTGGATTATTTGGGTTAAAGGAGTCATCAAAATCAAACAGTTTAACCTTTCCAGTTGATGCAAGAAGTTGTCCTACTGGCATACCACTTACTCCAAGATCTGAAGCACTCTTTGTGACAGAAAAATCCATAACTTTATCTGTAAGATTTACAGAAAGTCTTGGGGACATTTCAATTAGATCAAATGTTGCATCTGACTTATTCATGGAGTCAACGACAATTCTAATTCCACGAATGTTTTCAAACTCTCTATACTTTAATGAGCCGTCTGTCGTTACAGTATAGTAAGAAGGTGATGTTAAGTCTGTTACAAAGTTAGTTAGTCTTCCAACTTCTTCATTAACTAGTTGCCATCCATAAGAAGGAACAAAAGTTTCATAAACGCCATCCTTCCAAATGTGAAATACACCTAGGTCATTCTTATTTGGAGTTACTAAATAGGCATAGCCATTAATATTTTTATCTGGCAAAACAGTTGTAGATGCTACAACCTCTGCAAAAGTAAAGTTTGATTTATATCTATCTGGAACCTTTAGGCCATACATTAGTTCTACATATCCGTCTGGACCAATTACTGGCTTGCCATCTGGTCTTGTTGTATTAATATCGAATGATAGTGTGTCTACCCAGTTATTACCCTTAAGGTGTTGTATCTTCCACTTCTTTGGAGTAGCCTTATTTGATTCCCCGAAAAATGGGTCAGGGAATGTAGTTGATGCGTTAGAAAATGTTCCTAGATCTACGGTTCCAACATGTGTCTGCATTTTTACAACAATTCTATTTGCTGGAACATTATTTTTATAAACAACAAAAGGTACAGCATCTTCAATCACTCTTTGGCTATTTACTGTCTTGTTTGCAATTCCATACTCAACATTATCTTCTGTTCTGTAGGATGTCCAATATTTAAATAGATCTGACTTGTCTGGCATATAGTACCTAGGTCTGTCTGCCATTGACATATTTGCATGATGAATAAACGAGTTTGCTAAATATCTTGCTTTATTAATTCCAGATCTTGGTCTAAATGGCTTTAGGCAATCTTCTAATGAATAGATCATCTTTAATTTTTCTTTTGGTGTTTTAATTGTTGTTGGAACACCATCATCTTCTGTCATTCCATCAATAGTTACATCTGCGTCTGTTCCTCCTGTGTAATACCCCGCAGCATCAGAAGGATCAAATGTATTAGTTAATAGTGCAAAAGGAGATCCAGCAGTTGTTGGCCTGTATCTATAATTACCAATCTTTTGAATATTAGAAGGAATGTTCATATTCCACTCTGCAATAATTGCAGACTGACTTTTTACTGTCTGAGATTCCTCTAGATGAGCCTGTAACTCTGGATTGTCAAACATTATACCTCTTCCAGGCTAACAGACACATTCCAGAGATCGTGAGTATTTGCACCTCTACTCTGAATGGAGTAGTCAAACTTTGAGAAATAAACCTCTACGATTTCGTTATACTGGCCAAGATGACCATAGGCATTATCATCAGTGCCAAAATTATTATACTTGTCATAAGACAAGAACATCCAAAAAGACCCTGGATGGTTTTCATACCACTCTAGAAGTTCTCCTCCGCCTGCACCGCCATCTACAGTATACTGCTCATCTGCCCCTGTAGGCCTTCCAGAGACCCCTGTGGAGAGACTTTTGCCTGTGGCAGTGTTAAAGTCTGGCCTCATTGCAAAAGACCTTGAAGGGAGCATGTCCCAAGAAACATCAAAGTTTATCTTATCAGCAATGTGATATGAACGCATATGTCCATTAATCATTCTCTCTCGCTTTTCAATACGGTTAGGGGTAATCTTCATATCCCCTCGATTGTGATCTGAAAGAATTAAAAATTCATCTAAGATTGATTGATTAGTTACTGATCCTGGATCTTGCCCAACTTCATAGCCACTAGGAACATATAGTCCATTAACAAGTGTGCCAGGATTATTAGACCACAAGATAGCCTGGGGACGACCATATTTCTTTCTACCAGTCATATATGCTGAAGTAGCCATTAGAATCTATTCCCCCCAATTCTTTGTGAATCAATCTGCTTAATCTGAGCAATTACAGTTCTTGCAATATCGTTTGGATTTGCATCAGATCTGACATTAACGCTAAGGTTATAATTATACACTGAATCTCCCGCTCCTGCTCTTGATCCAGAGTTCATTGCTCTAAGTGTATCTACGCCATGAGTATTGACAGCATATCTGCTCATAATAAATTCTCCTGGAGTTAGCATTGCTGGAACGGTATCTGTTCCACGAGCATATCCTCCTACTGCAAAATAACTAGGAACCATTCCACCCTTAGAAAGGTATCCTCCTTGTGCTGCTCTTCTTGAGGCCTGAGCAGCCCTTGCTGCAAGAGCATCTTCTGCTGCTTTCTTTTCTGCTGCTTTTCTTGCATCCTCTTGCTGTTGCCAGGCTAAACCTTGACCTGTCCATCGTGCAGTGACTGCTGCTGATGCAGCATCTGCTCCACTTGCAATTAATGGGGCAATCATTGCATTGGCAATTGTGGATGCCCCAACTCCTGCTGCTTGTGCTGCCTTAACGGCGTCATTGATTGCACCTGTAGTTTTTGCTCCAGACAAAGTGGCCAAAGCATCAGCCTTTGGATCTGGTTTAGTTTCTGTTTTGGTATCTACCTTAGTATCTGTTTTTTTATCTGTAACTGGAGGCTGTCCAGGATTTGGACCATAAACAGTTTCGATGTATTGCTTAATAGTAACAGACTTATCTATAATACCATCATATGCTTTTTTAATGCTATCCCAAGCAGTTGCTGCTGCTTTTGATAAATCTCCAACAGTTCCTAGTGCTTTGGCAAGGTCACCCTTTGCAAGTTTTTCTGATGCTTCTGCTGCTAACTTAATTGCATTCCATTGATCTCTAGTTTGACCCATGATGGTTCTATTTTTATCATTTATTGCAATTTGTGCAAAAAGTTTATCTGACTGATCTTGTAATGGCAAAAGTGAATCAGTAATAACCTTAAGGGCATTCTGTTGATCAAGCAGTGTTCCGTTAACAATCTTTGCAATCTCATCTGTCTTAACCTGAATTGCATCAAGTGCGACTTGTCTTGATTGTTCTAGTGTATAAATTTCATCCTGGATGGCAAGGATTTGCTTATCTACTGCAGCCTTCTGTTGCTCTAATGCATATGTTGCTTGTGAAATTTCCCACTGCTCTTTTGCAATGTCTTCTTGAGATTTACCGCTGACTCCGCCACGAAGCCCCTTGACTTCATTTTCTCTTGCTTTTTGCAAAGCCTCTTGAGAATTCTGAGCATAGTTGCTAGCATTTGTTGCTCGCATATCTTGAACAGCCTTGGCTGCTGCTGCAATATCACCCTTAGACAGTGCATCTGCAAGACCAAGTTGTTGTTGTTGTTGCTGGATAATTTGCTGATTGACCTTAGCAACTTCTTCTAGTGCTTTCTGTTGAGCATCATACTTTTTATTAATTTCTTCTGCAGCGTGGTTCATTACATCTAGATCATGTGAAAGGATTCCAGATCGTTCCTGTAATGCCTGAATTGGTCTAGTAAAGTTAAGATCTGCGCTTCTGCTTAGTTTTTCAATTGCTCTTTGCTTTGCATCAATTGGTCTTGTAAACTTAGTTTCGATATCTCTTTGATCTTTATCAACAGCCTTTTGCATATCGTCAATCTTAGATTGTGTCATATTAATTGCATTTTGAGCAATCTTTGATTGATTATTGATTGCCTCCATCTGTGCCTGTAGGCCTGCAAAAGTATTTCCCTGAGTATTCTTAAGTGTATTTTCATCAATCATCTTATAAGCATCAAACATTTCTGCTGCTGCTTCTGCTCCAGCAATTTTCTTTTGTGCATCAGTTCTAGTAAATACTAATTCAACAATCTTTCTATCTGGGATCTCATCAATCTGACCTAGCAACTCATTGAACTCATCCTGTGCATCCTTTGCCAGGGTTGCAAAACTATCCATTCCAATAATCAGTGTGTCCAATGTAGAAGGATCTGATATTGCTTCTCTGATTCCCTCAGCAGATACTCCTGCCTCTTGCATCATTTTAATTACTTCGGGTATACGAGTTTGGTTATAAGATTGCTGCTGCTTATCTGTATACCCAGCAACTGCTCCACTGATGGCGTTTCTAATTCTTAACTGCTCTGTAAGTTGTGCATTTTGCTTTAATTCTTCTTTTGATACTTTTCCTGTAGCAATAAGCGTTCTGTAGTTTTCATCAGCAATCATTGCTTCAACATCTCTTTGATTAAATCCAAGAGCATTAAGTTTGCCTCTAGCAATAATTGCTTGCTTATCTAAAGTTATACCCTTAAGTTTTTCTGCATTGTATTCTCCAACAATCGCCTTGTTGAAGCCAGCCTCCATGTCTCTACCAGTTTGGTTGAGAACAAAGTCACCCTTCTTATACTTCTGTGTTTTAGTGACCTTCTTACCTGTCTCAGGATCTACAGTAGTATACTTTTGTGTACCCTTTTTAGTTGCTGTCTTTCCAAACTTCTTTAAGTCTGCTGTGTCAAGTCCTGCAAGGTAATCAGTGAACTGCCCAGTTTGGCCCAACTTAATCAGTTGTTGCTCAAGTCCATTGAACTGGTTCTTAATAGCCTTATCGCCTGTTGCTGCAATGGCCTTTCTTAATTCTTTTAGTCCACCTGCAGCATCGAGTGCAGCAAGACGAACATTACGTAGACGCCTCATGAGATCATCGTAGGTTGTATCTCTTTCCTTGCTTCCATCAGCATTACCATCAATTCCAGCACCCTTAGAACTAATGCCAGAGACAACGGCAATGTCTAGGTTTGTTGCTGCTCTAGTTCCAGCATCCATGCTGTCATACTCAGCCTTTAACTTATCTGCTGCCTTGATATATGCGTCTGTTCCTTCTTGGAGAAGTCTTGTATCTTCTCCAATCATCATCTGCTTGTAAACCCAGTTTTCCTTGTCTGCAGCAAGTTGAGTAGCATTTAGTTTCTTTTCATAAGCATATCCAATTGCTAACTTCTGAAGATACTGAGTTCTTTGTGCGTTGCTAAGTTTATTAAACTCAGCCATCTTCTTATCATCTTTTTTCAGTGCTGCAATTGCTGATGCCATTGGGGCATTGGCTGCTTCTGCTTTTGCAAGATAGTCTTTTCCAGAAGATTGCTTACCGCTCTTCTTATCTGCTGCATCAGCCTCTTCTTTTTGCTTCTCTAATGCCTCTTGCTGTCTTTGTAATTCTGCTGCAACTTCTGGACCTGCGCCCTTTAATAAAATTTCCATGTCGATGGTGGTTCCATCAAGTGACTGAATATTTTTAAGGGCTTCCATAGTTGCATCAAACTCTGGACCTTTTTTAGTGATAACATTCTGAACCATTGTCTGGGCTAATTTCTTGTTACCAAAGCCAGAGAACATTCCCATTAATTCTTTTGTCTTGCCAATACCATGTGCGCTAATACCAATGTCGATCATTGTGTTTAGTTTGCCAAGGCTACCGCTAAACATTTTGATCCATGAGTTTGCTTCATCTGGAGACATAACCTTAGATCCAACAAGCATTTCCATTTTTGCTTGGAATCCCTGTGCTGCTCTTGCAGTTCCTAGACCATTTTTATCGTAGGCACCAGTCTTTGAATTGTATGTTCCAGTTGTTGCATTTTCCTCGAAATCCTTAGTTGTATTTAAGAATTTTTCTGCTGCCTTTTCTTGTCCAGTACCCTTATAGGCAGCCTCTACTGTTGCTCGTGAGGCATCGAAATATGCATCTTCTCTTGTTGCTTGACCACCAAAATCAGAATCGCTGTAGAACTTATTAAAGTCTGCTTGACCTCTAACTATTTGATTAACAATTGCATTATTCATTACCTGCTGGTTCTCAAGTGCTTGTGTATTTAACCCATCAAGTTGTGCCTGCAACTTTGCTTTCTTTTCTAGATTTGTAGTTGATGCAATTTCAACCTCTAACTTCTTCTTTTGTGTCTCATACTCAAGTTGTACTGCATCTGCCTGCATTGTTGCTAACTCTAGGTTGTTAATATTAAAGGCTGCGAGTGCTGCGATGTCTTTTCTTTGAGACTCTCCCTTATCACCCTTCTTCTGAATTGTTCTAAGTGCATCCTGACTTCTCATGCGTGAGTTTGCGATAAGATTAAGTCTTGTTTCAATAGGCTTATTTTTTAGATCTTCTCCATTTGGACCAAGGAGAGTTCTCATCTTTCCAGTAACCTGAAGTTGAATCTTTTGATTCTTCAAGGATAGGGCAAGTGCCTGTGCAATGCTTTCTGCTTGATCTCCAGTTAAAACACCATCTGCAACTTGTGCAGCCAACTTCATGGCTAAATCATCTGTTGCTTTTTTATCTCCATACTTTGCAAGATTTTCCTTAAATGTCTTTTTCGTATCTTTACCTAGGTCTGAACCCATAAACTTCTTGCCAAATCTATCTGGAACTTTATATTCACCAGTGTACTTGTTGTATTGGCTTGTAGATCTGCGACGATCCATAATTTCAGATGCACCGACTTTTCCAGTCAACTCACCCATCTTCTTCATGCTATCTCTAGTAGCGGATGTTGCAATTACAAATTTTGCTGACTCTGCAGCCATCTTATTAAAGTGTTGATTAAGCATATAGGCTCCTGCGCCTACTGCCATGATTCCTGCTGCTGCCCAACCAACTGGACCCATACCTGCAAGCATAGGAGCAAACTGTGCAACAGTTGACGCTGCTCCAAGTGCTGCGGTGACTTGTGGTGGGGCACCCATCATTCCTGCTGCCATGGTTGCCATGCCGAGTGCTCCAGATGCCTTTCCAGAATACTTTCCAACCTTCTCTCTACGCATACCACGCTTCTTCTTTGTGATCTGCTTTTGAGTCATTGTTGTTGGATTTTTCTCACCATTTGGTCCAAGTTCTGGATCAAACAGGATCTGACCATTTTTATCTCTAGTGTACTCAGATGCTTCATTATAGGCATCTTCATACCCCATTGCAGTGAGTGGGTTAACATTTTTATTGTTTGTTTGAGATCCTGGAGGAATTATTGGACCTGCCATCTGTGCAGCAAGTGCTGCCTGACCAGCCTCTTTTTCTTTTCTCTTTTGCTCTTCAATATCATTTTCAAGTTTTGCAATTTCTTCTGCAGATCTTGCTCTATCTTCTTCAGCAATAAGAATTTGTTGATTATTGTCAATGGAGTCTTGCAAAACATTTTCTGTAGCCTGTGTAAGTTCTGCTGCTGTTAGAGTATTTTGTGCCTGTGTCTGTGTCGCATCTGCTGCGACATTAGTGTTTCTTGCAACATCTTGTTCTGCTACAAGTGTATCTCTAGAAGCATTTGCTGCTTGGTTGGCAGCATTAGCAGACCTCTTTGCTGCCTTGGCACTCTTTTTCTGCTCTCTTGCTAACTCTTGTGTTGCTTCAGTTGCATCTGACTGGGCGTCTCTTGCTTTACCCGCTTGTTTTGCTTGAGACTTTGCCATCCTAACCGCTGCTCTTTGTTGTTCCGCTGCTTTAATTCTTAGTTCTGCTGCCTGTACTTCTAGGGCCTCTGCCTTTGCCTTAAGTTGTTCTATATTAGCCTTAGAAGTATCGCCACTCTTTCCGTCTTTTGCAGCAGCCTCTTCCCATCTTGCTGCTTCTAACCTTAACCTTGCTGCAGATGCTTCGGCTTCTGCTGCTTGCTTTTGCAATAAGTTAGCCTTCTTACGAGATGCCTTAATGTCAGCCATCATAACTTGAGGATCAACATCTACAGTTACAGATGTTTCTGTTGATGTAGTGGCTTGTGGAGTAGGAATTCCAGCAGACTTAGTAAGACCTCTATAGTGTCTATCAATAGACTTTTGAATTTGTCTTTGTTCTGGATCATTTTTAAGAATGTCATACTTGGCTTGGTTTTGAGTATCTACCTTTGGGATTGCTGCATCAGCAAGTTGATCTGCTTGTGATCTAACCCCTCTTGTTGATTGTTCAATTCCAATCCGCAAACCTTCACCAATATTTACACCAAGTCTTCTGGTACGCTCTGAAGGTGATCTTGTCTCTGCAGCATTTTCTGCATCTGTTAGTTCATCATCAATAAACTTTCCATATCCAGTAGAGTTTCTTCTTTCAGTTCCGCCCATCTGATACGTTGTTCTATCCTCAGCATATCTCTTTTCTCCTGGCGCAACTTCTCCCCTTGCAACAGCATCATCATTTAGAATATCTCTTTGAACCTTAGTTAACTTAAGTCTGATTGCTGTAACTGTGTTTCTTGCTTCTTCAAATACTGCTCCGAGGCCATCTCCAACATTTGTTACTTGTGATCGAACTGTCTGCTCAATCTTCATAAACTCTGTATCAGTAAATGCTTTACCTGGATTTGCTGTTTTCCATGCCTGAACAGACTCAAGAATCTTATCATCATAGACCTTTAGGGAAGACGAAAGTTCTTCAAAATTTCCTCCACCAATTTCAACAGACTTTCTCCATTTTTCAATTCCACGCTCTTTAAAGTCAGCCATAAATGCATCAATTGTGTCAGTTCCATCCTTAAGTTGCAATGTTGCATCATTCATTGCTTTATTGATTTCACCCTTCATGTCAAAGCCGAAACCACTAACTGGAGTTACCTTTGGCATTTCTACATTGGTGCCATTTTTTGTATTATAATTATTAATTGCATTTACGATTGCATCTGCTTCAGCCTTTGCCTTTGCATCTGTAATTTTTGCTACCTGTGATAGTTGGTCTGCCCTATATGTCTTTGATGTTTCAGCATGACCAAACTGTGTAGATTGTTGCTGATTTGCTCTTGGGTTATAGAACTCGTGAATACTTGATTCTCCAGCAGTACCCTTTTTCTTGGTTGCTGATTTTACAGCACTGACAGTTAATTCCTTGCCCTTATCTTTTGCTGTTTGAGCAATAGTTGTAAATATTTTCTCTACATCTGTTACAAGGGATCTTCTTAATTCTTCAAGGCCTGCTTCGCTGGTATCGGTTACGGTCTTTCCTGTTGCCTTGGCATAAGCAATAAGTTTTTCAGCAGTTGCCTTATTTATAAACTCTAACTGCTTTGCCATCTCGTCAGCAACTCCTGGCTGAGATGTTCCTATACTTGCTGTTTGAGAAACAAATGATTCTTGCTCAGATGTAATTGCCCTCTTGCCTTTTATGTAGCCTGGGAGTTTATCTCCCATAATTGCTTTAAGTAGTGGTCCATACTTCTTTGACTTATCTGTTGGAACAATGGTTTCCCCTGGAGCAACAAGGGCAAGAACGCTATCTCCCTCTGACTCGTTACCTGGAACTTTACCATCAGCAAACTTAGGAAGTCCTGAAACTGCACCTGCTGCCCCTGGTGCTGCGTTAAACAATCCTGGAGATCCTGAAGCAAGTGCTCTTGCCTGTGATGCAGCATTGGCATATGCTTGAGCAAGTAGATCGACAGAAGTTTTTTCAACATTAAATGTTGAGATAAGTTCTTTATGCGAAACATGCAGTGCTTCTGTCTGAGCAAGATTATCAATCTCTGCTTGTGTTAGATAATCAAAACCTCCACCTAAAACATTATTTTGACCATTAAGTTTGGCCATTCCTCCACGAAGCATTCCGAAGAACTTAATTAGGTTTGCTACACCGTTAGCAACAAGACCAACAGTCATGAGTGCTACTGGAGCAATACCTCCAAGAATTGTAATAAACCCCACAACAAACTTTTTAGTTCCATCAGATAGGTTGTTGAACTTTTCAAGGATCTTTCCTGCAAATTGAACTACTGGGGTTACTGCTTCTAAGAATGCTTTTCCAATAGGCATAAGTTGTAACTTAAGATTTTCAAGTTGCTTCTGGAACTTCACACCTACTGCATTTTCAACCTTACCTAATTCTCGCTCAGATAAGATTGCTAACTCTTCAACTGACGCTCCTGCAAGTCCAAGTGCTCTGGCTGCCTGTGAAGAATCTTTTGTTACGTTTTGAAATAATGTAGACAAACGAGCAAACTGGAACTTACCAAATAGTTGCTCAATTGCTCTTGCACGGTTTAGTGGGTCAAGCGTATCTAAGGCTCTTGCAAATCCTACAACAGTTCCTTTTAGGTCTCCCTTGTTTGCTTCAACAAGGCCCTTAATATTAATACCAAGTCCCGCAAGAAATTCGCTAGCCTTCTTGGAAGGATTAATCATAGAAGCAAGACCAGACTTGAGTGCGTTAGCACCTTCTGATGCATTGATTCCACCTTCCTTCATTGCAGTCATAAAGAATGCAAGGTCTTCTACAGATCCACCAAGTTGCTTGACTACTGGACCAGCCTTTGGAACTGCAATTGTTAAATCCTCAATAGAAAGAACAGTCTGGTTTTCTACTGCGTTAAGGAAGTTAATCTTGTTAGCCAAATCTTCAGATGCAATACCAAAAGCATTTGTAAGAGAGATGGTTGTTTCTAGGGCTTGTTGCTGTTCAACTTGTCCAAGAACTGCCAGTTTGGTTGCGTTAATAACTTGTGCTTGAAGTGCTGCACCCGTTAAACCCATTGCTGCTGCATCTGCAGCCATTGTCATTGTTTCTGTTGCTGCAATTCCGAACTTTGTAAATTCTTTTGCAAGCAACTGAATTTCTTTAACAGCCTTATCGGTATCAGTAACACTTGTAAGCATGTCTCCATAAACTCTAGTAAACTTAAGCGTTGCCTGTTCCATTTCTCTAAATGCCTTAGAAGCAACAGAGCCAAGCATTGTAAGTGGGATAGTTAGACCTACCATCAACTGGCGACCTGCCCACTGAGTATTCTTACCAAAGTTAAGTAATTGTGTAGATCCCTGCTTGATTAATTGATTAAGAAACTGTTGGCGTTGTGCAGCCATCTGAGTTCTTGTAGCATAATCAGCATACTCGCCATTGACCATTTTAAGGTGCTTAGGAACAACCTGCAGAACCTTTACAAGATCACCATTGGCATTTGTAAGTTGGATGTACTGAGTTTGTAGAGCCTTAACTCTATCCTTCATTGCACGATTAAGTGTATCCTTCTCCTGCTTAAAAGCATTAGAAAATACCTTGCTATTTTGTGTTGCTGCTGCTGCCGTGTACCTAAAGTACTGGCCCATGCTCAACTTGTTCTTTTCTAGTGCATCAGTAAATGCTGTTGTACTAGAAGCAATATTCTTTTGGGACGCAA
>JACCDX010067842.1_pt1 | contig 43359 bp, 35 predicted proteins | sample 7449681 | NCBI WGS metagenome assembly JACCDX01 (sample SAMN15323450, study PRJNA562643) | freshwater metagenome | isolation source: river surface water | place: USA:Blue River Watershed | collected 2017-08-18
ATCTTTTGTTTTTCTTTTGGGGTACGTAGTACCCTTTTCTTTTTCTTTTCCTGTATAGTTATTACTAGATTCTATACTAGATTCTATATATATATTTTCATTTTCCATATGTATTACACTTGTATCTACTAGTGTATTACTAGTGTTATTCATATGTAATTCATTAGTATTACTAGTGTTATTCACTTGTTTTACACTAGTATCCCATCTTTTCTTAATGTTCTCTCTTCTGGACTCTGAGAATTTCTTTCTTTTTTGGATCTCAGTTTCTAAACGAACATTGTAATAAAGTCCGTTTTCATCCTTATTGAATTTGTTTAACACAGCTTCATCGAGATCTCCGCAAATTTGCAGGACCATATCCTCTGAAAGTCTTCCGTGTTGATGTTGAGCGCAGATAAGTCTAATGTACTTGCCTGTCTGTGCGTGTGAGAGAAATGCGGCTCCCACATAGAAGTCCTGTGAATAAAACAGGAACGCTGGATCTTTTTGTGCCATACTTGTTTTAAATTAATGTTTGCGATACAAATGTAATACACTTGTATTCGTGTGGCAAAATTTTTTTATTAACAATAAAATTGTGCAAAAGTTTTTTTGCGTTTAATGAAACAATCGTTATATATTTGCTGACATTAACTTTAAAAAATAAAGCAATGCCAAAAAAAACTCCTAAAATGATGATGTCGTCAAGCGCTTTAGCAAAAAAAGCTGAGTCTGCACGTATATCAGAAAAACAAAAACAAGATATTCAAGCAAGAGTCACTGGAAAAAAACCAAAAGGAACTATTCCAGTTAAGAAAAAAGGTATGTAAAAATAAAAAAGCTAAGGGGTTGAAACATACCCCTGCTTTTATTGTATAGGCTTTAATTTAAAAAACAAAAAACAATGAGTAATTATTCTATGAAAGGAGTGGTATCCTCTGTCTCTGATGTTCAACAAAGAGGCAATTTTGAATGGAGAAATCTATTCTTAACTACATCAAAAGAAGTTAATGGAAAGGAGTACAACGATGTATTCGAGTTTCAGGTGTCTGGAAAGAACCTTGACACGTTGAGCGAAGCTTGTGTCGGTTGTGACGCAGAGATTTTCTTTAACATCCGTAGCCGTGAGTACAATGGAAAGTACTACACTAACTTGGCTATGTGGAAGATGGACTATGAGCCAAAGCAAGGTCAGCCAGGAAACTATTCCAAGCCTGCATCAGCTCCAGCATCTACCGAGACATCTGACGATGACTTACCATTTTGATGTTGAAAAAAACAAATAACTCATAACGAATTAAATCCCCTTTTGTGATTACCTTTGATAAAAACTCGAATATGAAGGGTGTTAAGAAAGGGGATTTTCTTCTTCAAGAAAACATACTGAAGTGTAAGGCTTTAGTGCAGATAGAGTTGGACGAGACATACGAGGGGGCGAGTGATTATATGTGGAGTGATGTTGCGATACCTTTATCTTTAATCTCATACTTCTCTATGTATGTAAGCAGTACAGGGACAATAATGAAGAACAGAGTTATCATAGCTTTGGACGATGGGAAGGAGTTGATTATTAAAGGCAATTTAGAAGACTTGATTGAGATATACAATGTGTTTAAGTCAAGCGAAATGATGTTTAAATTTAACTAATGATAAAAGCAAAGTCAACAAAAAGCAATAGGAATATCATAGTCACAGATTGTGATTTGAAGCAAAAGTTCCTATTAATCTCTGATGTGCATTTCGATAACCCAAAGTGTAAAAGAAATGTACTAAAAAAGCATCTAGAGTACGCAAGAGCAAATGATATGAAGGTCGCTATTAATGGTGACTTTTTCTGTTTAATGCAAGGCAAGTACGATCCTCGTAGGTCTAAGAAGGATATTATGCCTGAGCATAACAGCTACAACTACTTAGACTTGGTTATCCAGGAATCTGTAGACTGGTGGAGTGAGTATGCTGACATGATTGTTTTCATTGGATATGGAAACCATGAAACTGCTATTATCAAGAATACAGAGACTGATCCATTGGTTCGCTTTGTTGACCTCATGAACTACAAGAACAAGACTAACATCTTGACTGGAGGTTACGGAGGTTGGTGGATAATCAGAATCTACAGAAAAGTTAATGGTGAAGTTATTTCAACATTTAAGATTAAATACTTCCACGGATCTGGAGGTGGTGGAGAGGTTACAAAGGGTGTAATTCAAAACAATCGTATGTCTGTTCGTACAGAAGGTGCTGATTGTACTTGGCAAGGACACGTGCATGAACTTTACCATGTAATTGATTCTAAAGAGTATATTCAATTTAATTCTCATACTGGTTATAGTATTCAACATAAGTACCTTCATCATATCCGTACAGCTTGTTACAAAGAGGAATACGAAGATGGATTTGGTGGTTATCATATTGAGAAGGGAAGACCTCCCAAACCAATCGGAGGGTACATTTTGTCATTCGAGTATGACGATAAGAGACATGATGGTATTAGGGAATGCAATTTGATACCACATTTTGAACAAATTAGGGATAAATAACAAAGGGACCACCGTTGTGATCCCTGAGTCAAACAAAAAACAAAAAACAAAGTAGGCATTACAAAGTTAGGTTTTAATATACCCGATATTATGTATAATTTTGAGTTTTTTTTAGTAGGCTTTGCTAGTGGGTATCTAGCTAAATTAATTATAGAAAAGTATGGAAATAACAAAACAAGAAGCAGAAAGTTTAAGACCGCCAAGAGGAAGAGTAATCATCGAAGTCCCAAATATTATTTCTGAGGATGTTAAGCTTGGTGATGCGACAATTAGGGTACGTTCAATCAGCGATGAGGCTCGTGTTGACATGGGTTCTCGCTCCGGTACTGTTCACGCTATCTCACCTTATGCTGATATTCCTGCTCTTTGCTATACTTGGGATGGTCCAGTAGAAATTGAGAAGGGAGACTTTGTTTACTTCTCGCATGATGCCATTGCTAAGGCAGCTACCGTTCAAAGAGATGAGGCTTATTACTATACCTTTGAAGATGAAGGTAAAACAAGATGTTTACTGGTTGTCCCTTACAAGGAGATTATTCTTTGCATTAGAAAGGATGAGGTTATATCATTGAACGATTATGTTATGGTGAAAAGAAGAATGAAGCCAAAGCCTGCGTTCTTGGACTATATGCCTGATGAGCATGAGCCTGGAGTGTTTGAAATTGTCTACGCCCCAACAGGGAATATCGTATATGACTGGAGAGAGAATTACTTGAAATCAAATTGGAAGAAGACTCCTGTGAAGTGCGGAATGATTGTCAAGTCTAAGTCTGATAAGCCTGTGAAGTTGGAGTTTAAGTATAACCAATTAATTGCTGAGGATTTGTATTATATACAAAGTCATAGTATTTTTGCTGAAGTAGATGGACAGTAAGGCGTATCAAAAAATAAAGTATAGGATTGACAAGGTATCTGCGTCTGATCAGGTGATATTTAAGTTCCCTGATTTAATGCAGTTTGCTAACATCTTTGCTAGTGAGAATGGACTACCTAGCAATTTGACGGCTGACTTTGTTATGCGGTATATCATATTGATGTACAGCCCTGGTAGTCCTGGCATTGAAATCTATCCAATGCTATCCAAGAGAAAGACTTGGGCGTTGAAAGAGTTGGGTGTTAATCCTCATATTGACGGATCGTTCCCAACGGAGTACAACGAATTGCTATTAAATAAGAACCAATCCTGTAGGGCTAAAACAGTCTTATTCCTTAGGCTTCAACAACCTGAGGATTGGGCTATTATGATGCGTGCAGAGGAAATGCTTTACGACCTTCTATCGTTGGACTTCCCTGAAGACCCAACTGACCAGAAGAACCACATCTCGAACATTGAGTCACTTAGAAAGCAGCTATCTGAATCTAGGGAAAGATTCATGCAGGGTGAGGTATCAAAAGCATTAGAAAATGAAATAACCAAGTTTTTAGCTCAAGATAACTTAGGGATACGTCCAGAGGAGTACATGATGTTTGCTCCAAAGGGTGTTTCTCCAGGTAAAGCTAAGGGCGATCAAATGTTCCCCGAAGTTGGCAACTAACTCTAAATACCATGAAATATATCAAAAGGAAGATCTTGTGGCTATATACCACAATGATGATCCTGTCCTTAAAACTATCGAGATACCTCTGCCGAGCGTAGAGAGTTTTTATGGTAAGTCATGGGATGAGGCTGTGAAGTTGATAGACGGATACGGACTACATCCAAAGAACCAACGCTTTCAGCACCAGAAGGTTCCTGATAAGTTGGCTAACATACAGGAATTGATCCGTAAAAAAATGAGGCTCAAAAAAAGAGAGGTTGTGAGCCAGAGTGATATTTATGAAGAGCTTGAAAGTAACAGGCTTGAATACAAGGAGGAGATTGAGTGGATTCAATTACAGATTAAGAGAAGGTATCAAGGATATTGGTTTTTTAATAATGGGAAGCCTACCTATATTGACGGTTGGCATTATGTTTACTTAAACTTTTGGGACATTCAAAATGAGACTAGACAAGATAGTTTACCTTGGTATCGTGACCTTGATCGTAGGATTTTTCTATTTGCTCGCTATTGCTATACTACTACTGAGGCTGTTTACAAGTATCGTGTTACATTTAGGACGCAGGGTGAGATTAAGACGAAGTATTTCCAACGTGTAAAGAACGCAGAAGAGTTTGCAGCTAAGTATCCTGCCGCATATATTGACGAAGGAGCTTATGTAGTTGACATGGGATATAGAACCTGCTACGGATATATCTTCCCTAAGCGAAGACGTATCGGGGCAACATCTCAGGCTGCTTGTATGCTCTATTGCATAGTTACTGAGCATAAACAGCAGAAGGGTGGTATTCAGAGTATCACAGAGACTCAGGCTAAGAATGACGTTTATATTGATAAGATTGTAAAGCCATGGCGTAAGATACCATTCTTCTTAAAGCCGTCTCATGACGGAACAGACTTCCCAAAGGAGAAGCTTTCATTCTCCTACTCAGCTTCAAGAGCGCAAGGTGCTACGCATAATCGTGCGCCTTCACATGACGGATGGATTGAGGCTCGTGCATCTTCAGAGAGATCTTTTGACGGACAGAAGCTTCACGCATACTTGGATGACGAGGGTGGTAAGCACGGAGATAGTGGGGTATCAATCCCAAGAAGGTGGCAGGACGTTGTTCGTAAGTGTCTATCACAGGGTTTGCGTATCAACGGACTTGGTATGTTTACATCAACGCTTGGTGAATTTGAGGCAGGTGGTGGTAAGGAATTTTTTGATCTAATTAAATCTTCATATTACGATGAGCGAAACGAAAACGGATTTACAACTTCAGGGCTATTTACCCTATTTATCCCAGCATACGATGGGTACGATGAGTGCGTGGATGAGTACGGACTCTCAATCATTGAAGACCCAGCCGAACCTGTACGAAACTTGGAAGGTAACATTGTTACAAGAGGAGCGAAAACAATCTTGATGAACACTCGTAAAGACCTTGAAGAGAAAGGGCTTGATTTACGTTTAAATGGAGAGATTCGAGATAACCCCTGGACTTTGCAAGAAGCTGCGTCTAAGGCGTCTAAGAATAGCAATTTCGACCTATCTATTCTTCGTACTAGAATTAATCAGTTGAAGTTTGATAGGATATTTAGAACAAGGACTGTTTCATTAAGTTGGAAAGGGGCATTTGGTAGTGAGGTTGTTGTTAGCGATGATCCAGAGGGTAAGTTTGTTGTATCCTATTTACCTTCTATGGAGCAGAGAAATAAAAAGATTTTTGACTCAGCTAAGAACCAATGGATGCCTTCTCCTGACGTAGCTAATAAGTATATCTTAGGATGTGACCCATTTAAGTTTGGAAATCGAGATGTAAAGGGTAGAAGGAAATCTAATGGAGGTGGGGCTATGTTCTACAAGCACGATCCTTCAGTAGATTCTCAGGAGAAGCCTATCGACCAATGGATTTCAAATAAGTTTGTTGTGACCTACAATACTCGTGTTGACGATGGTAACACTTATTGCGAGGATATGTTAAAGCTTGCTCTATTATTTGGAGCGCACGTCTATCCTGAAAGAAACGTACCTATTGTTATTGAGAAGTTTAGGGACTGGGGATATGAAGGGTACTTACTTTCCGATATTGACGCTAATGGTAAGTTAGCCACTGCCCCAGGACGATACACTGGAGAGGCGGATAAGGAACAGATATTCACTGAGTTCATGAACTACATCAAGGTCTTTGGAAGAAGTGATAACCACTTAGAGATGCTTGAGGAGTGTTTAGAGATTAACGACCCTACCGAGATGACTAATTATGACTTGTTTGCAGCAGGTGGTATGGCATTGCTTGGGTCAAAATCCGCACTACCAAAGTATATGCAGGAGATGAACGAGGTTAGAACGATGAATGACTTGTTAGAATTTTTTGATTAATTTGTTTCATATTAGCGACATTTTTTATATTTGCATTTGATGTTGAAGTTTACGCCAATTATCTCATTCCCTTCCGATAGGATTCCTAAGGAAGAGAAAAACTCTTTGAGTTACATTACACAGGTAGCTCAGGCAATCTATTCTCGTTGGTATAACGGAAGAACATTGTATGGTCAGACGGCTACTGGATGGTTCCAAATGATGACTGACTATGGTGAGGGAAGGCAAAGTTCTGCTCCATACCGTGACTGGTTCTTGGGTGTTCAGAATGATAAAAACTCTCCAGTTAACAGAATGACTCAATATGCTCGCAAGGCATATACCAATGTTAATTATGACATTGTAAGCCCTGCGCCAAAGTATGTTGCTGTTATTAAATCTGTTCTTGCTGCATCTGACTTTAAAGTTAAATGTGAGTCTCTTACCCCAACTTCTCAGTTTGAAAAACAAAAGCAGAAGTGGAGATTGTATTATGAAGAGAAGTTGTTAAATCCTCTTAGAGAAGAATTAGGGTTAGAAAAAGTAGTTCTACCTTGGGTTCCTCAAGATGAGATGGAGTTAGATATGTATGAGAAATATCAAGGGTTTAAGTTGCCTCTTGAAAATGCTATGGAAGATATAGCTAAGCATACATTCAATATTAGTGATTGGGATAAAATACGTTTAAAGACGATTGATGGTTTGACTCAAACTAACTTTGCTGTTGGTCAGGTTTATGCTGATAAGGATGGTGTTACAAGAATGAGGTACATTAATCCTGCGTCATTCGTTACTGCTTATATAGATGAAGATGAAGAAGCTGAACCATCATTTGCAGGTCACATACAACGTGTTCGTATTGGTGATATTAAAGATAAGTTGTTGGAGCTTGGCGCACAGCCTCAAGAAATTGAAGGATTGGCAAGAATTTACTACGAAACTCAAGGATACACTGATAAGGACTTTAATTTTAATAGAAAAGATCCTGTAACTGGAAGATATGTTTGGGAAGACTTCTCTGTTGATGTTCTTCACTTTGAGTATCGTGCCAATGATTACGAATACTTTACTAAGCGTCAAACTAAAGACGGTAAGATTGTTTATCAAGATGAAGAGTTTGGTGTAACCAAGAAGCCTTATGCTGATGGAAGATTACGTAAAACTGATGTTACTTGTATTCAGAATGTTTACGAAGGTAAATATATTTTAGGATCTAAGTTTGTTTATGACTTTGGATTGCAAAAGAATATTATGAGAGATTCTCGTGGTAATGCAGTTCTTTCATATTACTTTGAGCGTGTGCCAGGAAAGTCTATCGTTGAAAGATGGAAACCACACTTGGACTCATTGATGCTCACTTGGATCAAGTTGCAAGCCGCTAAATGGGCTGCTGCTCCTAAAGGTATCGTTGTTGATATTGGGTTGCTTGCTAATATGGACTTGGGTATGGGAGCTATGTCTCCACTAGAGCTTGTTCGTATTCGCAGACAGACAGGTAATCAATTCATTAACTCTAAGACTGACATCTTGAATAAGGGTGGTAATATGCCTATTGCAGAATTACCAGGTGGTATCGGTCCTCAATTAGAAGAGTGGTTGACTTGCTGGCAAGATGATATGAATAGAATCATGGACTTAGCAGGTATCACTCCAACTATGGCTGCTATGCCTACTACTCCTACTGAAAAAGGATTAGGTGTTAGCGAAATGGAGGTAGATGCTACTAACCATGCTTTATTCCCTTTGAAGAAGGCTATTATGAGATTGAAGGAGAAGGCTGCTAAGAAAGCTATACTAAAGACTCGTACAAACATGAAGTTTGATAAAGAGGTTCATAAGTATTATTCTAGTTTGCTTGGTGATGAAAAGATTGCAGCGTTAGATGCTTTTGAAGACTTGACATTAGAGCAGATTGGAATTAAATTGGTTTCAACTCCAACTAATACTCGTAAGAATCAAATACTTCAAGCTGCATTACAATCTATGCAAGCTGGAAAGAATGGTGTTATTGGGATTACTCTTGCGGATTACTTGTTTATTGAGAAAGAGCTTGAGAATGATAACGATGAGTTTGCTGCTTGGTATATGACTATTGCAGAGGAACGTCAGCGTAAGGTTAAGATGGAAGAGGCTATGCAACAGCAACAAATGAACGCTCAACTACAAGCTCAGGCTGCACAACAAGCTGCTGAAGCTAAAGCTGCTGCACAACAAGCTCTTGAGCAAATTAAACAGGCTGGTATTATGACTGAGTATCAGCAGAAGGCTTTACTTGAAGAAATTAAGCATAATCATAGAATGGCAGAGCTTGCACAAGAAGGGCAACTTGAGAAGCAGAAAGATGTTGAGATTTCGGGGAACTTATAAAAACAAAAAATAAATAGGCTATGGAAAATAATGATTTAATTATCCCTGCGGATTTGCAGGCGAGAGCAATGGTTGATGGTTGGTCAGACAGTCAACTTAGAGATGAGGCAATGAAATTAGAGGTTAACAATCAACCTCCAACTATTGAACCTGGAGTTCCAGATTTAGAACCACCAGTTGCTCAAGTTAGTGCTGATGAAATCAATCAGCTAACAGGAAATGATAGTAACCCTATCCCTCCTGTAGAACCAGCTCCAATACCTTCAGGATTAAACTTAGAAGAGTTTGGCGTATCTAGCTACGAAGAGCTAAAGGCTATCGTAAATAAGGCTAAGGAATATGAGCCAATCGTTGAGAAGTATAAGCAGTATGACCCAATCATGCCTTATCTTAATGATGTTCAGAACCCTTTCGCTAATGATACAATTAATCGCTTGAATAACTTTGTTAAGAACACAGGTATTAGCGACTTGAACATTGCATCTACAATTCTTGCTACAAGTAACGATGAGTTGAAAGCTAATCCTGTAAAGGCTATGGCTATCATGGAAGTATTGAATGATCCAGACTTAGCTAACCTTGGTTTGAATAACTTGATGCAATACGTTGCAGATAAAAACAACATTGACGTTGATTCTACTTATGATTCATTGGATGATATGCCAGTGAAAATGCGTGTAGAATTGCAGAAAACGCTAAAAAGTATTGAAAACAAGCGTCAAGAGTTTGATACAAAACAAGATTACTTTGGATATTTGCAAAACCAAAGAACCCAACAGGAGCAGGTGATGGCTCAAAGAATGGCTACTTGGGACAATGTCTTAAACGACATGGGGTCTAAAGTTAAATCCATTCCTGTTAAGGTCGAACTCGAAAACATCGGGGAGGTAACTTTAGATTATGCGGTAAGCAAAGAAGATCTAAATAAGTTGATGCCTGATGTTCGAGCTATAGTTGGAAGCTTAAATCCTGACGAGGATGGCATAAGTACGGTTATGAAGGTTCTAGAAAACCGGGTATGGTTAGATAATAGAACTAAAATTATCAAGGAAGCTATCAAGACTGCTGAAGGGAGAATTCGTGAAGCAGAGGTACAGAGAGTACATAATGGTGGTTCAGTGGTAAATCGTACAGACGCTCCTTCCAGCGGACCAAAGACAAGTCCTCACCTAGAAGCTACTAAGGCGTATTTGGGATTAAAATAAAAAAATAACTTTAAAAATTAAAAAAAATGGCAGATTATAATGCAAATGCTTTACCTCAAGGGTATGGCACAGGTGCAATCGGATACGGTCAGCACTCTATTCTTTCGTCTATTGACGCTCTTCCTCCAGATGTTTCTACTAAATTGTTTAAGCGTTTCGGTGGTCAAGGTTTGGACATCTTGAATCTTTTGATTGCTCAAGGTGCTAAGCGTGTTGTTAACAACTCAAATGGAGCTTTCCACTTTGAAGAAGATCGTTACAACCAATCAGTTCTTGTTGATGCAGGAGCTACTATTACTTCAGCTGGTGTTGATGTAACTGTTAGCAATGCTGAGGCAGATGCTCAATATCCTTTTGTTGTCGCTGGTGATTTGTTGATTAACATGGCAACTTTGGATCGTTTTAATGTAGTTAGTGTTGCTGCTGATCAAACTTCAGCTCCTTTCACAAGCTATACTATTACTTTGAAACCTCTTAGCGGTAGTTCTACTGATATTGCTGATGGAACTGTTTTAGCTATCTATTCTTCAGCTTTTGGTGAAGATACTCCTCAACCTGATGCTAAGGCTACTTACTGGTCTCGTTTCTATGCTCCAATGCAACGTCACAAGACTTCAGCTAAGATTACTGGTGATGCTTTGACTGATAAAGTTTATCCTGTAATGATGGATGATGGCAAGACTTTGAAAGGTTTTCACTCACACTTGTTTGCACAACACGAATACCGTCACTTGTTGGGATTGGTTGGTGCTATGATTTTGGGTAAATCTTACAATCCTGCTGCTATTCCTGCTCCTTCTATGGGTTCTTTTGATAACAGCTCTTATGCTCAAGGTATGATTGATACTTTTGAACAACGTGCTGTTCAAGGTACTTGGACTGATGGAACTATTGCTAATCAAGAATGTTTGTATGATTTGATTGCTGGAATGAAAGCCAACTGGACTGGTAATGATTTGATGGCATTGTTCTCTAAAAATTTGTACCAATCTTTTGAGCAAAACATTGCAGCTAGTGGTTTTTTGCAAAACACTAACATTGCTTCTACTCGTCAAGAGTCTGCTAAAGTAATCTTTGGTGATAATCAAGACTTTGAAACAATGATGTCAACTTTTGCTTTCTCTACCTTGACTATGAATGGTAAGAACTTGAATGTTAAATCTTTTGATTTGTCTTACGATCCTACTTTGTTCGGAACTACTGGAAGTGCTTTCCAAGACATGGGATTTGTTATGCCTGCTGAAAAGCAAGCTGACGCTTCTGGTTTGTTGCGTAACTCAGTTGAGTTGATCTATAAGTCAATGGATGGTGAAGATCGTTTCATGAAGGTTTGGGATGATGGAGCTGCTTCTCCACGCAGACTTGGACCAAATGACAACTATGTAATCTATATGTTGACTCATTTCGGTTTCGATTGGTTTAAGATTGAGCAGTGCGGTTTCTTGAACGCTGCTGAATAATTGATGTAACTAAAAAGGGGGAGTATAAAAGCTCCCTCTTTTACCCTTTTTAAAATAAAAACAAAAAACAAAATAAATTATGTTATACAGAGATGGCGTGCGCTTAGAGCGTGAAGATTTGCAAGAGCATATTGAAATCTTGCAAGAGAAATTTCCTACATTCTTTAGGAAAGAAAATCCACTTCCAATTAAAATTGATTATATTAAGTCAGCTAAATTTTATGTAGAAGTATTTAGACCTGGAGGTGATATTTCAGCAGGTAAAAGACTTAGATCTCCACAACCAAAACCGATTTCATTGGTAGGTTACGAGAATGATAATGGCTTTAGAACTGAAGTTCGTTATTCTGAAAAAGCTCCTGTTATTAGAAATGGTGATGCTAAATGGTCATCATCAACAATGCCTATAGGTTCTGATACTATTCTACGTCCAATAGCTGATTTAGAGAAATTGATTTATCTTTGGTTTTATTCAGGTCATTTTGTAAATAATCAATGTGAAAATAAAGTTAAAACTCCTAAGTTTGAATTTATTATTCCTGAAGCTCAAGTAGAATCTAAGTACGACAACATTAAGTACCGCAGACGTTTAGAGGATGAGATTTTGATTGAAGATACTCGTATTTCTTACGATTCATTGAAGTCTATTGCTAAGCTTATGAACATCGCTTTAAGAGGTGAAGAAAAAGTTGACCGTGTCACATTCTTTGACAACTTAGTTAGTAATCCTGCAAGAGTTAAAAACTATGACGCTATCAAGGGTAATCAAGTTCCCGAAAAGGGAACTACAGTTGACGAGGTTGTTAGCTTGACTAATGTAAAGAACTTGGTTGCTAGTTTAGTTGACGGATTGAAGTTGTTTGAAGATGAGAGTGTCAATAAATGGAGAATCAAGGGTCCTGGAAAGGCTAAATACCTTTGTGATGTAGAAGGAGACTCAGAAGAGGCTAAAATGTTTAACCTTGTAGAGTACGTTTCTAACAATACTGAAGCGTTTGAAATCGTTAAAGGGTTGGTGAAATAAAAGTAATTAAAAAAGTCTTAAAAGGGGTTAGGTTTCTTAGCCCCTTTTTTTTATTTTTGTCTCTAAATCTTCATATTTTATGGCTATAAATATCGGTCTTTATTTTGATTGCGCTTCAAAGAAGACATACGTTAAAGATACAACTAATTACAATACAGAAGTACCATCAGGTGTTAGTGTTATTGGTCTTGGTGATTTGATGGGTCCTGGAAATAATTTGGTTTTTAGTAAACTAAGTATTGGTACTCCTCTTATTGCTGTTGACGCAGATCCAAGAGTTTCTGACTTATATAACTTACCAACATTGGTTGGAGGTACAGGAGTTGTTCCTGGAGCTTATACTCTTAATTATAGTAATTACTATTCATTTGTAAATAATAACGATCCAGGTACTCAATACATTACGTTTCTTTCAACCAATGAGTTGTTGATTCCTTCTGTAGATTTAACGTCTATTTGGGCTGTTGGTGATTCTTTTACTTTAGCTTCTTGTACAGAATTTGCAAATAATGGTACTTATACTATTCAAGCCATAGAACTTACAGGTTCATCTACTAAAATTACAGTGTCAGGAACGCCATTTACTGTTGGTTCTGGTCAAGATACTGCTGCTGTTTTTACAACAAATAAACAAATTGCAGTTGTTGTTGATAAAGTTTATACATATACTGCTTGTTCAACTACTGTTACTCCTTGTGTTAGTGCTAACTACGATTGCACTTCTACTCCATTTGGTAACATTACCTTTGAGAATAGCACAACTTTACCAACAGGAGTTGTTATTGATAGCAACGTGTTCACTATTTATTATCCAAACGGATTGGATTTCACTCAATCTCCTAATCCTGGATATAACGATGAAAATCCTGTTATTGCTAACAATGTAAATTCAGTTTATATTTCTACATTAGCTACAGGTACTTGGAGTGCTAAGTTGGTGTTAAATACATCTCAAACTCAAACAGACGGATTGGTTTTAACTAATTCATCTTCTGTTGTTAAGGAGTTTAATGTAAGTTGTACAAGTAATATGTGCGGATTATCAAGTTGCTTGACTAAGTTGAAAGACCGTCATATTTCTTACTTGAAATCTTCTTCTATTAGCCCATTACAGCAATATGTTGACAATGTTCAGTTGTTGTACACCATGGCTAAAGAAGCTCAAGCTTGTGGGGATAAGAACACTTACGAGAAGTATATCTCTGAGATTTATGATGTTGTAAAGCAGACTGAAACGGATTGCGGATGCGGATGTTCTTGTTCTTGCTCAGGATCTTGCTCTTGCGGAGGTTGTGATACAGGATGCGGATGTGGAGAGACTAGTCCTACTTGGGTTAACAATACAGGAGTTGATATTAACAGCCTATTAGAAGATTTAGCTGGTATTCCTGCTCAAGTTGAGGCTCTTCAAGGTTCTGTAGATAGCTTGGCTGAAAACGTTAATCTATTAAACGAATGGACTGGTATTGAAAACTTTGATCCAGAGAATCCTAATTTGTACACTATTGTTTCTAATTTAGAAACAGGTTTAGGTACAGTAGAAGGTCAGGTTGAGGTAAACTCAGGAGATATTACAGATCTTCAAGACCAAGTTAATACATTGGAGTCAGAAGTTGCTGCATTGCAAGAAGAGATTGCAGGATTTAGCCCATCAGATAGCGAGATTTCTAGTTATGAATTAATGACTAATGATGGTTCTAAGCAATCAGTTTGGAACGCAACTTCAGGATTAGCTTCTGGACCTACTGACTATGTAATAACCATTTCAGGAGATATAACATCTCAAGTTTCTAATAGTGATAAATTATCATTCTATAACCCTACAACTAATGCTTGGTTTTATGGATATGTAGAAGATGCTTCTTTTTCAGCAGGATCGACTGTTATTGGATTGATATTTAATTCAGCAACTTATACTAATGGATGCTCTTGGCAGAATAGCGTAATTCCTTTCCCTGTGTATAAAGGCGAAATCGTTGCTTCTGAATACAATTTCCAAAGAACATTATCATTAAACAACGATAGCTATTGGAAGTTTTCTGACAATACATATAAATATTGGAGTAAAATTAAAGCTTCTTTTGTTATTAATGAGCCTACAGTTAGTGATGTTATTCCTCCTTTCATAATCTCTAATAGCACTTCAATTCAAGATATATATCTAAGAGATTTACCTTGCGGAAGTATTGTTGATTTAGAGTTGAGTTTTGAAAAGCAATATAATGGTTCAGCTTACAATACTGTAACATTGATTGATGCAAAATACAATATAAGTTCTAACGTAGCTCTTTCAGATAGTAGTGAATTATTATTTGGAGGATATATTGGATTTAATCCATTTTATAGCTATGGAACAAGTTTGTATAATACAATAAGTCCTGAATTTCAAGTTTCAGCTATAGATAATTTTAATTCTGAAAATACTCAAGATGTTAATAATTCTATTGGGGTTCAAAACTCAAAAAGAAAGATTAGTAGATACGCTAAAGGACCTGCATATCCAAATTCAATAGATCCTAACTTCTTTACAGGGTCAACTATTGAAACTATTGTGTTTAATAGCACTAACTTGAATATTACATTGTTGAGTATAGAACAATCTTACGGTAAAATGCCAGTAGCATAATATGAACTTACAAGAGATATTAAATAACGTATATGCGTCATTAGGAAAGGATCAATATGGGGGTTATGTGACCCCCGAATCCTATAATGAGGCTATCAGATATGTCAACCTTGAGCAAATCAACGACCTATTAAAGGTATTTGAGGAGAAGAGAGAGATTATTGATGATTTGATTCCGTTTGTCAAGACAATAGGTGATTCAGGTTCAGTTCCTTTAAGACAGGATAACTTTGGGTATGTTGATATTCCTGAAGACTATTGGTATTATATACGTTCTCATTTCTCTACATTTGAAGCTGAGGATTGTGACACAGCGGTATCGCAACTAAGACCTATTGAATTCTTAAATCAAGCAGATTTTGGATACAGACTTGGCACAGAGATATTAAAACCTACTGTTAAACGTCCTATTGCGGCTATTCAGAATAATAAGTGGCTGGTTCAGCCTGTAACTAATCAGCCTATTGTGTTCACATATCTTCGCAAGCCTGTTGACCCTAATTACGATTACGATATTATAGATGGAGAGGTTATTTACTTACCTCCAGGAACAAATCATGCAGATGGCTCTCCTAGCACTTCTGTAGAGTTTGAATATCCTGAGTCAGTTAGATTAAACTTGATTCAATTAATCGTGAAATACTTTAGTATCAATATCAGGTCTGAATTTAATATGCAGACTTTGGATATACAGAAGGGGCAGCAGGGTACTTTATAAAACAACTTAGATGATTACTAAAAGACAATTAATAGAGACAATACAAAATCGTCTAGCATCTGGGGATGTTACTGATGATCTTAGAGGAAAGTATCCTTACCAAGTAATTGCTTATGTATTAAACTTAGCTTATACTGACGCTGTTTTTGGTAATCCTAACGCAAAGAAGGATTTGTCTGTTAGATACACAGCTACAGTAGCTTGTAATCATGGACAGTATTCAGCAAAACTTCCTGTATTACCTTTGTTGGGTAGTGAAGGGATAACTTATGTTGAAGGTTCTGATTGCACTTGGTATCCAATTAGAATGGGTACTACTGAGAATAGAATGATGAATATCATAAAGCCTCAGACTAATTTGGTTACTTGTTATATGAGAGGTCATAAGCTTTACTTCAACGCTAAGCCTACTGACACTATTAATCTTGATATTATTCCTAATGTTGGCGAGATGGATGATGATGATGTTATCTCAATACCAGGTCAGGAGTCCAATATCTATAACATGGTAATTCAGATGATTATGCAGACCAATACTAAGCCTGAAGAGGTTTACAACAATGGTGTTCCAGATAGTGACAAACCTAATAACCCTGCTAAGTAATGAAAGATCCAGTTAAAAATATAACTCACATAGTTCTTACAGCGATTAACCGAATGAAAAACTTTGGTTACTCAATGAATGACTATGATTGGGTGGAGCAATTAGCTATCGAATTTTATCAGCATAAATTGAGCGCATTTAATATGCCTTCAGTTGTTGCTGAATACGTTGATGTAAATGCTAACACGAAGATATGGGCTATGCCTGCCGATTATATCAGATACACTAAGGTTGGATATAAGACAGGTAACAGGGTTTGGACTTTGGGTATTGACCCTACTTTAGCTTTTCAAGAGCCTGATGCTTGTGGGACTATTGAAGAAGCTCAGTCTAATCCTAACTACGGAAATAGTAGCGGATTTTGGATTGCAGAAGGTTTCTACAACGGAACTTACTACGGACCTATATATACCGCAGGTGGTGGATTTAATGTCAATTACTACAGAGTAAACGACAAGGAAAGATATATTCAATTTGCAGAGGCTCTTCCAAACGGGAAGGCTGTTATTGAATACCTCAGCTCAGGTAAAAACGTATGTGGTAACACATTGATTCCACTTGCTTACTTTGATGCTTTCCAAAAGTATTTGTTGTGGCAGATGTGTGAGTTGAAGCCTGAATTGCTTAACTTAGCTAAGGACAAGGAACGTCAATATACTGATGCTATTTGGGACGCTAACATACTCGCTAAAGCCCCAACAGTGGATGAGATTATGGATACTATTTACGGAGCGAGTGGATTTAATATTAGATAATATATGATGCAAGGTCAAGAGATTACTTTTTTAGGGGGTATAAACACCGATGATGATGTAAGGTTTATTACTGAAGGTGATTATAGAAGCTCTAAGTATGCTAGGACAGGTTCCGCTGAGGATCAGAACATGGGAGCCTTGGAGAGTATGCCGGGTAATATCTTGATTGACAATGCTAACTACCCTGACGGAATTAATACCGTTATTGGGTCAGCTAAGTGGATTGAGAACAATAGCATTATTTACTTTGTATTCAACGATCAGGATAACCATTCTATTTGGACCTATAAGTTAGATACCAAAGAGATTAAGAACGTTATATCGAATTTAACAACTGATATTGAAACATACGCAGGTGAGGCGTTAAATTTTAAGGTTGAAAATAAGATCTATCACGCAAATGTAATTGATAACATTTTATATTGGACTGATGGTTTTAATCCTCCAAGAAAACTTGACATTAATAAGGCTATTAAGTTTATTGAAAGCAATGGATTGAGTGAAGATGGGTACAACTCTTTAGCTTTTAACTCAGTAGAAGAGGCTTCAAAGACTATGGATGTTTTAAAAGCACCTCCAACTGTAGTTATTGAGGCTGAATATCAAACCAATCCTAATAAGAACTTTAATAAGCTTTACGGAAACCAATACCAATTTAGATACCAGTATGTTTACGAAAATAATGAGGAATCTAAATGGTCAATGATTTCTAAGCAGCCATTTCCTACTATTTCAGAGTTTGTTGCGGGTAGGAATACTATTGATGCATTAGCAGATAATGAAATTAAATTAATTTATAATACTGGAAGTGTAAACGTAAAGCAGATTAACTTTGCTTACAGACGTGGGGAGAATGGAGTTTGGTTAGTATTTAAGCAACTTGATAAGAAACAAGAGGGTAATTTACTTCCATATCAAACAGAAGAATTGTTATTTGATGACAATACAGCTCCACAAGGTGCTACTTTAACAGACATCCTTTACGATAACGTACCTCAAACATCTCAATGTCAAGAAATACTTTCAAATCAATCATTGGCTTATGCAAACTTTTATGCAGACTATGATTTAGTTGAAGATATTGATGTTGTAGCGGAAAGAAATCTAACTGAATTTTATGAGGCTAGTAATAATACATACGCTAGATTACATGGGTTAACTACAAAAAACACTGGTGATCCTATGAATAGTAGTTGCCAGTTTGAAATATCATTAAGTCAATCTAACTTTTGGTATTACGAGGAGGGTGATGTTTTAGTTTTTGAATTGAAGAAATACAGTTCTACTAGCGATGAAACAAGTATTTATAAAAAATATTATTATGTAATAACATCTGATGACGTTCAATTTCCTGAAGATGGTCCATATTCATATTTCTCAAGATACCAAAATTTATTTGAAAAGATAAAAGAAGATTTCAGTACAAAATACCCTATATATATCACTACAACTAGTTTAACTAGTACTTCTTGCAATATAACATTTCACAGATATTTAGGATATAAAGATACTGACAGCGTTGTCGATGTTGAAAATGAAACAACATCTTGGTTTAGTTTATTAAAAGTAACAAGATCAAATAAATGTAGAAAATCATTAAAAAAAGGTAGTAAAAAAGTTTTTGGTATTCAATATTACGATAGGGGTAACAGATCCAATACTGTGCAAACAACTCCTGGAATGATATTAGAGGTCCCTTTTCCAGGTCAAGAAGATTTATCTTCATTCCAATACAATATAAATGAATTTGGTCAAAGTCAATCTGCATATACTGTAAATCCTAAATTTACAATTAATCATAGACCTCCTAGTTGGGCTACTCATTATTCAATACTTGTAAAGAAAGATGAATTGATTAGTAGCTTTATGCAAACCACTATAAGTTCAATTTCGCCAGGCTCATCTTTAAATACTTTAGATTTAAGATTAGATAAAGTTCCGTCTCAGACAGCAGTTGATTTTTATACATCAACTTATAATGGAGCTACTTTTTATCATACCCCATCTAAAGGAGATAGGGTTCGTTTTATATCTGGGGAGTATTTTAAAACTCCTGTTCCTGATTCTGATGGAGTAAATGCTTCTCAAATTGTCCCATCAGTTTATACTTATGGTTATAGAGAAGTTGAAGTTTTAAATTATGATGCCTCAACAAATTCAATAACAGTCAATGAATTTGATTATTTATCATTATTTGGAGGGTCAATGCTTGGCCATGGATCTTTATGTGAAATTTACACGCCTAAAAAAGATGTTGCAGAAGATGTTTGGTATGAAATTGAGAAATTTGATATAGTTGGATCCGGATCGCTTAAATATCATGGCGGTAACACACAAAATCAAACTGCTGACCAGCCTGCAATAATTGAATCAGACTATGGAGATATTTATTATAGAAAAAGAGAATTAGCAACAGGTGTAGATTTCAGAATTTATGGTAATTTCGATAGTCAAAATGATGATATTAATTCAAAAAAATTATATGCTATTAGTTGGAATGGCGATATTATAAACCCTAATGTTAGAGGTACTTATACATTTACTATATTTTACAATAAATATTTCGGGACAACAAATGGTTATTTTAATTTATACACAACTGTAGATATTCCATTATTTTCAAATTTTTATATATTCCTCCCCACAATGACATCTCGCTTCTATTTTATAGAAGATTTTAATTATAGCGACTACTATGTATCAGACGGACATGGAAGGGGAAGGATTGGCATTGAGAATAACAAGACTAAAAGAAATCATTACAAGACTGGAGTTATACACTCTGCTCAATACGTTATGGGTTCATTTATCAACGGATTATCTTCATTTGACACGTTGGGTAACGCTGAGTATTTAGATGACACATTTGGGCCTATAAACCGCCTTAAACAAGTCGGATATACATTGAAGTGTTTGCAAGATCGTAAGGAGGTTAGTATATACATTCAAAAGGCTTACGCTACTTCAGCAGACGGATCTGGTCAGTTGGCATATACCGCTAAGACTTTCGGAGGTGTTAATCCTTCTGAAACATTGTACGGATGCGTTCATCCTGGATCTGTGTTGTTAATCGAAAACGATATGTACTACTATGACTACAATAGCGGTACAGTGGTTAGAAGCTCGGCTAATGGTCAGTATGATTTGACAGGTCCTAAGTATAAGTTTAATTACTGGCTAACCAATCAGACAGGATTAGTTGGGAAGGTTGAGGAGAAGAATATTTTAGGTGAGCCTTACTATTCAAAGTACGAGCCTATTGCGTTTGTTGACGAGCAGAATACTGAATACACGTTGAATTTCGTTAAGTATTTTTACCCGAAAGACAAGCCTGCTCAAGTGTTGGGTAACAAGATATACTACGAATATGATAGTAACATTGCCCCTGTATTTGACTATTTAGAAGATCGTTGGAAGACTTTTGTTGACTACGATTTGTATTGGGCTGAAACGCTTGGTATTAACGTGTTTACGTTTAATCAGGAGGATTTGTATGAGCATAATATTGCAGCCTTAGAGGATGGTACTCCAAACGAATTGAATTTCTATGGAGAGCAAAAGACTATGAGCGTTGACTTTGTTATGAACGATCAACCTATCTTGATTAAGCGACCATTGAGTATCGGTTTAAGGTCTAACAAGTTGTTTAACTTAACAGAGGTTTCTACAAAGGCTACATCATCATATCCGGCAATGAAGTCTAAGTTGTTCCCTAATAACTTTAAGTTGAAAGAGGGATATTGGTGGGCAGCTTACTTGAGAGATATGACAAATATCATAGCCGCAAAACCAAGTCAGAACACTGCTGACAAGGCTTTGATTAATGGAAGGGAATTAAGAGCGTTTGCTTTGTTGCATAAGATTGAATATACAGGTAATGAAAAGGCTATATTGTTTGACGTTAAATGTAGCTATGTACCAAGCGAAGCGTTTATATAAAGTGAAAACTTTTTTAGGAAAATTGATAAAAAACTATTTAATTTGCAAGTGATATGGATCCAATGACTATGATGATGCTTGTTAACGCTGGGCTTTCTGTAGCTCAGGGTGTACAAGGATTTGCTCAACAGAAAAAGGCTAACGAGGAGTTAAAGAAATTGAAACGCCCTGATATGGTTATTCCTGAAGAAGCTAAAAGGGCTTTGGGTATTGCCCAATCTATTGCTTCTGATAGAAATCAAGGTCTTGAGGAAATGGAAGCTGGATTGGATGCAGGAGTTGCTAATTCTATTGGTCAAATTAATAGACAGGGCGGTTCATTGGCGGATAGATTAGCTGCTATTGCTGGAGTTACTGCTGATGCTAATTCTCAAAAGAGAGCAGCTAGATTTCAAGCGGAGCAACAAAATATAGGTAACTTGCAGAATTATCAACAAGCTTTAGGTCAAATGGCTGACCAGCAAAGAATGATTCAGCAGGATCAGTTGAATAAATATACTCAACAAGTTCAGAGCTTGCAGGGAATGGCAGGAGCAGGGCAACAAAATATGATGCAAGGATTACAAGGCTTAGCAGGTACAGCGGCTCAAGGTTTGTCATACAAAGGGCAAATGAACATGATGGATAAGCAGTATCAGAATGATTTGAATTTGTTAAACGCTCAGAATGGAGTTGGTGGAACAAAGGCGGCTATAACTGATAATCTACCTTCAATTCAAGGTAAAGGAATGACTCCTATAGCAGGTCCTAAAACACAGACTTCAATTTTTGCATCTCAGTTTACCCCTATACAGGGATTGGGAATGACTCCTGTTACAGGTGCTAAAACTCAATTAGGCTTGATGAACCCTGTTCAACAAGGTATGAATTTACCTATGGGATTAACTCCAGAGCAATTACAGATGTTTCAACTTAGCGGTATGGGACTCAATATGGGTCAAGCAAATAAATTTGGTTTATTGACAGAATAATATGGCGATATTAGATTTTTTAGTTCCCGATTTAGCTCCAGAACAATATAGTTCAGGACAAGGTACAGGATATGCCCAAGAATACGATTTGGGTGCGCCAAACCCTTTTGATGTTACGCAAGACTATATGAATAGTATGTTGCAACAAAAGAAGTTGGAGCAGGAGAAGGATTTGCTAAATGAGAAAACTCGCCAAGAGAAGTTAAATCAATACATTTCTAGTATTGAGTATGATCCTAAGTGGGAGATTGCGAGGTCTAATTTTGATGAAAAAGTAAATGAGATTGGTGATTTTGTTTCAGAGTGGAGAGCTTCAGGTAAGCCTATTAATCAAGATTTTAACATGGAATTAAATAAGCGAAAGGCTGAATTAAACACCATGAAAAGTGAAAACGAAAAAGCATTTGAAACATATAATAAAAATATGCAGACAATGCTTGCAGGTTTGGGTAAAGATTACAACCAAGAGGATATAGATGCATACGAAAAATCTGTTACAGATGCTTATGAAAAAGGTGGTATAAACGAAGGGTTTAAAACTATTACTACTATAAGACCATTGAAAGAATTTGATTTGATTGGTTATTTGAAAAAGGATTATGTAGTTCCGGAAAATGAAACTGGAACATTATTGGAAACACAACCAGAAGAATTAGATAAATTTGCTAAATTGAAATGGGATAATTTACCCATGAGTAGAAAAGCAGATCAATTAGAAAAGTTATATTTAGACGGTAATATTAAAGAAAAAACACCTGAAGCAGCTATAGCTTATTTTAGAGATCAGGTTGAATTGTGGGATAAAGAGCAAAGGGCTAGACCTAGAGCGCCTCGTGCTGGTGGTGGAGGAAGTGGAAATAAAGTTCCTGTGTTTGATGTGGCGGTTGATTATTTGAATGTAGATGACTCTAAAAGAAACTTGAAAAAGGGTGATATTAATAGAATTAAATTACAAACTGGTAAAGCTGCAAAGGTTATTCAATTAAAAGGATGGGGTGCTAATGATCCTCAAAAAGAAGTAATTCCTTTAGAAATAATACCTTTTGTAGATGGTGGTGTAAGAAAATATAAAGTAAGGGGTATTCCATTTGAAGATTTTAAAAATGTTTCAGGTAATGCAAATATTTCAGCCGATTCTCAATTATCATTGGATGATATAAATAAATATCAGTCAATGGCTAAAGAATTTCCTTTAAGTGGTTATGATAATTTTGAAATAATGAATCAAAACTATAAAGGGTTTGCGGATAAAGTTAATGCTCAAGAAGAGAGGGATAAAAAGAGGGGTATAAAACAAGAAGAAAAAGGTTTTGCTACAATGTATTAATAAGATATGACAAGGACAGATATTTATAACGCTTCTAAAAGCATTTTCCCAGGATTACCTGACGAGGAAACATTTGTTGCAGATATGGCTGATAGCGAAAAAGCTAGTCGAGCATTTGATAGTGCTTTAAAAAATAAAGATAAATATGATGAAATGGGGATTGCGTTGCCTAGTTCTGTTGAGGAATTTCAGGCTATTATAACGGATGACTCTAAAAAAAAAAGTACATCACAAAAGCAAGGTGGAAAAGGTGGATCTACTCAAACCCAACAATCCAATGGCTCAAAGCCTGTCCAATCTTCTCAGACGGCTCCTCAAGTATTTAAACCTAAGAGATCATTTTCTTCGGCTCAAGAGATAGATGACTATTTTAGTTATCTAGATCAGTATAAAAAAGATCCAAATGCTCAGAAAGAAAAGATATGGTTTGAGCAGGAATATCCCAATATCACTAATCAGTTTTGGAATCAAGGTGGTAAACCTTTAACTATACAGGGTCCGGATTATGGAGGTAAAGAGCCTTCTGTTACTTATCAATCTAATTTACCAAAAATATCTACAAAATCAACTATTGATAATAGCCAGTTTTTAAAAGAAGATAAAAATAAAAATGTCATTCCTCGGATGACTGATGAAGAATTAATGAGTGGAGTTATTAATGAGATTACTCCTGCTCAAGATGTAATGCAGGCTCCTATTAATATTCAACAAGCTGTAATTCGATCAGAACAGCAATCTAAAAGAGAACAAGAAGGAGCTAAGGTTAAAGGAAAATCAGCTCAAGAAATTGTATCTAATATAGAAAAAGAAAATTTTTATTCTGATAATTATCCTAAAATTGAATCTTTAATTAAAAATGGATTTGGTGCTTTATCTAGCGATATTGATTTTACTAAATTAAATGTAAATAATAGATCTGAATTAGAAGATGCTTATGGTAAATTAGAACAAGATTATTTCGACTATTTACAAAAAACAGATCCCCAAGAATACGAGCGTGTAAAAAATGAAATAGAGGGAATTAGAAGTAAAAAAGGATCAGATATAAACTCAGGAGAAAGAATGGTGATAGATCAATTTAGATCTAAAGCTATGGAGATGCATAATTTAGTGAATGGGTATATAATGAATGAAATTCAAAAGAATTATGATATATCTGGTTATTTTGGAGCTGCGGATTCTTTAGGAATTCAAATTGATTCATTAGATAAAAAAATTAAAGAGTTAAATATAGATCCTAGTGGTAAAGGTGTTAGCCCTGCAAAATATCAACAATATCAAACATTAGTTGATCAACGTAATAAGTTAGTTGAAGAATATAATAGTCTTGATGAAAAATTTGAAATACCTAAAGAAGCTATTGCTAAATTTCAAGATGTTGCAAATAGATTTTTAGATAATTCAATAGTATCAAAACAGCTTAATAATTTAGATACTGAATTAGCCGCCAAAAAAAATGAAAACATGATGGCTGCTAAAAAGCGTTTTGATGAAGCCATGAGTGGCGATTATTCTATTGCCGGAGAACTTGGTAGAACATATTCTGGGACCGTGGGTAAATCGGTTGTTGATTTAGTTACTACAGCATGGGATGTAATTGGAGAAACTACAGGTGATACTGATTATGATATTTGGGATGAAATAGCTAATTTTGGTAGATCTTATAACTTTGAAAAAGAAAAAATGTTTGGTATGGCTCAAGACATTGGGTTTGAACCAAAAGAATATTCTGATCTGCCGTTAGCATATAGAATGACTGGATTGACAGGTTCAGGTCTTGGATCAGTTTCTTTATCCGCTGCTGGTAGTGTATTAACAGGAGCGATTGGATTAGGAACTACTGTTGGAGGAGGTATGTTGATGTTGGGTAGTTCTTTATCAGATAATTACAATGAAGCATTAAGAAATGGATATTCTGGTAAAGAGGCTGGTTATTTTGCAACTACTATGGCTGGTATTGAGATGGCTGTAGAATCTTTATTTCCTGATTTCAAATTTTTTGAAAATCCAGAATCTAAAAGATATTTGTTAAACGCTATATCTAAAAGTAAAACTCCAAAAGAGGCTTTTGAAATATTTATATCAACCTTACCTAAAGCTGCTGCGCAAGAATTTGAAATTGCTGCTAAAAATTTCACTAAAGAGGGTGTGATGGAAGAGGGTGGATCTCAATTAATTTCTGACATTGTTAAATCTAAATTTAACGAGCAAAATAAAGATAAAGGTCAATTTGAAGTATTTAAAGGGGAAGATTATCAAAATGCAGTATTAGGTGGATTTTTAGCTTCTGAAAGTGCAAATATTATTGGGCGAATAGCTAGTACAAAAATGCCGCATGAAGAATCAACTATTTATCAAGCTGCTATAAACCCTGATATTTTATTATTAGCAGATCGAAATTCTATTTCTATACCTGATGAGATGAAAGAAGTTGTCAATGCATTTAAAGATATTGATGATGCAATGAAATCTAAGCCAGGATACGACAACTTATCCGATGATCAAAAAGCTCATGTTGTTTCTGAGATTCAAAGAATGAAGTATTTAGAAGAGCAAAATAAAAAAATTGGTATTGATGATAAAGCAACTCAAGAAGAGATAGGGAATATTAAAGCTGCTGTAGAGCAGTATATAGATCAAGCTAGAAACAATCCTAAATTTAAACTACCACAATATGCCATACAAGAGAAAAAAACATTACCTTTGTTGAAAATATCTAATGATGGCAAATTACAAATCAACGAGGACTTCGTTTCAAAAAGGTCACAAATTGAGCGAGGAATCCAAAATGAAAAGGAAGCAAACTATTCTGATGAAGAAACAGCGAGGAGAGTGGAAACCACCGGCTCTTGGTTACAAACCATCGAAGGAGGTGATAGAGAAGAGGCGCAAAACAAGACGAATGAATTGCTTGGGGAATATTTACAAGAGCGAAAGGAAGGGGGTGACGTATCTGAAAATAATGACAGAAGAAGGTCAGAAATATCTACACAGGGTGATAATGGAGAAATTTCTGAACAGAAAACTGGAGAGGTGGGAACACGTGCATCACAAGAACGAAGATACAATGGACAACAGGATCGAGAATCTTCAGTTATTGAGCCATCAGGAACACTCGAGACTTCATATAATGCAGAGATCGAAAGAGGAAAGGATAAGATTTTCAAAATCAACGAAGCTAAAAGAGAGTCAGTGGTCAAAAAAACACGAGAGTTGTTTGGAATGCCATTCTCAGAAAAGTCCGCACGCATCTCAAGGGATTTGCAAAAAATGTTATATGAAGCTTCATCGAATGAAGAAAAAAATGAAATCATTAATCAAATAAAAGAAACATTATATGAGTCCTTATCGAAGCCAATCTCAGAGAGCGTTCTTCCACGCCAACAAGGAACAACTACAGAAACAGGGGGTGAACCTCAAGGAATGGGACAAGATGCCCAAGGGGAAAAAGTTACCCAAGAAGGTCAAGAAGTCAGCCAAGAGGGTGTAACTCCAGAACAAAAGCAAATTGAATCTGAAGAGTATATATCTAAATTAGAAAAAATTAGAGATGAAGATCCTTTGACTTTTTGGTCAGTTAGTGTTCCTGAGATTAAAGATGTAAAAGAAGGTACGATCATTAAAAATGAAAATGGGCAGGCTGTAGTTAGTAAAGACGGAGATATTAAAGCTCTTTATAAAAATCCTGAAAGTGAGGCAAAAAATGTTGCTGATTCTCTTTTAAAAGAAGCTATTAAAAAAGGTGGTGTGAAGCTAGATAATTTTGATATATATCTAACTCCGATATATAAAAGAAATGGGTTTAGAATAGTATCAAGAGTTCCTTTTAACAAACAGTATGCTCCAACAGGTTGGGATGAGGCTGAACATGGCACTCCTGATGTAGTAGCCATGGTTTACGATCCGGAGAACAAGCTTGATATTGAAGAGAAACAATTCACAGATTATGATGAAGCCATGGCTTATCGTGATTCTTTTATTGATGCTCAGAAGGAAGCTTATGGTGATCAAAAAGCTTCTCAGGATGAAGTAGCTAAAAAGAAATCTATTGCTGATATTATCAGAGGTTTAAAGAGCAAAGGTGGCAAATTGTATAGTGCTGGATTAGGTATTCCTGTAGCTATTTGGGATGGCGCTGTTGAGATTATTGCTACTGCTGTTGAGGCTGGAGAAGGTTTAATTAATGGTATTAATAAAGCTAAAAAATACTTACAAGATCAATTAAAAGATAAGTATAATGAAGATGTAGTTGATGAATTATTAGACAATGTTATAAATCAATCTCCTATTCAAATTCAATCTTCATCTATAAAAGGAGAGAAGGTAAATGTTAATCCAGAAGGGCATAATTTATCATTTGTAAAACCAGAAGATTTAATTGATATAGAATCATTGATTAAAGATATAGAATCAAAAGGTGAAAAAGTTTGGTTTTGGGTAGCGGATCAATTAGGTCGAGGTATTTATTCTGATAAAACAACAGGTAATCAACATTTTCTTGATGCAGGTCCTAGCTTTGCTTTAGATCCAGAGAATAGAAAAAATGGAGTTATTTGGGCTAGTGGAATGGAATCAACTGCAATAAATAAAAACATAGAAAATGCAGATTACATATTTATTATAAGTGGATCTCCAACTCAAAGTAAATTATTTAATAAAGCAGTATTCAAACTATTCCAAGATAAATTAGGTGATTATAAAAAATTCAAATCAGAGGTATTAAACGCTAAGACAACTAAAGGGATTAGAGAAGTTTTAAATGCTCATAATTCATGGGATACCTTAATAGAAGATTCATCCACAGATAATACTAAAACAAAAAAAGTAGGGACTGGGCGTAAGAAGATGTTGATAGAATTAGTCAATGCTTTTGACAAGCCAAATAGTGGATTATATAAAATATTAGAATCAAGAGATGCTTTATTAGATATAAATTCAATTAGAGATGGTTTTTATGCTGATAATAATTTTGATGTTAATGATGTAATGTTAGTGCTTAAACCTGAAAAAATTGGGGGTAAATCAAAGCACTCTACTTATGAAAATGACATATTAGGTGAAGTAGTCGGAGTTCCTGACAAGAAAATTGATGCTTACGATATATTACCTAATTATTTAAGAAGTGAAAAGGATGTTACAAAAGTACTTCAAACATCTAGAATAGCTCCATACGGATCAGGCATTAGAGAGGTTTCAGCATCAGAAGCTATAGAAAGAGAAACTAAATCTAAAGCTGAAGCTATAAGATCTAATAAATTAACAGAAGCGGTAGAGATGCTGTCAGATGCTGAAGAAGCTGGTGGTTCTGAAATTACTAAAGCTCAAAAAGAAGTTTCTGAAAAATTAGGTGAAGAGGGTAAGAAAATAGCGGAAATTGATCGTAACTTTGACAAATTAGCTGATGATCTTGGCTTTATCAAAACTTGTATAATTTAAGAATATGAAAACTCAAATAATTGATTCTACAGTCGCATCAATGTTCATGGATGCACTACAGAAAGAAATGTTAGCCAGTCATACATATCGTCATTTTGCAACAAAAATGCAAATGATGGGGTATTTTGGGACTCAATCGTTCTTCTTGGGCGAGAGTGATGACGAACTTACTCACTTTCAAAAGCTTGTTGACTTCTTGAATGATGTAGGATATGAGGCTGAAATGCCTACTATTCCAGCTATCACAAATGATATAGCATCATTGATGGATTCATTAAACGCTGCATTTGAAATGGAGAATGAACTCCTTAATTTCTATGTTGAAATATATAAGATGAATGACCCGATTTCTCAAGAGGTAGTATTGAATTTTATTAAGATTCAACGCAAGGCTGTTGGTGAATATGCAGACTTAATTGCTCGTTTAGAAATCATTAAGGACGATCCATGTGGATTGCTTATATTTGACCAAGAAATGAAAAAATAATGGCGAAAAGAAGGTGTATTTGGACTTTAACCCTTTCTAATGGGGAGGAAATTGACTTTACAAGACGTGAATTATTGCGTCTATTTGCTACTGGAGGTATAGAGCAGATAGCTCAAGAAAAGGGTATTAACCTTTCTCCAGATCAAGTATCTTCAATAAAGAATAAAGTAGACCTTCTTAACCAGAAATTAAAGGATCAGAAGAAGATTGCTACTCAGGAAAAAACAGCTCTTAGAAAAGATTTCACTGCTCAAAAGCAGGAGATCCGTAAGCGTGCTGCTGAGAGATTGAAAGCTGCTGTTGAAGCTGAAAAAGCCAAGACATCTGAGGTAAGAGAAAAAGGTAAGACTCAAGTATCAGAATTAAAAGGTGAGATTGCAGATCAAAGAAAAGGCTATGAGCAGGAGAAGAAGACTCTGAAAAGTGAGTTGGAGATGGCTCTTGGCTTAGCAATATCAGAAGAGAAGAAGAAGAATACTTTTAAGGCTAGATTGCAGGAGGTTAGAACTGCTTTGACAAGTACTAAAAACCGTTTGAAAACAGCCTCTGAGAAGCTTGAAAACTTTAAGACAGCCAAGGAAATCATAACAGATTTTCTTAATAGTGGCTTTGTTAAAGAGGTTGGGACTGTATCATCTAGGACAGCTTCAAGATTGGCTAAAATGGCTGCCAATGCTAACACTGAAAAGAGATTGAATAATTTCGTAGCTTATGTAGATAAGGTATTGACTAACGCTGCTTTTGCTGAGAAAATGGATCGTATAGATGAGGCGAAGAAGAAAGCGTTAAAGCCTAAGCATTATAAGTACGAGACTGATGTTAGAAGATTTGCCTCTGTTAACTTGTTTGATAACAATGGTAAGTTGATCCTTAGTGATGCTGATTTAGATGCTTATCTTGACGCCTTAAATGACTTGGGTAATAAAATACCCAATCATTCTAAAATGTACGCAAGAGATGCTGCTGGGGATAGCTTATTTGACAGGGTTATTTTGGCTAGAATGAGAGAGGATGCTATGATTGATCAGGCGGAAGTACAGTTCAATGAGCAAAATGGTCAAACGATGTTTAATCAGCTCTCTGATCTTTTAGCGGATAAAGAGATTAACAATATAGATGAATATAAGGATTTCTTGAAGGTTGTTAATTCAGCTAAGAGATTATTAGATAAAATGTATGATCAGGGGATTGTAAGCGATGATGAGTACGACAATCTTCTTGAGCAGATTTACAAGATTGAGGATGGGAAGAAAGTGTTTGAAGAGCAGAGAATGGATGAGATCAACATGGTGAAGTTGAATGAAATTGCTGCTATTACAGATAATTTAGACTACGCTATAAATGATCCAGATGTATTAAACAATTTAACTGATTTTGAAAAACAAGTTCTTGATGAATTAGTTGCTACAGTTAAAGAATTTAAGAAAGCTAGTATCTCATCGGATGACGCATTGCAATCTGTTGAAATAACAGACTTAGAGAAGTTAAATGCTGTGTCTCAATCTATATTTAATGGATTTGTTCCTTTGAGAGAGGCTATGGAGCTAACATCTAAGTTAAAAGCAGGTCGTATGATTGATGGCTTTGTTGTTGGTAAAGCAATATCTGGTCAAATGAATATATTGGGTGAGCGTAAATGGGCTTTTACCTCCAGATTTGCTAAAAACAAACAGGCGTTAAAATTAAAACTACAGTTAAATGACTCAGCTAAGGTTGAGAAATTATTAGGTATTGCTAAATCAAGCGCTTTAACTAAGGCTGTATTTTCAGTAACAGACAGGGCGATCCAGAAGTATGAGGATTTTGTCAATAATGTTATTAAAGCATACGCTAAAGCTGCTGGTAATAATACAATTAAAAACAGGTTGACTCCTGTAAAATTAACTATCCCTGGGAATTTAATAGACTCAGACACTGATAAGACATTTGTAATTAGAAAGGATATTTATAACAACGTATCTGCCGGTGTTATTGGATATGCATTAGAGCAGGGTTTTGATGCTGCTAGTGGATTGCCTCAGGTTGATTTCTTGAAAAGAGCTTTTGAAGATCTTCAGTTAATGCAATCTATCGCTAATGAAAGAGAGCGTCCAGGTATGGCGTCATCAGCTGTGAAAATGTTAACCGGTGGGAACATGGCTGAAACAATGGCTGCCTTTACGGTTTATGAAGATCTTAAAAATAGATTCCCTGGACCAAATGATACATTAGATTATAAAGCGTTATTTGAAGCTTTTGAAAGGGATCCTAAATCTGTATTTACAGATAGCACTCAACTAGACATATATAACGCCCTAAGAGACGCTTTTAATAAGACAGGTGATATTGTCATGGGGGCGCAAGCGTTAAGAGGTCAGGAAGGGCTTGTAAATCCTTTCTATATGCCTCACGTTTATTACTCTGGAGTTGAAACAGGTCCAGATGATTTGAAGAAGGGTAAAGCCAAAGAAGGTATTAAAAGAGCAGGTGCTTCATTTGAAAGAACTAGCCGTGTTCCTCTAAGAGGACGTATGCTATCTTTCAATATGGATAGAGTGTTAACAGATCACGTTGAATCTGTATCTCAAGACTTCTTTTTACATCAAGCTTTAGGAGAAATCACTCAAGTCTTCAAGGAGGCTAGAAGATTCACTCCAGTAAAATATAGAAACGCTTTACAGGCTATACGAGAATACGAATTATCAAGATTGAATTATCAAATACGCTCAGGAGCAAGCATCCCATTCTTGGAAAGGTCTCAATCAGCACTTGAAACATTCTTATTGAGTAACCCAGTTCGTATTGGGGCTGAATTTACAGCTAACATGGCTCAATTAGGTGTGGCTGCCGACTTTAAATTTGGGCAGGTATATGCTAGAAGTATATTAAAAGGATCAGAAGATGCTAAGCTTAGAAAAGGGATTATTGATGTAATGAAATTTACTAATAGCCCTATGCTTGATAAGATTGAAGGTATTGGTAATAGATCGGCATATCTTGATAGAAGTAGAATTAAAGAAGAGTCAATATTTACAAAGATTGAGCAGTTTACTCAAGGGATGTCAGATATTCTTTTAACACCAGGATTTTGGTACGTTAAATTTAATTCTGAATTTAGAAACATCACCGGTCAAAACTGGAGCCAATCTTATTTGAATGATCCTAGTTATAGACAAGCAATCATGGATGCGGCTGCTGTTGCTGACATGGAGGTTGCTAGTGTAACCAGAGGTCCTAAAAAGGGTCAAAGAAGACAGTTAGTTAGATTTGTACCCCTATCTTCATATTTACCAGGATTGAGAGATGCTAAATGGACAACTGTAGCCGCAGATAGCACTGCTGGTAGAGCTGTTTCAATGTTTACAAACTTCCTATATTCTGATAAGGGAGATGTTGAAGCTTTATTAACTCGTGGAGGAACTAAGAATTTTAATGATGCAGCTACAAAAGCATCAAGGGTTGCTACGAACTCTATGATGTATGCTACAGCTAGCTTGCTTTTAGGCTTGTTAATAGCTTCTGCTTTTGGAGATGACGAGGAGAAAGAGAAGGCAAAATTGCAATTAGAGAAATTATCCAGCAATGAAGGGATGAATGAATTTTTATCTAAATCAGGAAGAAAAGCTGTTGTAGATTTAATGTCAGGACCTGAAGGAGGTGTTGGAAAATCATTAGCTTATTTAGCTGCTGAAATGATGTATGCATCCTCTAAAAAGCAAGAAGATAAGAAGTATTGGGGTGATTTTATAAAAGATAATTTCTTTGCATCTCCGGCTGATGGTTTTGGTAAGGAGTATGCGTTTGAAGTTGGGGGAAATATGTTATATAATATTCCTCAGTTCAAGCAAGGATTTGATCTGTTACAGCGAGAAATGGAGGCTATGGCTGGTAAAAGAAACATTAGCGTTACTAATTTCGTTGATATGCTTCTTGATGATAATGATTCTAAATTAAGCTCAGAGGAGAGGGGTATAAAGGAGAAATTAGCTTTATTCCTTCAAGTAGCTAATACCTACTTAACTATGAAGTCTGGAACAACTGTTCCTTTCTCACGCCCATTTATTGATGCGGCTAAAGATGAGATTAGAAATGTTAAATTAAGAGGTATTGCCCCTGAATTATATAAGGATTTGCCTGATATGAAGCCTATTGATAAGGTTAATGTATTCGTATCTAATGTAAATCCAGGGACAAATACAAAGATGTCAGAAGAAGCTACAGATCTATTCTCTAATAAAGTAGCAGATAGATACAATGAACTTCTTAATATGCGTCCAGAAGCTCGTGCAGCGCAATTGATGAATATTTATAATCAGGCTAAGGTCGAGACTTTAATTAGTAATGGATTTACACAGCTTAAAGATATTGATGAGGATATTTCTAATATATACACTGCTGATGATTATGAGACTATTGTGTTTAAGAATGTCTTTGAAAGGTTCCAAAATGCTTTAATTGATCAAAATTTAGATGCTTTAGAGAACTCTGATCCAGCCGGTCAAGCCGCAGCTAGAAATTACTTCAAGATACAAGCTCAAGCTGATGCTATGAAGAAATTAAAACTAGGCACTTTTAATACCGCAGAATACAAGAAAAGCTACATCACTGAAATAAAAGATAATTCGGGAAAAGTAATAAAATATCAGTCCAATTTGAATAAGTAAATATTTTAATTTTGTAAAATGAGCAAGGTTGTTCATCTAATACAGGATCATTTAAATACGACTGACGTGGCTTTAAAGGGAACAGGCGGACTAATCGCCTCTATTATGCTTTCTGTACCATCTTGGCTTGAAAGTCTTGAGGCTACACTCCGTATTGTTTCTTTGCTAGGTTCTATTGCAGTTGCTATTTTTACTTGTGTTGTGATGTATAAGAAGCTCACAAAAACTAAGTAGGCAATGAAAATTAATGTTAATTATTGTGATCCTCTAACAGAGGAGCAAAAGGTGTTGAATGACATTTGTTCTAAAATCGAACAAAGGATTGTTCTAAAATCGAACAAAAGCCAGGGTAGTTACTTTGTAGCTACGGCTAGTTTTGAAGAAGGCTCCGAGTTTTATGGGTACGCAGAGAGGGAAGGTTCGGAACTAAAGACTATGTTGAAGGCTCAAATCTGCGCAGTTACAAACCTTTTAAAATCATCTGGTTACGATATAAACTTCTTACTATCATCAAATAAAAATGAGGAGACTAAACCCTCTAAAAAGATTGAGACTGTCAATCGCTACTTCATTACTTCTGCTCCTGATGTGGATTACGCCATCAAGGAGTTGGAGAAGTTGGGTATCGACACGACAGATATTAAGAATTATCGGGATGATTTGCTAGAAAAGGGGGAGAGGCTAACGAAGAACAAGCTAGCCGAGTTCATGTTCCCTGCACGTTCCAAGACTGTTGTCACTGTAGAGAAGGAGGAAGCTAAGCGTCCTGCTAAGAGGGTTGAACCTACCAAAATGGAGGTTAAGACTTACAGCGAGGTAAGGACCCCTGAGGAGGCTTCCAATATAATGAGTAAGTTGAGGTTAATGGGGATTGATGAAAAAACATATAACAATTCAAAGTTTTTTGATACATATAATTCATTAACTTTGTTTTGCTTATATGGTAAAGAAGAGGAAATTAACGAATTAATTTAATGGCTCAAGTAACCGCTTTAGTAGAAAAGATTGTAATGAACGAGGACTACAATGTCACGTTCTATGATCAGTACGGATATGTTGTTCAAACATTGCAGACTGATGTCTATGTAGAGGTTGTTGCAGATTATTTAATTTGTGGTAGTAACGGAGATAGTATTAAGTTCTATGCTAACACAGTTAGTTTAATCGAGGGACCTACATTTTCGCAAGCCTACACTCCAATTACGGTAGCATTTTATCAACAAGGGAGTCAATACTTTGAGAGGCTTTCAGAGATTTATGACTATATTAAAAATAACATAGTTAGTGTTGTTGTCAGAGATATTACAGCCTTAAAATTTGCTGATGGGACTACTCAAACTACAGCAGCTAGTGGAGGTGGAGGAAGTGGAACGGTTACTTCTATTTCAACCACAAGCCCTATAACTGGTGGTACAATAACTACAACTGGTACTATAGGTATAGATCAAGCTGACTCTACAACAGATGGTTACTTATCTTCTACAGATTGGAATACCTTTAATGATAAAGTGCCTTACACAGGAGCTATCGCTGATGTAGATTTAGGAGTGTATAAATTAAGCGCAGACGCTGTTGAGTTTAGCTTAGCTCCAACAAACGCTCCAGGCGCAGGACAAGTTGCTTACGATGGGGCTACAGGCTCTTTATCATACCTAATGAATAGCTCTGATGTGGTATGCCATATTGGTCAGCAGTTATTTGCTTATGTTAAAAACGCTGAGGCTGTAACAATAACTAAAGGGCAGCCTGTTTATTTATATCAAGCATCTGGAAATAAAGCGACTGTTAAACTAGCTTACAACACTTCTGACGCAGGTTCAGCAAAGACTTTAGGGTTAGCGGCAGAAGATATTACATCTGGTCATAATGGGTTTGTTATTTGCCAAGGAGTTTTAGCTGGTATAAATACAGGTAGCTATAACGAAGGTGATACTTTATATTTAGGAGCCACGGCAGGTACTTTAACAGCAACTAAACCATACGCCCCTAATCATTTGGTATATATTGGCGTTGTTGAAAAGGCTAACAATGGCGCAGGTCAGATATATGTAAGACCTCAAAATGGATATGAGTTAGACGAAATTCACAATGTTGACGCTAAAAACCCTAATGATAAAGATGGCATATTCTATAACACATCTAACTCTCTTTGGGAACATAAATCTATATCAGATGTTTTAGGGTACACACCAGGTCAGGGTACTGTAACCTCTATTGCTACATCATCTCCATTAACAGGAGGTACTATAACCACATCAGGAACCATTGGTATTGATCAGGCAGACGCCACTAAGGGTGGTTATATTAGTGCTACAGATTGGAATAAATTTAATGATAAACAAGATCCAATAACCTTAACAACGACAGGAACTTCCGGAGCTGCTACTTTAGTGGGTAGTACTTTAAATATCCCTGAGTATTCAGCAGGTTCTGCATTATCAAAGTCATTCATTGGAGTGCTTCAAGGTGCAACTGTTGCATTGAGTTCTACCACATATGGCACGTTCAATTATAGCACATTTAACACAAATGAAAACGCACGTATAATGGTCATTCCAAATGCGTGTACATTATCAAATTTTTACGTTCGAATATTTACAGCACAATCGGGTACAGGTTCACTTGTATTCACGGTGAGAAAGAACGCAGTTGATACAGCTGTAGTGGTTACGATAGCGGCAGGTAGTGCTGCCAATACAGAAGCGAATAGCGGTGCATTATCCGTTTCATTAAGCGCAGGAGATGACCTTTCAATTAAGGTGGTAAATAACGCAACGGCAACGAGTGCGGCTGTACATAACACATCAGCTATGATAACCATATGAGATATCAGATAATAAATAAAGGGGAGTTGCAGATACTTGAGGTCATTGGTCACAATATCTTTTTCGGATGGGATATGTCCGATGATTACATTGATTTCAGAAATGCTTTGGGAGTAAAAGGTATTGATGCCTTTGTGGACTTGCTTATAGCCGATTCAAACACAGCCTTCACTATTTTCACCCAACTCTAAGTTTTAATATTTATTCCATTTAAGGGGAATAGGTGTTTTATTTTCGTATTTTAGCACATAAATTCAATAATTATGGCTAATAACGCTTTTAATTTCAAAGGTATCTACGATAAAATTGCAGGACTTCTTAAAAACTCAGCTATTGTTGATCCTGGGGAATACACTCCTAATCTAAATGACTATGTAGCTATCTACAAGGATGTACCTAATTCACCTGGAGCAGGAGATAATAGAGTGTCTGTTAAGCAATATGTTTCAGTTACAGACATTGGAACTGGTGGTGGCGGTGGTGGTGGATCAATGAGTAGTTTTGATGTTAGAGGTGAGGGTGGTATTACATTGTCATTAGATGGTTCGGTATATAGTAATGGGCCTTTAGTTATTGAAAATGCTGCTGATTTAAGAATTAGCTCCACTGCTGTTCCTGTCGGTTTAAACTGGACAGGTCCTTTTAGTAATGCTGCAACGTATTCTACAAATGATGTGATTTCATGGGTTGACCCTGATACTGATATTTATTACACCTATTGGGCAACTACTTCAATAGCAAGTGGCGGTGGGGATCCTGACTTGAATCCAGATTGGGTACTTTTAGGAACCCAAGGACCTGCTGGTGCTATCGGTCCAATAGGAACTAATGCTGTCGCTATTTACGGATTTGGACTTATAAGCCAAGCTGGAGGTACTGTTACAAATGGTATTAATGTTTCAGGAACTCCTGGAGATGGTACTAATAGCACTGGTAAAATTATTAAGGTAAATAATACTAGCACTACTACAGAATTAGTGGTACAGATAAATTCAAGTCTAGGGTTAGGATGGCCTTTAAATTCTCAAATAACATTTGTTAATATTAGCGCAGAAGGAAATGCTCCTGTTAAGATTGTTGGGGCTACTGCTCCTGCTGTTGTTACTTTGAATTCAGCAGATAACGCTCAGTATTTGAGAACTACAAATAGTAGTTGTTCTATCGTTAGAGAGGCTACTAACACTTATTGGATGTTCGGTGACTTAACTAATATTGCTTAATCATGTTTATTCCGGGTAGTATTAAATCATCTAAATGGGGATGGGATTATAAGGGTTATACAGTTAAGTATGACGCTAGTTATTCTACGGTAGGAGGAACTGTTGGTGCTTGGAGTCCTTTGACTTTAGCTCCTAATGGTTTTTATTATGCACTACCTAGAGTTTGGACAAAAGATGGGGGTGCTGCTGCTAATGATGTTTTATGTTTTAAACCTGGAAAATCAAATAACAAAGATAATAAATGGGAGGCTGGGCAAGTATTTTTAATACCTGGTTCTGGAGGTAAAAGACCTGCATTACCTTCTTTGTTTCCAAAAACATTAGCTTCAGAGCAATTTAGATTCCCATCAAAAGGAGTTTTATCTCACGGTGTTATTAATGGTGTAACGAATGGGTTTATATACTTTTTTGGTATGCTTGAAAAGTCTTATGTAAGATTAAGACCTCAATTAGATCCAGATGCAGACCCATTAACGGCAACAGAATGGGATGTTATTAATTACAATGACACAACTCCGCAAATTGACAATGTTACTGATGGGGCAAACGGAGGTTCTTATTATTCAGGTGGTGTTTTAGGTCAAGATGGTTATATATATTTAATACCATCCCCTGTTTCTGCTACTAACAACTACACTAGTATATATAAGCAAAAAACTATTAGAATAGCTCCAAGAAATACATCCTTAAATCCTACAAATGAAGATGTAATTCAAACAGGGTATTATAATGCTTCTAATTTAGCTACTTGTTTTAATAAAAACTCAGCACCAAGACCTTACGCTTATGGCGTTGATTCTACAGGTGTAGAGCTTACAATTCCATCTGATATAACATTGTCAGCGTATATAGGTAATGGCAAGTCATTATCTAACGCTATTGTACACCCAAATGGCAAGATATATTTGTTTGGAGGTAATTCAAAAAGAATTTATATATTAGACCCTACAAAGTGGGGAACATCTTCTGAGATTTATACTAATAATAATATTTACATACCTAATTTATTAACAGGTAATCCTAACAGAGGATGGCATGGTAATAGTTACACAGCAACATTAGAGAAGTTAAAGACTGGTCAGGATCCTGATACATTAAAAATATTTTTTGCATTAGGTGATGGTAACGGATCTGTAACAAACGACACTACTAAAAAGTACACATCAGCTATTGCTTTTGATCCGGTTACTGAAACATTTGATGCTAGTTTTTACGATAATGCAACAAATGAAGGTATTACATTGATGCCAAACGCTACTCAAGGTGTTGGGCCTAATTCATCTTCATTTATTCACTTCCCTAATGGTCATATATTACAAGCTACATCATCTTCAGCAACTGGTGTAAACACTTATTCAAAACTATTATACATAGGTCAAAATGATGAAACTAAATTTATAGGACCTGTAAATAGAAATATATTATCGTACACAGAAAAGACTAACTTGTATGAAACATATACTCATGCGGCAGGTCAGGCAGGTTGGGGTTCATCAACTCCAGGTATCAGTAAATCTTTAGGTAAAACCATATACTCTAGTATTTGGGGAGCTTGCGAGATAACAAGTGTAAAAGGGTTCTACCCTAACATTAAACATTTTAGCTATACTGATGATGATTCTGCGATTTATGATATCCCATCAGATTTGAGTACATTACCAACGTCATTGTGGAACGCTTACTTTAACAAACCTAGATAGTATGTCAGAGAAACTAAGCAAATATGTATCGTTGTCTGAGGTAGTACACTCGGATAATGCTAAGAGATTAGATATTGACAATAGTCCAACCGAAGAGCATAAGGAAAACTTAAAGACTATCTCTATTGAAGTATTTGACAAAGTGAGAGAGTTCGTTGGAGGACCATTGTTTATCAGCTCAGGCTACAGAAGTGAGGCTTTGAATAAAGCTACTCCTGGCGCATCAAAGACATCTGATCACTCTACCGGATGTGCATTGGATCTTGATTGCGATAGATTTGAAGGTAAGAAGAATAGTGAGATATTCAACTACATCAAGGACAACTTAGAGTTCAAGCAATTAATTTGGGAGTTTGGGAACAGTGTAGAACCAGACTGGGTTCATGTTAGCTACAAGAAGGGTAGCAATAAGAAGCAAGTATTGAGGGCTGTAAAGAGAAACGGAAAAACAATTTACGAGATATGGAAGTAGCATTAAGCATAGCGGCTATTATTGGCGCTGTATTAACTTTCGGGGTGTACTTATTTGAGAAATGGCTTGAAGACAATGAAAGATTTTTTTAAGAAAATATTGAGTGCAGATTCTCCAGAGTCATCTAAGAGGTTTGCCTCTTTTGTTACCTTATTCTCTGTAATCATTATGGCTTTCTTAGCTACGTTTAATAAGAATTGGATTACGCCCGAGTTTATGTACGATGCTCTATGTTTAATTGCAGGGGGTGGATTGACATTAACGGTAATAGAAAAGATATTCAATCGAAATGGAAAATAAAATTGACTATAAGTGGATTGTTACAATAGTTCTTTTGGGTGTTTGTATATACTTGCAGTACGCAACAATGAAAAAAATACCAAGCCCTGTATTAACAGATCCCCTTTTTCAAGCCATGATTCAGAACCAGCAGAGGATGGACTCTCTGAACAATAGTATTGATAGCTTGGATAAGCTTCAGGCAAAGATTAATTCGCAGATAAATAAAAACTATAATGAATATCAAACGAATATTTACAACAGTTATCTTGACAACGACTCTACTCGTTTCAGCAACTTGTCAAGAGACCTTGACTCCATGTCAGGACTCTGGGAGAAAGGATACTTCTTTCACAATTAGTTCCTACCAAGCTTTCCTCATTTCAGCCACGTTTAAGCGCATGAATTACCTTCAGGAGAAGTCTATCCTGCAAGATTCATTATCTATCAACTACGAGGTTCAGAAACAGAAATACAACTCGTTGGTTACTTTATATGAAACGCAAAAGAAACTCCACGCTACAGAAAAGCAGATGATAGTAGAAAAGTATCAGACCGAGCTTGATCGTAAAAGAAAGTGGAGGATGGCTACCGTTTTGACAGGAGCAAGTTTGGTTCTATTAGTATCTATTGCTATATAAAAAAAGAGAGGCTATTACACCTCTCTCTTAAACAATAAACACAAACGAAAACAAGTAAAAAACAAACCGAACTGCACAAAGTTAGTTTGCCTACTTCGCTTTTTGCAAATTAAGTTTTTACTATTTTTTCCTCAAGTTCTAAATCTTTCTTAAAGTTACTAACAACGCTTGTTAAGTTTGTTAATTCCCAGTAAGGAATTCCTGCTATTGTATGCACAAACTCATCCATAGCTTTTGTAACTCCCATCATGATGTCAGAATCTTGCACATCCCACAAGGCTTTAATAGCCCCTCCATGCTCCTTCTCTATCTGTGTTATTGTTCGCTTCAATAAGTTCTTGGTTTGGTTTCTATTGAACCAGGATATTCCTTCACAGCTATCGGCAGCATATACCGTTACTTGCGCCCACATTAGGAATTGTAGTACTCGTATTCTTTCCTCCTGTTCCTTCTCGCTCAAATTAGCTATACTATCCATTGATAATCTTCTTTAAGTTTGGCTTGTAATAGTTTGATCCCTTCATCACCTTCCCATCTTCTCGGTAGATAGGTTTACCATCAAGGTCAAGCTTACTCATGTTAGATCCGTGAACCTCGTTGAACAAAGCCTCTAACTTATCCTGCAATCCGAACTCTATTGCTGTACCAAACAAAATGTATAGGCAGTCTGTAATAGCGTCAGCTACCTCTACAATGTCCTCATTACTCCAAGCCTCGTGAAGTTCTAACACTTCCTCCTGCAATAGCTTTTGGCGCAATACACATCTCTCTAATGGGGGGAAGCTTGGTCCCTCTCCGATAAAACCTCCAAAAGCCTTTTGGAAATCTCCTACTTGTTTTAATTGTTTATTCATTTTATTACTCTTTTAAATATATCCCATCTACTCTCAAATGTTATCTTCTCAAACTTTCTCTTTGTAAAGTTAAACACCCAAGCCTCTCGAACTTTATTCCACCTTTTGTATTCACAGATACGGCAGACCTTTACTCTACCTTTATCGCTTTCACGTTGATACTTCATGTTGGTCTTCCCAAACATAAATAACGGAAACCTTATGTTGCAAGTGAAACACTTCTTCATTTATCAGCGTTGATAAAATAAAGGCAAGTCCCATCTTCTTCAGGTTCAAATGCAGCGTATGATTGCCTGTAAGGATTAGGCGGTGCTGTAAACCTATAACACTTCTCTGACAATGGGCAGAGATAGTTTTTACATAATGAAATGTCTGGCATTTTATTTTGTTTTTAAGTTTAAAATTAACACCCGAAGGTGTGCCGTCTATTCCGAGCTGTCAATCGACTTCGAGTATTCGATCAGTAGCATACCACTACACTATCTATCGAGGGCAGTGACACCCCATAGACCTTGTGGCTTCTATGTCACTCATACCACAACAGTTCATTTGCAGTCAGGACAGGTACGACCCTGTAAGTAATGGGAGTTCCTCAACCTCTCCTCTGTGTTCAGTGACTTTGTGTCCTGCCCTTTGTTTTATACTTTGGCATCAATTGCCACCTGACTATGTTTGAGGATGAGAAGTCCTCTGTGTTGTGTAGTTACAAAGTATCGCTTATGTACCATTCGGTAGCTCTACCTGCCTCAACTCTTTCTCAAGGAGCAACACATGGTTTTTGTTTAATTAAGTATTGAAGACAAGTAAATTCCTAGGTAGCTGCCTGTAACTGATCCTGCAACATACCCCAACCATTGGTGTATAGCATCTTCACTACGAGCAATTTTCCTAATGACAAAGAATGATAGAGATGCTAACATAAAGTCTGTGATAGCAGCTTCATGGTAGTCAGTTGCAGCTACTGCTCTAAAATTTATACACAACAAAGAGTAGCTAATAATCTGAATGCAAAACAGCAGTAAGGCTTCTTTAAACTTTTTCATAGCTCAAGGTTCTCTACTATGTGCTGAACAAGCAACGCATGCATTTCTACTGAATTAACCTCTTTGTACTCAAGGATATCATAAGCAGCTCCTACTATAACTCCTATGATTTGTCCTAATGGCGCACCATAATTAATCACAAGAAGGTTTTTTACTCCTTCATCAGTGTGCCACTGTCTAAATCCTACCGTCAACTTTGATAACTTAACAGCTTCTTCAGGAACTTTACTACTTTGAATAAAATGTTTAATGTCCTCTTCTATTAGTTCAGCAGATTCATTTTTGATAACTCTTAAGTCTTGATGTAAGAGTTCTAGTGTAATTGTTTTCTTCATATGAATTGGTTTTAAAAGTTTAAA
>JACCDX011087475.1_pt1 | contig 43236 bp, 38 predicted proteins | sample 7449681 | NCBI WGS metagenome assembly JACCDX01 (sample SAMN15323450, study PRJNA562643) | freshwater metagenome | isolation source: river surface water | place: USA:Blue River Watershed | collected 2017-08-18
CGAGTTCGGCGTGGTGCTGCTCTCGCTCAGTGCCGAACAGGCTCTGATTGGACCGCAGTGGTTCAGCCCGGTGTTGGCGGCCATGGTGCTGTCGATGCTGGCCACCCCATTTCTCATTCAGTACAGCGAGCGCATCGTGCTCAAAGTAGTCGCCAACGAGTGGATGATGCAATCGGTTCAGCTGACCAGCATCGCCAAGCGCTCCATCCAGAACCGGGCTCACGTCATCATCTGTGGTTATGGCCGCAGCGGGCAAAACCTGGCCGCTTTGCTCGACAAAGAAAAAATTCCTTACATGGCGCTCGACCTCGATCCCGATCGGGTGCGACAAGCCGCGGCTGCCGGGCAAAGTGTGGTGTTTGGCGATGCCGCGCGGTTGCCCAGCCTGATGGCTGCCGGTCTGGCCCGGGCCGCGGCCGTGGTGGTGAGCTACCACGACACCCTCTCGGCTTTCAAAGTACTGGCTCATGTGCGCGAGCATGCCCCGCAAGTGCCGGTGGTGGTTCGCACACTGGACGAGCAATCTCTGGATGAGCTGCGCGAGGCCGGCGCCAGCGTGGTCGTGCCTGAAGCGATCGAGGGCAGCCTGATGTTGGCCAGCCATGCACTGGCTTTGATGGGCGTCCCCATGAAACGCGTGCTGCGCGTGATCCAGTCGCAACGCGAAGCCCGCTACGATTTGTTGCGAGGCTATTTTCATGGGGCGGACGATGACGAATCCATCGAAGACATGGACACCGAGCGCCTCATGACATACACCTTGCCGCTCGGAGCCAAAGCGGTCGGCAAGACGGTGGGCGCGCTGGCCTTGGCTCCTCAAGGGGTGCGACTGCTGCAGCTGCGCCGCAGCAGTGGAACCAACGCGCCTTTGTCTGAAACCACCCTGATCGAGGAAGGCGACTCGCTGTTGCTCTCTGGCACGCCCGACACCCTGAACGAAGTCGTCAACCGCCTCTCCAAAGGCTGAGCAAACCTGGCGGCAAGGCCGCAAACTCACTTGCCGATGCAAAAGCGTGAAAAGATCACCCCTAACAAATCATCGGCATCAAAAGCCCCGGTGATCTGACCCAAGGCCTGTTGCGCCAGCCGCAACTCTTCGGCCAACACATCCAACGGTGGGCTCGGCTGCACCAGCACCGCGTCCGCCAAATCCAGATGGTTTTGCACCCGTGCCAACGCCTGCAAGTGTCGCTCTCGTGCCATGTACACCCCTTCGGCCTGGTTGTCCCAGCCGGCAATCTGCAGCAGCCGGGCTCGCAAATCGTCTAGTCCCTGCCCGGTTTTCGCCGACACCCTCAAAGCCGAACCCGATCCATCGGTCGCCGCCACGACATCGGCTTTATTCAGCAAATGCAAGACGGGTGTGGCGGCGGGCAAACGCTGCTTGAGCTGATCTTCGATCGCCTGGTCGAGTGCCAGGTACACGGCTTGTGACATGCGGGTCAAATCATGAACCCACAGCACCACGTCGGATTGTTCGAGTTGCTCCCAGGCACGCCCCATCCCGATGCGCTCAACCGGATCGATGTCCGGGTCATCGGCAGCCCGCAAACCCGCCGTGTCAATGATGTGCAGTGGCACTCCGTCAATGTGCAAGCTTTCCGTCAAAGTGTCGCGCGTTGTTCCGGCCAAGGGCGTGACAATCGCGCGGTCCACCCCTGCCAAAGCATTGAGCAAAGAACTCTTCCCGGCATTCGGCTGTCCCGCAATCACAACGCGCAAGCCTTCGCGCAAAACCGCGCCTTGCTGGCTGCGCCGCAGGGTCCTCTGCACTTGTTGACGCAATGTCGCCAATTGCCCGCGCGCATCGGCCTGCTCAATGAAGTCGATATCCTCCTCCGGAAAGTCAAGACAGGCCTCGACCAACATGCGCAAATGCGTCAAGTCGTCCAGCAACTGGTGGATATCGCCTGAAAAAACACCACTGAGCGACTGACTGGCACTGCGTGCGGCACGCTCGGTGCTGGCATCGATCAGATCAGCCACCGCCTCGGCCTGCGCCAAATCGAGCTTGTGATTCAAAAAGGCACGCTCGGTGAACTCGCCGGGCCGCGCCGGTCGGAGCGCGCCAAGCAAAGCTGCCTCACCCTCAGGCGATGCGTGTGCCAGCTCCAAACAGCGTTGCTGAATCAGCCGCAAAACCACGGGTCCACCATGCCCCTGTATTTCCAGCACATCCTCTCCGGTGTAACTGTGGGGAGCCTGAAAGTACAAAGCGATGACCTGATCCAGTGCCTGCCCGTCGTCATCAAGGAAAGGCAAATAATGCGCATGCCGCGGTTTCAGGGCGCGCCCGAAAAGGCGCGAGCCATAGGCTTGCAGATCGGGTCCACTGATGCGCACCACCCCCACCGCACCGCGGCCAGGGGCCGTGGCCAGGGCGATGATCGGGTCGTGGCGATCGATCAGGGACACGGGGATCCCCGCCGCTTTATTTCAAAACGCCCAACTTCTTGTTGATCATCCACTGCTGTGCGATGGACAAGATGTTGTTGGTCAGCCAGTACAGCACCAACCCCGCCGGGAAGAAGAAGAACATCACGCTGAAGGCCAGTGGCATGATCCACATCAGCTTGGCCTGCATCGGATCAGGCGGTGTCGGGTTAAGCCAGGTTTGTAACATGGTCGACGCCGTCATCAGAATGGGCAAAATGAAGTAAGGGTCCGGCGAAGCCAGATCCTTGACCCAGCCAATCCAGGGTGCATCGCGCATCTCGACCGTCGACAACAGCACCCAATACAACGCAATGAACACCGGGATCTGGACCGCAATCGGCAAACAGCCTCCCATCGGGTTGACTTTCTCTTCCCGATAAATCTTCATCATCTCCATCTGCATCTGCTGCGGATTGTCTTTGAGTCGTTCGCGCATTTCCATCACGCGCGGATTGATGGCTTTCATCTTGGCCATGCTGCGATACGCCTGGGCATTGAGCCAATAAAAAGCAATCTTGATCAGAACCACCAACGCCACGATCGACCAACCCCAGTTGTTGAGGATCTTGTTGAGCTCGTCAAGCAACCAATACAAGGGCTTGGCCAAAATGGTCAGCCAGCCATAATCTTTTACCAGCTCGAAGCCGGAGTAGATGGCCTCCAACTGCTTTTCTTGCTGCGGTCCCACATAAAGACGGGCTTCTGCCTTTTGGCTGGCTCCAGCAGCCAATGAGCCCAATGGCGCAATCATGCCCACCGAATACAAATTGGTGTCGATTTTGCGGGCATACATTTCGCGTTGCGTCTGGTCCCCCAACAGCCATGCGCTGGTGAAATAGTGCTGCACCATGGCGATATAGCCGTCGGCTGACTGCTTTTCAAACTCGGCTTTGCCTTTTTCGATGTCACTGAACTCGACCTTCTGATATTTCTTGGCGCTGGTGTAAATCGCTGGACCTGTGAATGTCGAATAAAACGCTGACTCACCTTCCGGCTTGTTGCCATCTCTCACCAACTGCACGTACAACTGGGGTTGCACCGGAGCGTTGGATTGGTTGACCACTTCAAACTGGCTCTGGATCAGATACTGGCCGCGTTGCAAGACATAGCGCTTGATCAATTTCAGGCCCCCCACCGGGTCGGATTCAAACACCACTTCGAGTTGGTTTTGGCCCTCAGCCAACTCGGTGGCTTTGCTCACCAGCCTCATGGTGGTTTTGTGCGTGGGCGCTTGGGCGCCAGCTTCGGCAGAAATCAACCCGCTTTGAGCCAAATAAACACGTTCTTTGCTTTCGTCGAGCAATCGCATGGCTTGGTCGGCATGATCGGCCGACTTGTATTTCAACAAGTCGGCGCGCACGATGCTGGCCCCTTCGCTGTCGATCACCAAATGCAGCACATCGGTGCGCACATCGAAGCGCTCACGCGGACGCGGTTGGCTACTGGTTGCAGTGGGCACACTGCCTGCCGAAGCTTGCGAAGACGCCGCTGTCGGTGCCGGAACCCCGGTCTCGGAAGCTGGGCCATTGGCCGATGATGTCGCTGCCTCAGTCTTGACCGGAGCTTGCGGAAAAAAAGTAGGCTTGTTGCCATTGTGAATCTGCCACTGATCCCACAACAGGACCATGGAGAAACCAAAAATCACCCAAAGGATGGTGCGGCGAATATCGTTCATGCGTGACCCTGTTCGTGTGGGGCAGGGGAAATAGGAAGACCAGCGGCCGACGGCACAGGATCGTGCCCGCCGTCACACCAGGGATGGCAGCGTCCCAGGCGACGCAAAGTCAGGTAACTTCCTTTGGCGGCGCCGTGGTCGGCCAAGGCTTGCAAGGCATACGCCGAACAAGTCGGGGTAAAGCGACAAGCTGAGCCCAACCAAGGGCTGAGCAACAACCGATAACCTTTGACCACACCCATGAGTAAATGTTGCATCATGACCGGATCAACTGGGCAAACAACGCATTGAGCTCTTGACGGACCGCTTGCCGCAAAGACACAGACTTTGCACTGGGGTAGTCGCTATGGGCATAGGCTTTTTGGAGTCGCACCACGCAAATGCCGGAAGGCAATTGGTTGGCCCAATCCGCCCAAACCTCGTGAATTTGACGCCGGATGGTGTTGCGGGTGACCGCACGTTTGGCCCAGCGCTTGGGGATGACCGCACCGATCCAGCGCTGCTCATGTTCATCAACTGTGGCAGGCGGTGCGTGCAACGCAAAATGCGAACTGCGCGCCAGGATGCGTTGATCCAGCCCTTGTTCATAATGGGCTTTGTCATGGAGCCGTGCCGTGGCCGGACATCCCATATGCCGCCGCCTGGTGAAAAAACCGGGACTCAGACAGCCAGACGCTTTCGGCCCTTGGCGCGACGCGCATTGATGACCGCACGGCCGCCACGGGTCTTCATGCGAACCAGAAAACCATGGGTACGGGCGCGGCGAGTCTTTGAAGGTTGATAAGTGCGTTTCATGATGCGCTCTTGAGGTAGGTTGATAAGTGAACCCGCCATTATCGCTGATTTATTGAGATTTTCACAGACAACCACCCGTTTATGGGGTTGTTACCTCCCCCATCAAAACCAACCCCCGTGTTGTTTTTTAGCTAAATTGGGGTCAGACCCCAATTTCTGGTGCTGACCCTGATGGGGTGAACCCTAGCGCTTGTGGATAATTTTTTGATAAATGCCAATTCAGTGGCTTTTTTAGGCACAATATCCACATGGCCTTTTCAGATTCCAGCGTGTGGCAGCAGTGTATCGACCGACTTGCCCAAGAACTCCCTGAACAGCAGTTCAACACTTGGATCAAACCCCTGGTGGCCGACTTGTCCGACGATGGACAAAAGCTCACGATTTGGGTGGGTAACCGCTTCAAACTTGATTGGATCCGTGCTCAATACGGCACTCGACTGCACCAGCTCTTACAAGAACTCAATGGTCTGCCGGTCCAGATAGAGTTTGCGCTCACTCCCAAAGAAACATCCATAAAGCCTGCATTAGTTCGCCCGGTAACTGATACCGAACTGACACAACCGGTTTTTGTTGCGCCTGTCGACGAAGCAGAAAATCAGGGCTTTCGATCGCGACTCAATGCTGCACTGACCTTCGAGAGTTTGGTCGAAGGAACGGCCAATCGCATGGCCCGTGCGGCGGCCATGCATGTGGCCACCATGCCCGGGGAACTTTATAACCCGCTCTTCATCTATGGTGGCGTTGGGCTGGGTAAAACCCACCTCATGCACGCCATTGGCAACCGCCTGGTTCAAGATCGTCCACAGGCCAAAGTGCTATACATCCATGCTGAGCAATTTGTAACCGATGTGGTCAAAGCTTACCAGCGCAAAACCTTTGACGAATTCAAATCGTACTATCACTCACTCGATTTGTTGCTCATCGACGATGTGCAGTTCTTTGCCAACAAAGAGCGCAGTCAGGAAGAGTTTTTCAATGCCTTCGAGGCACTCCTGGCCAAAAAGTCACACATCGTGATGACCAGTGACACCTACCCCAAAGGCCTCAACGACATTCACGAGCGCCTGGTTTCCCGATTTGATTCAGGTTTGACGGTTGCGATCGAACCGCCCGAACTGGAAATGCGGGTCGCTATTTTGATCAGTAAAGCCTTCAACGAAGGCTCTGAAATGCCCGAAGAGGTCGCCTTTTTCGTGGCCAAAAACGTGCGCTCCAATGTGCGCGAACTCGAAGGTGCCCTGCGCAAAATCCTGGCGTACTCTCGATTTAACCAGAAGGACATCTCCATTCAATTGGCGCGTGATGCCTTGCGAGACCTGCTGTCGATTCAAAACCGCCAGATTTCGGTGGAAAACATCCAGAAAACAGTGGCCGACTATTACAAAATCAAGGTCGCTGACATGTATTCCAAAAAACGCCCAGCTTCCATCGCCCGTCCACGCCAGATCGCCATGTATCTGGCCAAAGAGCTGACGCAAAAAAGCTTACCCGAAATCGGTGAACTCTTTGGAGGACGCGATCACACCACAGTCTTGCATGCAGTCCGAAAAATCAGTGGTGAACGCCAGCAAATGAGCGATTTGAACCAGCAACTGCATGTGCTTGAACAAACCCTGAAAGGATAAAGCTGTGGATCGTTCTGGCACAACTGAGCAGTTATCCACTGCGAAGCATCAAAATGAAAAGTTATCCAGTTTTGGGGTGCATGTCTATGCGTTATTTACCAACATGGCTTTGCATTTCAGAAGCCATTGAAAAAAAAGAGGAAAATGTGGTTTTCAACAGAATCTGGGTTTCCTTATCTACTAATCCTATTCTGATTCATTGATTCAAGAGGAAGACATGATCGTTTTAAAAACAACACAAGAGCGGATCCTGGATGTGCTGCAATCGGTGTCTGGCATTGTCGAACGGCGCCACACTTTGCCTATCTTGGCCAATGTACTGATCCGCAAAACCGGTCAGGTCTTGCAGTTCACCACCAGTGACCTTGAAATTCAGATCCGGACGCAAGCCGATCTTGAAGGCGATACGGGACAATTCACCACCACCGTCGGGGCACGCAAGCTGATCGATATTTTGCGTTCAATGCCTTCTGATCAGACGGTCAGTCTGGAATCCAGTCAAAACAAATTGATTCTGAAGGGCGGCAAAAGCCGCTTTACTTTGCAAACATTGCCGGCTGAAGATTTTCCACTGGTGCAAGAGTCGTCCAGTTTTGGTCCCGTTTTCAGCGTGCCGCAAAAGACCCTCAAGCATTTGTTGCATCAGGTGTCGTTTTCCATGGCTGTGCACGACATTCGCTATTACCTCAACGGCATTTTGTTTGTTGCCGAGGGCAAACAACTGAGCCTGGTGGCTACCGATGGACATCGCCTGGCCTATGCCAGCGCCACGCTGGAGACCGATGTTCAACAACGCCAGGAAGTGATCTTGCCGCGTAAAACGGTGTTGGAATTGCAACGCTTGCTCAGCGATAAGGAAGGCAAAATCGACATGCAATTTGCCGGCAACCAGGCCAAGTTTTCGTTTGATGGCATGGAGTTTGTGACCAAGCTGGTCGAAGGCAAATTTCCGGACTACAACCGTGTCATCCCCAAGGGACACAAAAATAACATCACTTTGGGAAGATCTCCGTTGTTGGCTTGCTTGCAGCGTACCGCTATTTTGACCAGCGAAAAATTCAAAGGCGTGCGCTTGAACCTTGAGCCTGGTTTGTTGCGTGTTGCATCGAGCAACGCCGAGCAAGAAGAGGCGGTAGACGAGCTTGAAATCGATTATTCGGGCGATGCCATCGAAATCGGTTTCAACGTCACTTACCTGATGGATGTGCTGGGCAACATGGAGCAAGACATGGTCCGCATCGATCTGGCGGATTCCAACAGTTCGGCGCTGATCACCATTCCTGAAAACGAACAATTCAAATACGTCGTGATGCCGATGCGAATTTGAGCAGCAGCGAAAGAAAAAATTAAATGACAGATCAAAACGGCACGGGCACACCCGGTGCGGACAGCTATGGCGAGGGTTCGATCCAGATCCTCGAAGGTTTGGAAGCGGTGCGCAAGCGCCCTGGCATGTACATTGGCGATACTTCCGATGGAACCGGCCTGCACCATCTGGTGTTCGAGGTGGTGGACAACTCCATCGACGAAGCATTGGCTGGGCATTGCGACGACATAGTGGTCACGATCCACAGCGACAACTCGATCAGCGTGGTTGATAACGGGCGTGGGATCCCCACAGGCGTCAAGATGGACGACAAGCACGAGCCCAAGCGCAGTGCGGCCGAAATTGCCCTGACCGAGTTGCATGCCGGCGGCAAATTCAACCAGAACAGTTACAAAGTCTCAGGGGGGTTGCACGGTGTGGGGGTGTCCTGCGTCAACGCCCTGTCCAAATGGCTGCGCCTGACGGTGCGACGCGAAGGCAAAGTCCACAGCATCGAGTTTGCCAAGGGCTTTGTGCAAAACCGCTTGCTCGAAACTGTCGATGGTATTGAAGTGTCTCCCATGCGCGTGACAGGGGCGACCGATAAACGCGGCACTGAGGTGCATTTTTTGCCCGACACCGAGATCTTTCAGCAAAATTTCGATTTTCATTACGAGATCCTGGCCAAGCGCTTGCGCGAATTGTCCTTTTTGAACAATGGCGTTCGGATTCGCCTGATCGACGAACGGTCAGGTAAAGAAGACGATTTTTCGGGCGCGGGTGGTGTCAAAGGCTTTGTGGATTTCATCAATGCCAACAAAAAGGTATTGCACCCCAACGCCTTTCATGCCATCGGATCCCGTCCGGCCGACACCTATGGGGGCATTCCGGGGACAGAAATCGGCGTGGAAGTCGCCATGCAGTGGAACGACGGCTACAACGAATCGGTGCTGTGTTTCACCAACAACATCCCGCAACGCGATGGCGGAACCCACTTGACCGGCTTGCGTGCGGCCATGACGCGCGTCATCAGCAAATACATCGATCAAAACGACCTGGCCAAAAAAGCCAAAGTTGAAATCAGCGGTGATGACATGCGCGAAGGTTTGTGCTGTGTGTTGTCCGTCAAGGTCCCCGAACCCAAGTTCTCGAGCCAGACCAAAGACAAATTGGTATCGAGTGAAGTGCGTGCCCCGGTTGAAGACATCGTGGCCAAGTCACTGACCGACTTTCTGGAAGAGCGTCCCAACGATGCCAAAATCATTTGCGGCAAGATCGTTGAAGCAGCCAAAGCCCGCGAGGCCGCTCGCCGTGCCCGTGAGATGACACGCCGCAAGGGCGTGCTGGATGGCATGGGATTGCCCGGCAAACTGGCAGACTGCCAAGAAAAAGACCCGTCACTTTGCGAAATTTACATCGTCGAGGGTGACTCTGCGGGTGGCTCGGCCAAGCAAGGACGTGACCGCAAGTTCCAGGCGATTTTGCCCTTGCGCGGCAAGATTCTGAATGTGGAAAAAGCCCGTTACGAAAAACTGCTGACCAGCAACGAAATCGTGACGCTGATCACGGCGTTGGGCACCGGCATCGGCAAAGCCACGATCGAATCAGGCAAGTCGGGCACCGATGACTTCAACATCGACAAGCTGCGCTATCACCGCATCATCATCATGACCGATGCCGACGTCGACGGTGCCCACATCCGCACGCTGCTGTTGACCTTCTTTTATCGACAAATGCCCGAACTGGTCGAGCGTGGACACATCTACATCGCCCAGCCGCCGCTGTACAAGGTCAAGTCGGGCAAAGAAGAGCTGTACCTCAAAGACGGTCCCGCTCTCGACGGCTATTTGTTGCGCATTGCACTCAAAGACGCTCAATTGCAAACCGGTGGTGCGAACGCGCAAACGCTGTCAGGCGAAACACTTGAAAACCTGGCCCGCAAGCATCAATTGGCCGAGCAAGTCATTAACCGACTCAGCGCCTTCATGGATGCCGAAGCCTTGCGCGCTGTCGCCGATGGCGTGCGCCTCAACCTGGACAACCTCGATGACGCCCGTGCCTGTGCCGAGCCCTTGCAGGCCAAGCTGCGCGAACTCTCCACCACCGGTGTGCCGGCTGAAGTCAGCGCCGAAATGGACTTGCGCACCGACAAGCCTTTGCTGCGCATCAGTCGCCGCCATCATGGCAACATCAAGAGCAGCGTCATCACCCAGGATTTCGTGCACGGCGCAGACTATGCCGTGTTGGCTGAAGCCGCCGAAACCTTCCGCGGCTTGGTCGGCGAAGGCGCTCGTGTTTTGCGTGGCGATGGCGAGCGCCAGAAAGAAGAGCGAGTCGGCGATTTCCGTCAAGCCATGCAATGGCTGATCTCGGAAGCCGAGCGCACCACCAGCCGCCAACGCTACAAAGGATTGGGCGAGATGAACCCCGAGCAGCTGTGGGAAACCACCATGGACCCGGCGGTGCGCCGTTTGTTGCGGGTGCAGATCGACGATGCCATCGAGGCCGACCGCGTCTTTACCATGCTGATGGGTGACGAAGTCGAGCCGCGCCGGGACTTCATCGAGACCAATGCCCTCAGGGCGGGGAACATTGATATTTAAAGATTCAGGCTCTCAGAATTTGTGCAAATTTACTCAAGTTTTCAAATAACTTAAATCCCGGAATTTGAACTGCACTCTAAAAGCTGGACAAATGTCCAACTTTTGGGGTGTTTTTCATGTCGAAATATGTCGAGAGGTTCAAGAGGCAATTAGTCCAAGACTATCTGGTGGGTCACTTACCTTGACAGAGGCGGCAAAAGTACTTGGCCTCAAAAAGTCTCGACTGCAGTCGCTTATCAACTCCATCTCTCCGCAAGCTTTCAAGCTGCGGCTTACCATTGTCTGGATGATTCCGAAAACTTGGCTGAAGCAATTTCTGGATCGAATTCAGCAAGCTCCCGTCCTTGATGAAGCATTTGTGACAGGTGAGTGGCTTATCCTGGATTGGCTCTTTCGCTATAAACTCCCCAGCAACCAGACGTCTTTTCAGATCCATCAGTTCATTCAAAAGCGACCCCAAAGGTGATTCGGGTAGCGCGCTGCGCACCAGGTTTCGGAGAAACAGAAATTAGATCTGAATAGACGATCAATCGATATGTGTTTCTGTTTTTCCGAAATATGATTGACGACACCCCAAAAAGTCGCTAGAGTTTCGGATTAACAGAAATACCGCCCCATGGATCCGCTCCATGGGACTATCAACTGAAACTCCGAAATGAGGGACACCCCCAGCAGCCAAGCCACACGCCTGACCACAGCCACGGTGCTGGGTCCTGTCGTGCGTGAGCGCAGGAAGTCGCAGTCGCTGCGCATCGATGACGCAGCTGGGCTGCTCGGCGTATCAGTGGATCTCATGTCCCGACTCGAGAACGGCCAAGGTTCAGTGCGACTGGACAAGGCCCTGGCCGTGCTCGATGGCCTGGGGCTCACGCTGATGGTCCTGCCCAAGGAGCACCCATGGGCACGCGAGGCGGTCTGCTCGAAACCTTCAGCGACCACCGGCGCTTCGAAGGCTTGAGGCTGCAGGCATGACGACCCACGCATTACATGTCTGGGCCGAAGATGCCAGAGTGGCCACCATCGAGCACGAAGGACGCGACGACCGGTGGGGGCTGAGCTATGCAGAGCCCTGGGGCGCTGATGTCCAGTCCTACCCCCTGTCGCCAGTGCTGCCCCTGGTACGCCCGGCAGCGGACTATCCATCCGCTTCTGTCAAGCGCTTCATCGAGCATCTGCTGCCCGAAGGCCGGGCACTGGATGTAGCGGTCGCCTACAACGGTCTGGCCAGGACCAATGTCTTTGGCCTGATCTGGGCCCTCGGCGCCGAGACGGCGGGCGCCCTGCGCTTTACGGGTGCTGCGGCGACGGCAGCTTCGGCGGGCGATCCCGTCTTGCGAGAAATCCCCCTGCAGGAACTTGACCAGCGCATCGCCGAGCGTGAGCATGTGCCCCTGACCGTGTGGGACGGCAAGGTGCGCATGTCGGTGGCCGGCTTGCAGGACAAGTTGCTGGTGTACCTTGACCGCCCGTTGCTGGAGGGCGGGCGCATCTTTCTCGTGGACGGGCAACGCCTGGCGTCCACCCACATCCTCAAGCCAGACACCAGCAACCCGAAGACACCGCACCTCGCCGTCAATGAACACTTCTGCATGTCGCTGGCCCGCCGCATGGGCCTGCCGGCGGCAGAGGTGGGAATGCTGCGCACGCCCGGGCCGGTGTTGGTGGTGCGGCGGTTTGATCGTGATGTGGAAAACGAGGGTGGCTCGCCACGGGTTCACCGCCGGCACATCATCGATGCCTGCCAGGTCTGTGACCTGCCGGTGACGTACAAGTACGAGCGCAATCTGGGCAGCGCGCCGGCGGTCCGCAACATCCGCGACGGCATGAGCTTCGAGCGCCTGTTCAGCTGTGCCGACCTATCGGCCAACAAGGCCGCCGCGCGGCTGGCGATGCTGCGCTGGGCGCTGTTTCAGTTCCTCATCGGCAATAGCGACGCGCACGGCAAGAACTTCTCCTTTTTCGTTCGTCCTGGCGGCCTGCTGGAGCCGACGCCCTGGTACGACCTGGTGAGCGTGCTGCAGTACGACGACTTCGATACCGAGTTGGCCATGGCTTATGGCGACGTCTTCAGCCATGCCGGGGTGTCGGCCTTTGCCCTGGCGGACTTCGCCACACGCTGCGGTGTCGACCGCAAGCTGATGCGCCGGGAAGGCCAGCGACTGGCAAAGCTGGCCGCGACGGAGGCAGCGGAGCAGGCTCGATCCGCTGACTACGTGGGTGAGGAGGAGCGCACCTTTGTTCAGTGCATCGCCACCTTTGTTGCCCAGCAGGCGCAGCGTCTGCCACAACTCGTGGCAGACGCCGCTCGCTGGAAAGCCGAGTACCTCTGACGGCGGGCGGCCCGGGGTCTATTGGCCCACTGGCTTCAAGCGAGCCGACCCGCCCGGAAGTCGTCCACCGCTTCCATCAGTTGCTGGCGGGTGTTCATGACAAAGGGTCCGTACTGGGCAATGGGCTCGCGCAAGGGCTTGCCGGCCAACAAGATGGCTTTGGTTCCAGCAGACGCTTGTAATCGCACACCGTCCCCAGAGCCCAAAACGGCCATGCGCCCGGCCGGCACGGCCTGTGCGCCCTTCACACCCAGCACCTCAACGCCACCGCGATAGACATAGATGAACGCATGGTGCCCGTGGGGCAGCGCATGCTCAAACACAGAAAGGTCGGCCGAGAAATGCACATCCCAGAATTGCGGCTGCGTGTGCCCGCTTTGAATCGGCCCCGCAACGCCATTGACTGCACCCCCTATCACGGTCACCCGGACACCGGGTGCGGCATCGACCTGGGGCAGCTGGGCATGTGGGATGTCTTGGTACTTGGGGTCGCACATTTTCAAAGACGACGGCAGATTCAGCCACAGCTGAAACCCCTCCATCTTGCCTTCTTCCTGTTCCGGCATTTCGCTGTGAATCAATCCGCGACCCGCAGTCATCCATTGCACATCGCCGTTTTGCAACAGACCCTCGTTGCCGCGGCTGTCGCGGTGACGCATGCGACCTTGCAACATGTAGGTCACGGTCTCGAACCCCCGGTGCGGATGGTCCGGAAAACCAGCAATGTAATCAGCGGCTTCGTCACTGCCGAAATGGTCCAGCATCAGAAACGGATCCAGGCGTTGTTGCCATTCTTGCGTCAGCACCCGGGTCAGCTTGACCCCGGCGCCGTCTGAGGTGGGATGCCCAGCCACCAACCGCTCGACCGAACGGGCCTGAGTGACCATGCTGTTCATTGAACGGCGTAGCCTTCTTCGGCAATCGCCTCGGCCAATGCGGCACGCGTCTGCTCGCTTTGTACCGTGACCTTATTTTCGGTGCGCACAATCTCAATCGTCGCTTGAGGATCCAGTCGCAACAGGGCCTTTCTTACCGCCGATTCGCAATGACCACAGGTCATGCCCTTGACTTCCAGTTGATGTTGCATGGCGTTTCTCCTTTTCAAACAATTGGGGTCAAACCCCCGACTTTTCAATGTGGCGCTAAAGCAACCATTCATTGGGGTCAGACCCCAATTAACGGGAACCCCGTCCATGCGTCGATGTGCGGCGGCGCAGCAGCAGGGCGTTGGTCATGACGCTGACCGAGCTCAAGGCCATGGCGGCGCCGGCGACGACGGGACTCAGGTAGCCCAGCGCCGCCAGCGGGATGCCGGCAACGTTGTAGGCAAAAGCCCAAAACAGGTTCTGACGAATTTTGGCGACGGTGCGGCTGGAGATGTCGATGGCTTCGGCGACCAGCGCCACATCTCCTCGCATCAGGGTGATGCCGGCGCTGCCCATGGCGACATCGGTGCCGCCCCCATCCGGGTTGGCCATGGCCATGCCGACATCGGCGGCAGCCAAGGCCGGGGCATCGTTGATGCCGTCGCCGACAAAGATGACTGTTTTTCCTTGGTTGTGTGCTTGCGCTTGCAGGCGGCGCACCCATTCTGTTTTTTCCGCGGGCAGAACTTCGGCATGGATTTCGGGCGCCTGCAAGCCCAAACGCTGCCCCATGGCCAGCGCCGCAGCCTGGTTGTCACCCGAGATCAGCACCAGTTGGAGGCCACGTGTGCGCAAAGCGGCCAGGGCTTGCGCGACGCCGGGTTTGGGTTCGTCGCCAAACGCCAGCTGAGCCAGCACCCGCCAGCTCTCGGGACCCGTTCGCTGTGCCAACAGCGAAGTGGTCAGCCCGGTCTGCGTCTGCTGCATGAGGGTCTGTTGTGCGGGGCTCAGGTGACGACCCAGCCAATTCAGGCTGCCCAAGGCGTAGGTCTTCCCGTCGATCTCGCCCATCACGCCTTTGCCGCTCACGGCCTGGGCATTGTGAACCGGCAGCAAAGCAGGTGCATCATGGGTTTGTCGGAGGGCTTGCAACACCGCTTTGGCCAGCGGGTGCTCGCTGTGTTGTTGCAAGCTCGCTGCCAGCAGCAACACTTGAGCATCTTCCAGGTCAGACAGCGCAAGTTGTTGCAGCAAGCGCGGTTGACCCAGGGTCAGTGTGCCGGTTTTGTCAAAAGCCACGATGGCCGCGCGATGTGCGAGTTCCAGCGCCTGAGCGTCTCGGATCAGCACACCACGCTTGGCGGCGACCCCGGTTCCGGCCATGATCGCCGCCGGTGTCGCCAAACCCAGGGCGCACGGGCAGGCAATCACCATCACGGCCACGCTGTGGATCAGGGCCACTTCGAATGTAGAACCGTGGATCATCCAGGCCACGCCAGTGAGCAAGGCGATGATCAGCACCACCGGCACAAACACGGCGGCGATCTGATCCACCAAGCGCTGAATCGGCGCTTTGGCCGCTTGTGCGTCTTCAACCAAGCGGATGATTTGCGCCAGCATTGAGGTGGCACCCACTGCACTCACGCGCAGGCGCAGCACGCCCTCACCATTCAGGGTGCCGCCCCGCACATGAGCGCCGGGCGATTTGTGCACCGGCAAGGGTTCGCCCGTCAGCATGGACTCATCCACGCTGCTCTCGCCTTCGATCACTTCACCATCGGCCGCAATTCGTTCGCCAGGAAAGACCCGCAAGAGATCGCCACGAAGCACTTCGGCGATGGGCAACTCTTGTTCGCCATCCGGGGTGAGCACGCGTGCGGTTTGCGGTCGCAGCGCTTGCAGGGCGCGGATGGCTTGCAGTGTGCTGGCTTTGGCGCGAGCCTCTAGCCATTTGCCCAACAGCACCAGCGTGATGACCACGGCCGACCCCTCGAAGTACAGATCCGGACCATGGACCCCTTGATGCTCGGAATGGGCTGTCCCCCACAACCAGACCGACAACACCCAACCGGCGCTGGTGCCCAACGCCACCAGCAGGTCCATGTTGCCGGTGCCGGCGCGCAAAGCATGCCAGCCAGCTTTATAAAAACGCGCGCCCAGCACGAATTGCACCGGGGTGGCCAGCAAGAATTGCCACAGGGGCGGCAGCATCAGGTGTTCGCCCCACAGAGCGCCGACCATCGGCGCCACCAAGGGAAGGCTTAAAGCCATCCCCACCCAAACGGGCCATCCTTCGCGCCAGATCGAGGGCGATTCGTCAAGGGTCTCCGCATCCGCCTCTCGGGGTTCGTAGCCAGCATCGCGGATGGCGCGGCGCAGCAGGGCGATTTGCTCTTGCGGATTGGCCGGGGCACGGGTCCAAGTGACACGGGCCATTTCGGTGGCCAGGTTGATCGAGGCGTGATCCACGCCGGGGACCCGGCCGAGGGCTTTTTCGACCCGCGTCACGCACGACGCACAGGTCATCCCACCGACACCGATGTCACAGACCAGGGCGGCTTCGCTTGCCATGCGCCTTAGTTTAAACCCGCTGGTCTGTTCATGCCTGTGGCGGGGTCGTGGGGGTCGGCTGTGGTTCTTTGTGCCGGGGTGCAAACCAGGCCACATACAAAGTGGGCAAAACCACCAGGGTCAGCAATGTTGCCGACACCAGGCCGCCAATCACTACCAGCGCCAGCGGTCTCTGGGTCTCAGAGCCGATGTCGTGGCTGAGCGCCATGGGCAGCAGACCTAACGCGGCCAGCAGAGCCGTCATGAGCACCGTGCGCAGCCGTTGCATCGAGCCTTCTCGCACGGCCTCCAGCAAGGGCAGGCCTGCAGCCCGCAACTGCTGAAAGACCGTCAGCATGACCACGCCATTGAGCACCGCTTGGCCTGACAAAGCGATGAACCCGATGGCGGCCGAAACCGACAAAGGCACGCCAAATATCCACAAAGTAAAAATACCGCCCACCAGGGCCAGCGGGACGTTCATCAGAATCAAGGCGGCGCTTTTCAAGGATTTGAACGCATCAAACAGCAGCACGAAAATCAACAGCAGCGAAATGGGCACGACCACCGCCAGTCGCATCATGGCGCGTTCCTGGTTTTCAAATTCACCGGACCAGGTCAAGGTATAGCGATCAGGCAGCGTCACATGTTGTTTGACGCGTGCTTTCATGTCGGCCACCACCGAACCCATGTCCCGGTCCTTGATGAAAATCCCGATCGCCATGGTGCGGCGACCCGATTCCCGGGCGATGTTCATGGCTCCAAGCGCCTCACGCAGTTGTGTGACTTGGGCCAAAGTCACCGAGCCACCTCCCGGTGTGGGGATGAGGATGTTGCCCAACTCCTCCATTTGGCGTTTGCCCTCGGCCAGTCGCACGACCACGGCAAACCGGCGCTCTCCTTCCCACAGGTAGGTCGCGGCTTTGCCGGCCAGTGCGGATTCGATCACGTCCTGAACATCGGCCACGTTCACACCATATCTAGCCGCGCGAGCGCGGTCGATATCGATCACGATTTGGGGCAGTTCCCCAAGGCGGTCGATTTCGGCCCGGTAAACCCCGGGCACTGTCCGAATTTGTGCCTCGATGGCCTCTGCCGCTTCACGCAATGGTCCCAGGTCATCGCCCGCAATCTTGATCACGATTTGCCCGTCGATTTGCGAAATAGACTCCAGCACATTGTCCCGGATGGGCATGGAAAAAGTGGGTTTGAGGCCCGGCCAACGGGCGATGTGGTGATCAATCTCATCAAGCAATTGCGCCCGGCTCAGACCTGCTCGCCACTCGTCTGGCGATCGAAGACCCACATAAACCTCGGCCATGCTGATGGTTTTGGGGTCGGTGCCGTCTTCGGGTTGGCCGGCTTTGGAAATGGTGCTGCTCACTTCGGGGATGGTCAATAGCGCCCGGCGCACTCCGCCCAGGATTTCCGTGGCTTCCTCATTCGAGATGCTGCCCGGCAGGCGCAGATTGACCCACAGCGAGCCCTCGTTGAGTTCGGGTAAAAATTCCGATCCGAGTTGTGTGGCCACACCCATGGCCAACGCAAAAGCCAGCGCCGCCAGGGCCACGACCTGCCGTGTTTGTCGCAAGGCCCAATCGAGTACGGGCCGATACAGGCGCTTTGCCCCTTCGACCAATCGATTGTCATGGTGGGGCAGGCCCTTGCGCAGCATCCAGTAAGCCAGCAACGGCACCAGCGTGAGCGAGAAAACCAGCGAGCCGATCAGTGCCGAAGTGACCGACAATGCCATGGGTTGAAAAATGCGGCCTTCATGTCGTTCGAGGGCAAAGATGGGAATGTGCGCGGCAATGATGATGAGCATGGAAAACAATGTCGGACGCCCTACCTCATTGGCGGCATGGATGATCACCGATTTGCGCTCTTTGTCGCTCATGCCTTCTCCACGTTGAGCCAGCCGGTGCATGATGTTTTCGATCATGATGACCGCACCATCGACGATGATGCCAAAGTCCATGGCGCCCAGGCTCAGCAGATTGGCGGGTACCCCCATGATTTTCAGGCCCATGAAGGTAGCCAGCAGAGACAACGGAATGACCACGACCACAGCCAGGCTGGCGCGGACATTGGACAGGAACAGGTAGAGCACCAGCGACACCAGCAAAGCCCCTTCGACCAAGTTGCGAAACACGGTGGTCAGGGTTTTGTCCATCAGCCAGGTTCGGTCGTAATACGGCTCAATGCGCACCCCCGGCGGCAGTTGGCGGTTGAGCTGTTCCAGTCGTTCTTTGACCTTGACCAAGACCACGCTGGGGTTCTCACCCTTGCGCATCAACACCAGACCCGAAACGATGTCGTCGTCGTGATCCTGCCCCACGGTTCCTAAGCGGGGAACACCGCCGATTTCCACCCGCGCCACATCCGATACCCGAACCGGACTGCCGAGGTTGGTCTTGAGCACGATTTGTCCGATCTCCTCGGGGCTTCGCAGCAAACCGATGCCACGAATGGCATATTGCTGTGCACCATGGCTGATGTAACTGCCCCCGGCATTGCTGTTGCCACGCTCCAGCGCCTGCAACAAATCCTGCAAGGTCAATTGGTGGGCGCGCAATCGGGCAAGGTCTGGTTGGACTTCGTATTGTTTGATGTGTCCGCCCATGGTGACCACATCGGCGACTCCCGGGACTTGCCGCAGGTTGCGCTCCACCGTCCAGTCCTGCAAGGTGCGCAACTCGGTGGTGCTGTACCCATCCCCACGCAAGCGAAAGCGGATGATTTCACCGACAGGTGTCGCATTGGGCGCCATGCGGACTTCAACCCCGGTTGGCAGGGCGACATTGCCCAAGCGCTCGCTGATGTGTTGCCGCGCCAGATCGACGCTGATCTGGTCGTTGTACGTCACCACTGTGAAAGACAGCCCAAACTGGGTGTGGGAAAACACCCGGATCGATTGTGGCAATCCTGCCAGTGCCACCTCGAGCGGCAAGGTCACCTGTTTTTCAACCTCTTCGGCCGCCCGACCCGGATAGAGCGCAATGACCGTGACCTGGGTGTCCGTTACATCTGGAAAAGCCTCTACCGACAAGTGTTTGAAGGCCGTGGTGCCGGCCAGCACAAACAGCACCACCCCCAGCACGATGAACAAGGGCTGATGGATGGCGTAATGAATCAGTTTTTTCATGGGACCACCCGACCGCCTTCAGCCAGCCCCTGGCGAGCCGCTTGCATGGCCAGTCGGTATTCGCGAGCCAACAACAATGTTTGTTGCACCACCACCCGTTCACCCTTATGCAGGCCTTGGCGCACCCAAGCTCGATCGGCGTCGATGGGTTGAGCAGAGACCTGGCGCAGCACGAAGCGGCCATCGCCCTGGTGCACGAAGCACCAGTGCTGGCCGGACTCCAGATACACGGCACTCGCTGCCACGGTATGACCTTCACCCAAAGGGCGATCAAAACGCACCGTGGCCAGCATGTCGGCTTTGAGCAAGCGTTGCGGGTTGGGAACATCCAACCGCACCCGCAAAGTTCGTGTTTCCGGGTTGATGAAGTCGGCCAGGGCGGTCACGCGACCCTGAAATGACTGACCCGGCAACGAAGCCACCCGCAATTCCAGGGTCTGGCCGGTCCTTAACCCGGCTTGCTCGTTTTCCGGGACGTCGACCCAAGCCCATAAATGTTGCGGTTGGCTGATCACGAACAAAGCCTCATTGGCCCCCGCTGCCAACTCTTGCCCCGGGTTGATGCGCCGCTCGACCACAACCCCTGCCAAGGCACTGCGCAGGGTCAAGTTTTGTTGCGTCTCGACAGCGCCGTACCCACGCAGGCGGGCTTGCGCCCGCGTCCATTCGGTCTGAGCACGCTGCCGTTCGGCATGCGCCGATTCCAGATCCTTTTGCGAAGCGATCCCTAACTCGAGCAGAGCTTGCTGTCGCTGCCATTGTTTGTCGGCCCATTCCCAGTCGGTTCGTGCCCGTGCGTGTTCGGCCAGTGCCACCCCGAACTCTGGCGAGGCCACCTCGGCCAGCACCGCACCGGCCCCCACGTTTTGGCCCACATCGCCCAAGACCCGAATCACGCGACCGTTCAAGGCGCTGTGTAAGCGCTGCGTGCGGTCTTCGTTCCAGACCAGTCGAGCAGGCCAGACGCTGCTCCAGACGCCTGCCGTTTGTACCTCTGCGGTTTGCAACAGGCTCAGCTGCGGGTGATCGGCGGGGTACACGAGTGCACCGTTTTGCAAAGTGACGGCGCTTCGGGTGCTCGGCTTGGTCGCCGGATCAGGCTGGCAGGCGCTAAGCAGGGTCAGCGCGCAGGCCATGGCGGCCCAGTGGCGAATCTTGTTCATGGTGAAGTCTCTGTGTGTCCCGCATAGGCGGGAGCGGCCAGCAAACGGCGTTGCGATTGCTCAGGTTCGTGGGTTTGCCAAACCAGGCGGGCATAAGCGACGGCATGTTCGCGCCGGGCTTCCAGGCCATCCAGCCAGGTTTGCTGGTAAGTGCGGCGCGCATCCAGCAAATCGGTCAATGTGAGAGCCCCTTTTTCGTAGGCCATTTGGGCTTGCGTCAGCACCTGCCGAGCCTGCGGGATGATGTCTTGTTCGTGCGCCTGCCAGCGCGCCCAGGCGGCCTGATGCTGCTGTAACTGGCTCAGCAGTTCGACCTGTGCCAGCTCACGGGTCTGTTCCAGCTGATCCAGGCTTTGCTGCAAGCGCGCTTGTGCCCGAAAGATTTCGCCCTGGTGGTTGTAGTTCAGTTGCAAAGGGATTTGCAGCCGCACCTCCAGCAAACGGCTGGAGGTGCCAGGATGGTGATCCAAGCTGGCGCCCCAGGTGATGTCTGATTTTTGCAAGGATTGCGCCAATGCCACGGATTGCTGTGCCGATTCGACCCGCTCAGCAGCGGCTTTTAAGTCTGGGCGTTGCGCCACCCAGACCGACATTCTTTGTGGCCACAGAGCGGGCTCGGTGAGTTCGGGGTCGACGATAGGCCAGCCCTGCACCGGCCGCCAGCCCTGTGGAGGTTGAGCCAAACGGGTCAACTGTTGCAGGACCAACGCAGCACCTTGCACTTGGCTGATTGCGGCAGGCAAGATCGCTTCAGCGCGACGCGCTTCGATCTGCCAGCGCATGACCTCTTGACGCGCCAAATCACCGGCTCGCCCGCGCTGTTCGGCCACTTCGGCTTGCTGTCGGCTGGTCGCAGCCAAGTGGCTCAAGTGGCGCATCCGCTCTAATTGCGCCAACCAATCCATGTAAGCCGCGCTGACGCGCATCAATTGTTCGCGCTGGCTTTGAGCCAGATCTTGTTCGGCAGCTTTGACGGCTCGGTCAGCCGCCCGGGTTCGCAGAGTCCTTTTGTCACCACGCTCGACGGTGTAGTCCAGGCCGATGCCCTTGTCGATGCGTTTGTCACGCCACACATTGCCGCCCCCGACTCCATTTTGTAAATCGATCGAAGCGGTGCTCGCCGATAGCACCGGAAAGGGCGACCGGTCGGCGCTGACCACATCGGCACGCGCGGCGTCCAGGCTGCGCTGGCTGATGTTGATTTCGAGGTTCGAGCGGGCAGCCTCCAGTGCCTGCCGCAGATCCAGAGGCATTTGGGCCATGGCGGTCGAAGTCAATGCGCCAAGCGCCCACAACATCCCCATTGACCTCAGGCGCCACTCGCGCAACATTTGTCGTATGCTCATGATCGGGTTATCGCAGGCATGCCCTGACTTGAACCTGACCAAGGCTCCTTGATGAGAATTTTGTGGATCGAAGACGATGCGGTGTTGCGCGACACCCTGCGGCGCAGTTTGAGTGATGCGGGTCATCGGGTTGATGTCGCCCATCACCTGGCCGACGCCAAACAACTCTGGTCTTTACAAGGCTACGATGCCGTGTTGCTCGATCTGAATTTGCCTCTGGATGCGTCGCCCGTCAGTGCCCAGGGCAACGGCCTGAATCTGTTGCGCGAGATGCGGCGCAAGGGGGACCGCACGGCGGTGTTGGTCCTGACCGCTCGCAATCGAACCGAAGAGCGCATCGCCGGGCTCGATGCCGGGGCCGACGACTACCTGGGCAAGCCTTTTGATTTGCACGAAGTAGAAGCCCGTTTGCGCGCTTTGGCACGGCGCAGTTTGGGTGCGGATGACGTGGTTCAGGTCGGTCAACTGACCCTGACCCGTGCTTTGCGAAGGCTGCAACTGGGCCCGCAAGAGTTGGTGTTGCCGGCGCGCGAGTACGAACTGCTGTGCGAGTTGCTCACGCCTCCGGGGCGCGTCATCAGCAAAAAAGAGTTGGCCGAAAAATTGTCGGGTTTCGACGACCTGTTGGGCGACAACGCCCTCGAGGCGTTCATTTCGCGCTTGCGCAAAAAGCTGCATGGCTCAGGCGCCAGCATCCGCACCTTGCGCGGGATCGGGTATGTGCTGGAGGAAAGCAGGGCATGAGCACACGCCCTTTACCTACCTTGCTCAGCCGCTTGTTGCGCCACGTGCTCATGCCACTGTTGTGGGCGGGTGTGGTGGGAGCGGTGGTGGTGGCGCTGGTGGCCCGTCACTTCACCAGCCAGGCCTACGACCGATCCTTGCTGGACGATGCCCTGATGGTGGCGGGTCATGTGGCCGAGCGAGAAGGCGAACTCGACTTCCGGTTGTCGCCGTCAGAAATGAAGGCGGTTTTGTTTGATCAAAGCGAGTCCTTGTTTTTTGCCATCTACGATGGTCAGGGCCAATTTTTGGCGGGTCACGCAGGCTTGCAGGGCCGGGCTGTGCCCGAAGGTGCGGGGCACGCCTTTGGTGAGCTGACTTATCAGGGGCAAAGCTTGCGCACCCTGACCCTGCAAAGAGCGCGGCCGCACCGTTACACCGTGGTCATGGGGCAAACCACCCACAGTCGCGAGCGCATTTTGCAGCAGGTGTTGGTGTTCTCGCTGCTGCCGCAGCTGGTGTTGTTGGCCTTGCTGGCCATGTGGCTGCGGCGCAACATCGAAAACGAGCTGCAACCGTTGTCCGATCTCGAGCAAGACCTTTCGCAGCGCGATGCCAGTGATTTGTCACCGGTGCGTGTGCATCAAGAAAGCAGCGACATGCAAAGGCTGGGCGAGGTGGTGAACGGGCTGTTTGGGCGGATTCGCCATGGTTTGCAAGCGCAGCGCGAGTTCTCGGGCAACGTGGCGCATGAATTGCGCACCCCGCTGGCGGGGATCCGGGCGCAGGCCGAATATGGGTTGCGCAGTCCCGATGCCGGGGTGTGGCGCGAGCAATTGCAGGGGATCTTGCAAAGCCAGGAGCGCGCCAGCCATTTGGTGGACCAGTTGCTGGCGTTGGCCTTGGTCTCCGAGGCGCGTCAGGCCTTGCGGCTGGAACCTGTCGATTTAAGCGGGCTGGCCACGCAGGCTTTGTTGCGCTGGATGCCTCAAGCCGATCAGCGGCAAGTTGATTTGGGCGCGCAAGGGCTGGACCGATCCGTTTGGGTCTGGGGTCAGACCGCGCTGATCGAGGGTTTGTTGGACAACCTCATCGACAATGCTTTGCGCCATGGCCGTCCAGTCAACGGGCAACCGGCTCAAGTCACGCTCAGCATGGAGACGCTGGCCCAGCGGGTCAGGTTGCAGTTGCAAGACAACGGTCCCGGCGTACCGCACGACTGGCGCGAGCAAATGCAGGCGCGCTGGCAACGGGGTCCCGAGGGGATGGTGGCCGCTGACGGGCACGGCTTGGGGCTGTCCATCGTGTCGGCTTACGCGCGGCACCTCGAAGGCGGTTTGACGCTGTCTGAATCCGATGCAGGCGGTCTTTGCGTCACCGTCGAGTTGCGCCCTTGCGAGCCCCCCTCTTCTCGGGGGCAGCCATGACGGTTTTGCCATGGCGCGCGGCATTGGCGTTGTCGATGGGAGCCGCCCTGTCATTGGGCGTGACGCGCTTTTCTTATGGCTTGCTGTTGCCAGCCATGCGTGATGATTTGGGTTGGTCGTATGTGCTGGCCGGTGCGATGAACACGGCCAATGCCGCAGGCTACATGGTCGGTGCGACCATGATGCCGTGGCTCATGGGTCGGCGCGCCCTGGCTTGGCCGTTTGTCTGGGGCGGTGTCTGGGCTTGTGTGTTCATGGCGGCGAGCGGATTTTTCCGCGATCCCAATGGTCTGTTGCTGCAACGGTTTTTGGCGGGCTTGGCCAGCGCCTGGGTGTTTGTTGCGGGTGGCGTGCTGGCGGCCCGGTTGGCTCAGCAGCATCCGCAGCAAAGCGGCTGGCTACTGGGCTTGTATTACGGCGGTACCGGCTGGGGCATTGTCTACTCGGCATTGTTGGTGCCCTGGGCGATGCCCGTGGCCGCAGACTGGCCGCAGGCCTGGTGGTGGTTGTCCTTGGGCTGTGCCCTGGCCTTGGTCTGGATGTGGCCCACGGCACGTCGACTGGGCCATGCACATGCGGATCCTGTGGGCGCGCCAGGAGCCCCTTTGCCCGCACAGCCCTTGGGCTGGCGGCGCAGCATGGGCTGGGCCTTGCTGGGCTATGGTTGCTTTGGCATGGGCTACATCGGCTACATGACGTTTGTCATCGCACTGTTGCGCCAGCAAGGCGTGGCCGAGGCCGATCGCACATTGTTTTATGGGGTGTTGGGTCTGGGCGTGGTGGTGTCGGCGCGGTTGTGGGCACGCCTGCTCGACCGGCATCGGGGCGGACGGGCGTTGGCGATCCTGAACGCCTTGCTGGCGGTGGCCACTGCGCTGGCCGCCCTGACCCAGTCGCTGCCGATCTTGTTGCTCTCGGGAGCTCTGTTCGGGTCGGTTTTTTTATCGGTGGTGGCCTCGACCACGGCGTTTGTGCGCCACAACTTGCCCGAGGGTATGTGGGTGCGCGGCATTGGGTTGTTCACGGTGGTTTTTGCATGGGGGCAAATCGTTGGCCCGACCATGGTGGGTTGGATCGCCGACGGACCGGGCGGCTTGACGCAAGGCTTGTGGGCCTCGGCCGCCACCCTGGCTTTGGGGGCTGTCCTGGCATGGCAACAAAAGCCCATGCAGCTGCTGGCATCGCGACCCCCTCAATCCTGAGCGGCCCGACCCCTGCAAGGCCCATGACACTGCGCCTAAAATAAGCACTTTATGGTCAGTCCTCGCCACGGGACCCCCCGATCTATCTTCATGCGATACCCCAAGCAATTCGATGTCATCGTTGTCGGTGGCGGCCATGCCGGCACCGAGGCCGCTCTGGCGTCTGCACGCATGGGTTGTCAGACCCTGCTGTTGACGCACAACATCGAAACGTTGGGGCAAATGAGTTGCAACCCCAGCATCGGGGGCATCGGCAAAGGCCACCTGGTCAAAGAAGTCGATGCTTTGGGCGGCGCCATGGCTCTGGCCACTGACGAGGGCGGCATTCAGTTTCGCATCCTCAACAGCTCTAAAGGTCCGGCGGTGCGCGCGACTCGCGCCCAAGCCGACCGCATTCTGTATAAGTCGGCCATTCGTCGCCGCCTCGAAAACCAGCCCAACCTCATGCTGTTTCAGCAAGCCGTGGACGACCTGCTGCTTGAGGGCGACCAGGTGGCGGGCGTCATAACCCAAGTGGGCATTCACTTTTATGCCCGCACCGTGGTCTTGACAGCGGGTACGTTCCTCGATGGCAAGATCCATGTCGGCCTCAACAACCACGCCGGTGGCCGGGCCGGCGATCCGCCGGCGGTGAGCCTGTCGGCGCGCCTCAAAGAGTTGAAGTTGCCACAAGGCAGATTGAAAACCGGCACCCCGCCGCGGTTGGATGGTCGCACCATTGACTTTTCGAAGTGCATCGAGCAACCAGGCGATGGCATGCCCGGGGGCATGAACGAGGAACAAAGTGTGCCGGTGTTCAGCACCATGGGTCGTGCCGACATGCACCCTCAGCAGGTCTCTTGCTGGATCACCCACACCAACGAGCGGACCCACGAGATCATCCGCAGCGGTTTTGACCGCAGCCCCATGTTCACCGGCAAGATCGAAGGTGTGGGGCCGAGGTATTGCCCCAGCGTCGAGGACAAGATCAACCGCTTTGCCGACAAAGACAGCCACCAGATTTTTTTGGAGCCCGAGGGGCTGACGACTCACGAGGTCTACCCCAACGGCATCTCCACCAGCTTGCCTTTTGACATCCAGTACGCACTGGTGCGCAGCATGCGCGGGCTGGAGAACGCCCATATCTTGCGACCCGGCTACGCCATCGAATACGATTATTTTGACCCGCGGGGACTGAGCACCAGTTTCGAAACCCGACAGATCAAGGGTTTGTTTTTTGCGGGGCAGATCAACGGCACCACGGGTTATGAAGAGGCGGCCGCACAAGGGTTGTTTGCGGGCATCAATGCCGCTTTGCAGTGCCGTGGCGACGCCCCTTGGATACCCAGTCGCGACCAAGCCTATTTGGGTGTGCTGGTCGACGATCTGATCACCAAGGGCGTCACCGAGCCCTATCGAATGTTCACCAGTCGAGCCGAGTTCCGTTTGCAATTGCGCGAGGACAATGCCGACATGCGCCTGACTGAGATCGGCCGTCGCATGGGTTTGGTCGATGACCTTCGGTGGGGTGCGTTCTGCCGCAAGCGCGACGCGGTTTCACGTGAAACAGAGCGCCTGAAGTCGACCTGGGTCAATCCCAGCCTTCTGCCGGCGACCGAGGCCGAACGGGTTTTGGGCAAAGCCATCGACCATGAGTACAACTTGTTTGACCTGCTGCGCCGACCTGGCATCAGCCACGCCGCCTTGATGGGCATGGCCGACAGACGTTGGGCCTCTCCCGATGTTTCACGTGAAACCTTGGGCGATCTTTGGGGCCCCGTCGTTGAACAGGTGGAGATTGCTGCTAAATATGCCGGTTACATCGATCGCCAAAAAGAAGAGGTCGAGCGCGCGGCTTATTACGAGCAAATGCGCCTGCCCGCAGACCTCGATTACATGCAAGTCAGTGCTTTGTCCATCGAGGCGCGACAAAAGCTGGCCAAGCACCAGCCCGAAACCCTGGGGCAGGCTTCGCGCATTTCGGGGATAACCCCAGCGACCATTTCGCTGTTGCTCATCCATCTGAAAAAATCGGGCCCCAAAGGGTTGCCCAAATTGCGCGCCGAGGCCACGCCTCCATGAGCGCTGACCTGGCGCGCAGTCTGTCAGAGGGCGTGCAGGCGTTGGGCCTGAACCTGTTCTCCGGGGTTGAACAAGCGCTGCTCGATTATCTGGCCTTGATGCAGAAATGGAACCGGGTCTATAACTTGACTTCGGTGCGCGACCCGGCAGAGATGCTGACCCATCATGTACTTGACAGCCTGGCCGCAATGCCCGCATTGAATCGGCACGCCCCTCAAGCCACCGCCATATTGGATGTTGGTTCAGGCGGTGGCTTGCCGGGGGTGGTGCTGGCCCTGTGTCGTCCCGATTGGCAGGTGACGTGTGTCGATGCTGTGGCCAAAAAAACCGCTTTTGTGCAACAGGTTGCGGCCAGTCTCGGTGTAGCCAACTTGCGTGGCGTCCACAGCCGGGTTCAAGACCTGACCGGCACGTGGCCCCTGATCACCAGCCGGGCATTTGCGTCACTGGCCGACTTCACCAATTGGTCCGCACCCGTTCTGGCGCCCGGTGGCGCGTGGGTCGCCATGAAGGGCAAGCATCCCCAGGATGAAATCGAGACCCTGCCCGACGCGGTGCAAGTGTTTCACGTGGAACCTTTGACTGTGCCAGGTTGGGACGCCGAGCGTTGTCTGGTCTGGATGCGACCCGCCGTGCAGGGCTAAGGGGGCGCCAATCATGCTGGGGGTTTCGGATTACGGTGCCTTTGTGCTGTCATTTATCCTGCTTTTGTTCTTGCCGGGCCCGGGAAATCTGGCTTTGGTGACCTCCACCAGTTTGGGCGGTTGGCGGGGTGGTCTGTGGTCGGTGTGGGGTTTGTTGCTGGGCGATCAGGTGTTGTTGTGGCTGACGGTGGCCGGGGTGGCGGTTCTGTTGCAAGCCCATCCGGCCCTGTTTGCCGGTTTGCAGTGGGTGGGGGCTGCCTACCTGACTTGGATGGGTTGGCGCATGATGCGCCCCGCCAGTGGCGTGGCAGCGCCGATCCAGGTGCGGGCGGGCCGTTACTTTGTCGACACTTTGCTGATCACCGTGCTCAACCCCAAGGCGGTGGTCTTTTACTTTGCTTTTTTCCCCCAGTTCATCGACCCGGTGCAGCACCAGGGTTGGCTGACATATGCCTTCATGGCTTTGACCGTCTGGGTCCTGGGGGCGTTGTACTGTCTCGGTGTCGTTGGGCTCACCCACACCATGGTTCAGCGCATGACGCCTCGAACGGGGCTGACCTTGTGGCTCAGCCGTTTGGCAGGGGTTTGCCTGATCGGTTTTGGCTTGCGCATGTTTTGGAGCGCGTGAATTTGCGGCCAGTTGATGCATACTTCGGGGTGTTGCGTGGTGCGGATTTCGCTCGCGCTTGATCAAGGACCGGGCCGTGAAAATCTTTTGTGTCGCCAATCAAAAAGGCGGGGTCGGCAAGACCACCACCACGGTGAACCTGTCGGCCGGCTTAGCGGCCGTCGGGCAACGGGTGTTGATGGTTGATCTCGACCCCCAGGGCAATGCCACCATGGGTTCTGGCGTGGACAAGCGAACCCTCGAACTCAGTGTCTACGACGTCTTGCTGGGATCTGCCAGCGTGGCCGAAGCCCGCGCCCGCAGCCAATGGGGTGAGGCCAGCAAAGCCGCGACTTTCGATGTGTTGGGGGCGAACCGTGATCTCGCAGGGGCCGAAATTGAATTGGTCAACCTGGATCAGCGCGAGTTGCGCATGCGCCACGCCTTGAAGGCCGTCGAGGCAGACTACGACTTCGTGCTGATCGATTGTCCGCCAAGCCTGTCTTTGTTGACACTTAACGGGCTGTGCGCGGCCCACGGCGTGCTCGTGCCCATGCAGTGCGAATACTTTGCCCTGGAAGGCTTGTCGGACTTGGTCAACAGCATCAAGCAAGTCCATGCCAACCTCAACCGCGACCTCAAAATCATCGGTTTGTTGCGAGTCATGTTCGACCCGCGCATCACCTTGCAACAACAGGTCAGTGATCAACTGAAGGCGCATTTCGGTGACAAGGTTTTCGAGACCATCATCCCGCGCAATGTGCGCCTGGCGGAAGCCCCCAGCTACGGCTTGCCGGGCGTGGTGTTTGATGCCTCAGCCAAAGGCAGCCAAGCTTATCTGAGTTTTGCCCAAGAACTGGTGCAACGGGCCCCCACATGGTGAACATGAAAGACGAACTCCCGACCAGTGAAACCGAGGCGGCGACTGAGCTGACCCGCCCGGCTCCCGCGGCCGTGCCGCCTCCCCGCATCTGGCGCCAACCGGCCGTGCTGACCTTGCCCGATTGGAAGGGTGCGCCAGCTGCGCATTGGCTGACCCAGTGGGAACAACAACACGGCTTGCGCCGCGTCACCCAACACGATTGGCAACGCCCTTTGCGCGGCGACTGGATGATGCAGCTGCAAGAGATGGTGCTGGCCCACGAGCACTGCCATTTGCTGGCACATGGGCTGGGTGCCCACTTGATCGACGCCTGGTTGCGGCACACCCAGCAGGCTCATCGCGTCTTGTCGGTGGTGCTCATCGACCCGATCGACTTGCACGAAGAGCAGGCGCGCGAAACACTCTTTACCTGGAAGCCGTTACTTGCGCAGGCCTGGAATTTGCCTGTCGCTTTGCTCTGGAAAGAGCGCCCCCCCAACCTTCAGTTGCAAGACTGGCTGGACGCTTGTGGCGCCTCGTTGTTGGGCCATTCGGCGCAGGCCTTAGGTGCTGGAGCCACAGCGGGCTGGTCGCTGGTCGAGGCGTTTTGGCAAACCCACGACACCCCCTCCCCCGTCAGGACGGGCGCACCGCTCAGCCCCCCCGAAGATGTGGCCTCGCCCCCCGAACCCTTGTCTGCAACGATTGCCCCCGGGTCCGTGGCAGACCCAACTGAGTAAATCGCATGGTCACCAAAAAACCCAAAGGACTCGGCCGTGGTCTGGAGGCCCTGCTGGGTCCCCAAGTCACGGCACCCGAAGCTGCCAACCCGGCCCCGAATGGCGCACCTGCCTCACTTGCCCTGGATCAACTGGTCCCCGGCATCTACCAACCCCGCAGCCGCATGGACGAAGGGGCCCTGTACGAATTGGCCGAGAGCATCAAAGCCCAGGGCATCCTGCAGCCCATCCTGGTGCGGCGCCTGGCGCATGGCGAGCATGCAGGCAAATACGAAATCATCGCTGGCGAACGCCGCTTTCGCGCCAGCAAGCTGGCGGGACTCAACGAGGTTCCGGTGCTGGTGCGCGATGTACCCAACGAGGCCGCCGCCGCCATGGCCTTGATCGAAAACATCCAGCGTGAAGACCTTAACCCACTGGAGGAAGCACAGGGTCTGCAACGCCTCATCCGAGAGTTTGGGCTCACTCACGAACAGGCGGCCCAAGCCGTCGGCCGCTCTCGAAGTGCGGCCAGCAATTTGTTGCGCCTGCTCAATTTGGTCGAACCCGTCCAGCAAATGCTGATGGCTGGAGATCTTGAGATGGGGCATGCCCGGGCGTTGTTGGCCCTGGACCGAACCACCCAAATCACCGCCGCCCATCAAATCACGGCTCGCCAAATGTCGGTGCGCGAGGCGGAAAGCCTGGTCAAAAAACTGGGGGCCGAATTTCAACTGGTCTCGCCCAAACCCAAAAAAGAAAAATCGCGCGATTTGCGCCGCATCGAGGAAGAGCTCTCCGACTTGCTCACGGCTCAAGTCGAGGTGCGCATCAAAAAGCGTGTCAAACGCCATGGCCAGATCGAAGAGATGGGCGAGTTGTCCATTGAGTTTGGCTCGCTCGAAGCATTGAATGGTTTGATCGATCGTTTGCGCAACGCCTGAGGAGGCCCCCATGAACGCACCCGATTCCCATCTGCTGCCTCAAGTGGCACGTCGCCCGGTCCCGGAACAGGCCCTGAGCGAGTTGCAACAACGCTTTGCCGCACAGTGTTCCACGGCGCAAGTGGTGCGAGAGCAGCACGGGCGTGACGAGTCAGCTTTCACCACCGTGCCTCCGCCCGATGCGGTGGTCTTTGCCGAAAGCACCCAGGATGTCGCTGACGCCGTCCGCATTTGCGCCCGCCATCGGGTGCCGATCATTCCGTTTGGCGTGGGGTCTTCCCTTGAAGGGCATTTGCTCGCCATCCAGGGGGGGGTCAGTATGGACCTGAGCCGCATGAACCGCCTGCTCTCGATCAATCCTGAAGACCTCACGGTCACTGTGCAGCCCGGGGTGACGCGCAAGCAACTCAATGAAGAGATCCGGCACACCGGTTTGTTTTTTCCCATTGATCCCGGTGCCGACGCCTCCATCGGGGGCATGAGTGCCACCCGCGCCAGCGGCACCAACGCCGTGCGCTACGGCACCATGCGCGAAAACGTGCTGGCTTTAGAAGTCGTGACGGCCCAGGCCGAAGTGATCCGCACCGGCACCCGGGCCAAAAAATCCAGCGCCGGTTACGACCTGACCCGACTGTTTGTAGGCAGCGAGGGCACTTTGGGCATCATGACCGAAATCACGCTGCGACTGTACCCATTGCCCGAGGCGGTGTCTGCGGCGATTTGCTCTTTTTCGTCGGTGGCCGACGCCGTCAGCACCACCATTGCCATCATTCAGATGGGCGTGCCCATTGCCCGGGTCGAGTTAATCGATGCCAACAGCGTGTGCATGGTCAATGCCTATTCCAAACTGTCGCTGCGCGAAGAACCCATGTTGCTGATGGAGTTTCATGGTTCGCCTGCCGGGGTGCAGGAGCAGGCGCAAACGGTGCAGGCCATCGCGACCGATCATGGCGGGCAGGCCTTTGAATGGGTCACCACGCCCGAAGATCGCACGCGGTTGTGGACGGCGCGTCATCATGCCTATTTCGCCGCACTGGCCCACCGACCGGGGTGTCGCATCATCAGCACCGACACTTGCGTGCCCATCAGCCGATTGGCCGACGCCCTGCTCGACTCGATGGCCGAGGCCGATGCCAGTGGCATCCCTTATTTTTTGGTGGGGCATGTCGGTGACGGCAATTTCCATTTTGGTTACATGATCGATCCCCATGACGACACCGAACGGGCGCGTGCCGAGGCCCTCAATCAAACCTTGGTGCGCCGCGCGATCGATTTGGGCGGCACCTGCACCGGCGAGCACGGCATTGGTTTGCACAAAATCGACTTTCTGGTTGATGAAGCGGGGACCGGCGCAGTTCAGATGATGCGCACCATCAAACAGGCCCTGGACCCAGATCACCTCATGAACCCTGGAAAAATCTTTTCCAGATCCGCCCCATGATCACCGGAACAAATCGGCGTTCACACTTTTTTACTGATTTCGGTCAAAATGTCAGCAGTTATTATTCATAATAGGGGGGGTTTATCAGTGCTGTTCTAAACCATGTCCGTTGTCGATCCTCCGCCAGAATCTGGCGACAATCCGATCCCCGCTTTGGGCGCCTCCGACCATCAAGTTTTGAGGTGGTTGTCACGAGCCAATGGAAAAGACATTGACCCGGTGCAGGGGCATTTCAACCGGGCTCAGGCGCAAGTCCTGTTGCAGCGTTGGGCGGATGCGTTGGCCAGCCTTGAGGTCGTCATTGCCATGTGTCCCGAGCACGCACCAGCGCATGAAATGCGCCTGTGGATTTTGGCCCGCACTGAAGAGCAAGCGCCTACAGGCGGATCCAGCCCTGGACGACCAGAGCCAGACCGCTGACCACCAGCAAAGACAGCGTGATCCGCTTCAGCAACAGCACCGGGGCCCGTTGCGACCAACGATGCCCCAGCAGCATCGCCCCCAGCGCCACGCCCATCAGCCAAGGCAACCAACGCCAGATTTCCTGCGGGTTCATGCGCCCGCTCAGGGCCATGGTCAGGCAAGCCAGACCGCTGATCAGCATGAGGCACAAACTGGTGTGTGCCTTCAGGACGCGAGGATCTTCAAACCGCGTGGTCAGATGACTCACGATCACCGGACCGGATGTGCCCCACAGCACCTCGATCACTCCTGAGAGACCGCCTGCAGTGGCCGGTTGGCGCAACCACAGACCGGGTCGGCCTACTGCGCCGCGCAGACCCCGCCAGCCCACCCAGGCCACATACGCCCCCAATGCCAGCAACAGGCCACCACTGTCCATCAGACCCGGCAGGGTAGACAATCCTGCCCCGAGCAAAACCCCCAACACGATCCAGATGGAGAAACGCCACAGCTCGCGCGTTTGAACCCATTGCCATTGCAAGCCGCCCAATAAGAGGCAAGCGACGAAGTCGATCAGCAGCACCAGCGGCACCACCTGCTGCAAAGGCCAGATCCAGGCCAGCAAAGGGACACTGATCAGCGCCGAGCCAAATCCCGTGATGCCCAGCACCCCGAAACCCACGGCGACCACCAGCAAAGGATAAATCTGTTCCAGCATTTTTGTTCTGGGGCCCATCATAGTCTGCGCTTGAGTCAGAATAGAGCCTTTAACGGCACCACAAGACACCATGGGCAATCGACTGACGCAAATCGCCACCCGCACCGGGGATGGCGGCACCACCGGTCTGGGCAATAACCAGCGCGTGTCCAAGAACAGCCTGCGCGTGCACGCCATGGGCGATGTCGATGAGCTCAACTCGAACATTGGGGTCTTGTTGTGCGAAGAAATGCCTTCCGAGGTGCGCGAGTTGCTGGTTGAGATCCAGCACCAGTTGTTCAACCTCGGGGGAGAGCTCTCGATCCCGGGCTTTGAATTGCTCCAGCAAGAAGCGGTTGTGGCCCTCGACGAGGCGCTCGAGCGTTACAACGCCCAGTTACCGAAGTTGCAAGAGTTCATCCTGCCCGCTGGCACCCGCGGGGCTGCATTGGCCCATGTCTGTCGCACAGTGGCTCGTCGCGCCGAGCGCTCGGTCGTGGCCCTGGGGTTTGAAGAGGCGCTCCATGATGCGCCACGCCAATACCTCAACCGGCTGTCCGATCTGATGTTCGTATTGGCCCGCGTGCTCAACCGAGTGCACGGCGGAGATGATGTCTATTGGAAAAGCGAGCGCATGAAGTCGGGCCAGTGAGCCCTGCAGGCTCAGGCAAACAACTTGTCGTCAAAAATCGCCACGGCGCGCGTCCAGCCGGCCGAAGCGCCCTTGATCTTGTGCGGGAAGCAGCTGATGTAAAAACCCGTCGGGGGCAGCGACTCGAGGTTGTGCAATTTTTCCAGGTGGCAATAGCCAATATCGCGCCCCGCTTTGTGGCCCTCCCAGATCAGCCCCGCATTGCCGCTGTCTTTGTATTTTTCGGCCGTGTACACAAAGGGCGCGTCCCAGCTCCAAGCGTCTGTGCCCGTCAGCCGCACGCCGCGTTCGAGCAGATACATCGTCGCTTCATAGCCCATGCCGCAACCGCTGGCCACATAGTCCGGATGGCCATAGCGTGAGCCGGCGCGGGTATTGACCACCACGATTTCCAGAGGAGAGAGGGTGTGGTCGATGCGTTGGAGTTCGGCCTCCACCTCCGCAGCGGTCACCACGTGCCCGTCGGGCAAATGACGGAAATCAAGCTTGACCGCAGGTTGAAAACACCACTCCAGGGGCACCTCGTCGATGGCGATTGCAGGCTTTTTTTCGCCCAATGCGTTATCCATGGTCGAGTGAAAGTGATAGGGAGCGTCCAGGTGCGTGCCGTTGTGCGTACACAGGTTTACAAACTCGACCGCCCAACCCTCACCATCGGGCAAATCTTCTTTTTTCAGCCCGGGGAAAAAGGGTGCGATTTGCTCATAGGTGTTTTCGTGGTTGAAGTACTCAATGCGAGGCGCGAATGCGGGCGGGTCGCTGAGGACATCGTTTTCAAGACGGATGGAGAGATCGACAAATTTTCGGGCCATGGTGAACTCGTTCAGAATGTGGAAAGACAGCCATAGTTTGCCTCACGACCAATGCACCATGGGCAAACCGGCGACAGGCGAGCGGAAGCTGGGCAATCGATGTCCCATCAAGCTACCGATGTACACCGTGCGCAGGTCGGGTCCGCCAAAAGTGACGCTGGCCATCCAGGGGGCCAGTTGACCGTGCGTAGCCAGCATGGTCTCGGTGGTCAAGGTGCCGGCGGCGGCATCGGCCAACAGCCTGGCGCTGGCCGCCGGATCGCCATCATCGAGCAACACCCGCTTTTCGCCTTCGGGCGTCAGGGCAATCAATTGATCGACCATGATCAGGGTGCACCACAAGTTGCCGTAGGCGTCAAAAGCGATCCCGTCGGGAAACCCGCCCAAGTGGGCAGGCCCGAACACCTCCCGGTCTTTCAATTGCACGCCACCGGACCCTTCAAACAGTCGCATCCGGCTGATCCGCGGGCCCGTGGTTTCCACGATGTAGAGCCATTCTTCCCGGGCGTCGAGCCGGATTTCGTTCGTGAAATAAAAGCCGTCGGCGACAACCCGCAAGCCGTGCTCATCCAGCACCGCCACATAACCATCTTGGACCCGGCTGCTGGCGGCCTGGGTCCAGGGGTTGACACGGGTAGAGATGGTCAGCCATATGCGGTCGCGACGATCGCGCAGCACGAAGTTGACTTTGCCGATCGGTTGGCCATCGATGCGGTCGGCCAGGGTGCGGGTGTGACCTTCACGGGTCATCACCTCCAGCACGTCGGTGCCAAAATTGGCGATCAGGATGTCGCCGTTGGCGGCAAACGCCAGACCATTGGGCAAAGTGCCGGTGGTGAATTTGGCTTCGGCATCGCTCACAGTCCGGGTGGCGGCTTGTTCGAAGCGGGCATCGCGTGTCTGGCCAATGAACCGCTGGTGGCCATCAGGGCGGATCTGGGTCACGCCGCCACGCGCATCGGCCACCCACAAATCGCCGTGGGGCTCGGCCAAAATGCACTCAGGTCGTTGCAAATCCCGGCCGACCCACACGATGCTCTGGGGATCAACCCTGAAGTTTTCCAAGGGGTTTAGGGCTTTCATCGATGCCCATTTGAATCTTCCGGACGGATACTGCAACAGCGTGGTTTCCCTGATGGGTTTTTTTCGGGGCGCACGCCACAATCGTTGATAAGTTGATCATCCCGCACCATGAACGCCTCCGCACCGCTCGTTGCCCCCTACGTGCCTCAAATTCGCCTCTATGCCAATTGGCTCGAAAAAAGGCATGGGCTGAAATTCACCGATTACCAGGCCATGTGGCGCTGGTCGGTGACCGAGCTCGATCAGTTCTGGGGCACCATGTGGGAATACCTTGATTTGCAGTCCCCCACCCCCCACACGGCGGTGCTGGCCCGAAACACCATGCCAGGTGCGGTTTGGTTTCCGGGCGCACAAGTCAATTACGCCCGTCAAGTCTTGCGCCACGTGGGCCCTGCCCACGATGCGGGCATGCCGGCCATCATCAGCGACAATGAAAAAGGTCAGCGTCGCGAACTGAGCTGGCCCGAGCTGCGCCGCCAAGTCGCTGCGCTGGCGCGCCACTTGCAATCGCAGGGCGTGCGACCCGGGGATCGGGTAGCCGCGTATCTGCCCAACGTCCCCGAGACCATGGTCGCCTTTTTGGCCGTGGTCAGTGTCGGTGGAGTCTGGAGCGTGTGCGCCCCCGACATGGGCACCCACGCCGTGCTCGATCGCTTCAAACAGATCACCCCCAAAGTCCTGCTGGCCTGCGATGGTGTGACCTATGGCGGCAAAGATCACGACCGCAGCACGGTCGTGGCCGAAATGCGTGCGTCATTGCCCAGCGTGCAGCACGTCGTGTACTGGCGTAACCTGGGCTCTGCCCCTTTGGCCAACAGTGCCGACTTTGCCAAGGTCGTGGCATCAGGGGGCGATGACCCAGGCTTCTCCCCATTGTGGGTGGCCTTTGACCACCCCTTGTGGATCGTCTATTCCAGTGGCACCACCGGCTTGCCCAAGCCGATTGTCCACACCCATGGAGGCACCTTGCTCAATGGCATGGCGCACAAAAACATCCACTAAGACGTTGGCTGCAGTTACGAAACCAACTCCTGGGGCGAGCGGTTCTTGTGGTACAGCTCGACCGGCTGGGTGATGTGGAACGCCCAGCTCAGCGGGCTGCTCAGCGGCACCACCTGCGTCCTCTACGACGGCAACCCTGGCGGCTCCAAAGAACGGCCGGACTGGGGGGTGTTGTGGCGTTTTGCCGCCCGCGAGCGCGTCACCTTCTTGGGTGCCGGTGCCGCCTATTTCAGTCAATGCATGAAAGCCCAACTCGATCTGACCGACGTTCAGGGCCTGCAACAGATTCGGGCACTGGGCACCACCGGTTCCCCGCTCAGCCCTGAGGTGCAAGAATGGGGAACCCGTGTCATGCGCTGCGTATACGACCGGGCCGGACTCAAGCAACGTGCGGATGTCTGGTGGTGCAACATTTCGGGCGGCACCGATGCCGGCGCATATCTGGGCGGGCACCGCGAATTGCCCATGGTCCCGGGCGAGATGCAGTGTCGTTTTTTGGGGGTGTCGGTCGAGGCCTGGAACGAGCAGGGTCAACCGGTGGTCGACGAAGTCGGCGAACTGGTCGTGACCCAGCCTTTACCCAGCATGCCACCCTTCTTTTGGGGCGATGTTGATCATCAGCGCTATCTGGGCAGCTACTTTGACATGTACGCCCCTGGCCAAGGTCGCAAGCCGGGCGGTGGCGACACCGATCCGGCGGCGGGCGGGGTTTGGCGCCATGGTGACTGGCTCAAAATCACGCCCGAGGGGCGCTGCATCATCTATGGGCGCAGCGACGCCACCATCAACCGGCACGGCTTGCGCATGGGCACATCTGAGTTGTACCGTGCCGTTGAAGCACTGCCCGAAGTCCTCGACTCGATGGTGGTTGACCTCGAACATTTGGGCCGCGCCAGTTACATGCCGCTGTTTGTGGTTTTGCGTGAAGGCGTGGAGCTCGACGACGCTTTGCGAGCCCGTCTGAATGCCGCCGTGCGCGATGCGCTGAGTCCGCGTTTTGTGCCCGACGAAATTTTTCAGGTCACCGAAATCCCGCGCACCCTCTCGGGCAAAAAGCAAGAGCTTCCGATCAAAAAGCTCATGCTAGGTCAGTCCATTGAAAAAGTCCTCAACCGCGATGCCATGGCAAACCCGCAATGTTTGCCCTGGTACATCGACATGGCTCAGCGGCATCTCGCCAGATCCATGGCCTGAGTCAGCTCAGGAGACGAGCAGACACTCAGTTTCCTCTTGGCCCGCCCATCTCGAGACATCCACATCGTCCAGAAAGTCCTGCACAAACAGGCTGGCGGGTTGGGCCCACACCTCCCGGGGGGCGCCCACTTGTTCGATGCGACCTCGATTCATCAGCACCACCCGATCCGCCACATCCAGGGCCTCTTCCTGATCGTGCGTCACGAACACCGTGGTCACTCCCAGCTCTTGTTGCAACTCGCGCAACCATCGGCGCAAGGTTTTTCGCACCTTGGCGTCGAGCGCGCCAAAGGGCTCGTCGAGCAACAACACCCGGGGTTGCACCGCCAAGGCGCGCGCCAGCGCCACCCGTTGGCGCTGACCACCCGACAGTTGCGCCGGTTGGCGCTCGCTCAAGCCAGCCAGTTGCACGCGCTCCAGCAAGTGGTGAACTTGTTCGCGGATCTGTGCTTCGCTGGGTCGGCTCACGCGCGGACGCATGCGCAACCCAAACGCCACGTTGTCAAACACCGACATGTGGCGAAACAACGCGTAATGCTGAAACACAAAACCGACCCGACGCTCGCGCACATGCACTTGCGTCATGTCCTCACCATGAAACGCCACTTGCCCCTCGTCTGCCCCTTCAAGGCCCGCCATGATGCGCAGCAGCGTGGTCTTGCCACAACCTGAAGGACCCAGCAACGCCACCAACTCTCCCGACGCAATCTGCAAGCTGACGTCGGTCAGCGCCTGAAACGTTCCAAAATTTTTGTGAATGTGACGGATTTCGATGCTCATGGCAACTCCTTAGGGTGCGCCCAGGCGGGGGCGGAAAGGGGATCGGGGAAGTCTGGCGGTGCCGCCTGCCGCCGCAAGTGGCGCCACTCAATGAACGACTTGATCGCCAGTGTCACCAGCGCCAACAACGCCAGCAACGAGGCCACCGCAAAAGCGGCCACCGATTGATACTCGTTGTACAAAATCTCGACGTGTAAAGGCATGGTGTTGGTTTCGCCGCGGATGTGGCCCGACACCACCGACACCGCACCAAATTCACCCATGGCGCGGGCGTTGCACAGAATGACCCCGTAAACCAGCCCCCAGCGTATATTGGGCAATGTCACGTGCCAAAAAGTTTGCCAGCCGTTGGCACCCAGCACGACTGCCGCCTGCTCCTCGTCATGGCCCTGGGATTGCATCAGCGGGATCAACTCTCTGGCGACGAAAGGGAAGGTCACAAACAGAGTCGCCAGCACGATGCCGGGGACTGCAAAAATGATCCGGATGTCATGTGCTTGCAGCCAGGGACCCAGCCAGCCCTGGGCGCCAAACACCAACACATAGACCAGGCCGGCGACCACCGGTGACACTGAAAACGGCAAATCGACCAATGTAATCAGCAGGGTCTTGCCCCGGAACTCGAACTTGGCAATCGCCCAAGCCGCGGTCACGCCAAACACCAGGTTCAGAGGCACAGCGATGGCCGCAATGATCAACGTCAGTCGAATCGCTGACCAAGCTTCGGGCTCAGCCAGCGCAGCCGCATAGGCCTGCCAGCCTTGGCCCAGGGCTTCAACAAATACAGTGACCAGGGGCAAGACCAAAAACAAGGCCATGAAGGTCAAGGCGACGCCGATCAGCCAGCGTTGGACCCAGCGAGGCTCGGTCGTACCGGCGTGCAGGCTTCGATTCATTTCAACCTCCCCCCGCACGCCGGCGCTGCCAGGCCTGCAAGCCATTGATGGCCAGCAACATGACAAACGACATCGCCAACATCACCACCGCCACCGCCGTGGCGCCGGCATAGTCGTACTGCTCCAACTTGCCCACGATGATCAGCGGCGCAATTTCGGACACCATGGGCATGTTGCCGGCAATGAAAATCACCGAACCGTACTCGCCGATCGCGCGGGCAAAGGCCATCGCAAACCCTGTCATCAGCGCCGGCGCGATCATCGGAAACAGGACATGGCGGAAGGTTTGCCAGCGGTTTGCGCCCAGACAAGTCGCAGCCTCTTCCAACTCTTTTTCGGCGTCTTCCAACACCGGCTGCACCGTGCGCACGACAAACGGCAGACCGATGAAAATCAACGCCACCACCACCCCGCCGGGTTTGAATGCCAACTCGATCCCCAGGGGTTCAAGCAACTGCCCCACCCAGCCATTGTTCGCCAACAAAGCCGTGAGGGAAATGCCCGCCACCGCAGTGGGCAATGCAAATGGCAAATCCACCAGCGCATCGGCGATTTTTTTGCCGATAAAGTCATACCGGACCAACACCCAAGCCAATAACAAACCAAAAACCACATTCACACAGGCGGCCAGCAACGAGGCGCCAAACGTCAGTCGATATGCGGCCAACACGCGCGGACTGCTCACCGCTTCAATGAACTGAGCCGGACTCAGGCTCAGCGCCTTGAGCGCCAGTGCGCTCAAGGGCAACAGCACGATCAACCCCAAATAGAACAAGGTGTAACCCAGCGTCAACCGAAAGCCTGGTAACACCCGGCGCGTGCCCGTGGCCCCGGTGCCACGCATGGTCGCCGTCGGTCCCGGTCCGGTCCACGCAGGAGCGAGATCGTCGGTAGGCGGCAACGCCTGGTTGCTGGGGATGCTCATTTGCGCGTGTAAATTTGGTCAAAAACGCCGCCATCGACAAAGTGTGTGGCGGTCACCTTGTCCCAACTGCCAAACGCCTTATCCAAAGTAAACAGGTTGATCTTGGGTAACTTGGCCACGAATTGGGCGGCGATCTTTTCGTTCACTGGCCGGTAAAAGTTTTTGCCTGCGATCTGTTGGCCTTCATCGCTGTACAAGTACTCCAGGTAGGCTTGAGCCACGGCGCGGGTACCCTTGCGATCTACATTCTTGTCCACCAGTGCAACCGGCGGCTCGGCCAGAATCGACAACGAGGGATAGACGATATCCACTTTGTGGCCAAACTCTTTTTCCAGCAAATGCGCTTCGTTTTCCCACGAAATCAGCACATCACCTTGATTGCGTTGGGCGAAAGTCACCGATGAACCACGAGCCCCGGTGTCCAGCACAGGCACGTTTTGATACAACTGGGTGATGAATTCGCGCGCCTTGGCGTCGCTCCCGTATAGGCGCTTGGCGTATTCCCAGGCGGCCAAGTAGTTCCAGCGCGCACCACCCGAGGTTTTGGGATTGGGCGTGATCACCCGGATGCCGGGTCTGACCAGATCGTTCCAGTCTTTGATCCCTTTGGGGTTGCCTTGGCGCACCACCAGCACAATCGTCGAAGTGTAGGGGGACGCATTGTGCGGCAAACGCTTTTGCCAATCGGCCGGGATCAGTTTGCCATGTAGGTGCAAAGCGTCGATGTCACCGGCCAAGGCCAGCGTCACCACATCGGCGTCGATGCCGTCGATCACCGATCGCGCCTGTTTGCCCGAGCCGCCATGCGACTGCTTGATGAAGACCTCTTGGCCCGTCTTGGCCTTCCAGTGTTTGGCAAAGGCCTGGTTGAACTCGGCGTACAACTCCCGCGTGGGGTCATAAGACACATTGAGCAAGGTCGTCTGGGCACTGGCCACATACACGCTTGCCAAGCCCAGCAGGGTCACTATTGCAGTGCGCAATGAACGAGTTAGAGTTCGCATGGGTCACCTCCTGATGAAACAGAAGGCGATTCTGAAAGCCCCTCTTTAAAAATGGAACGAATATATTATTGATTGTTTATGACTTTTGGTCATATAAAGTCCCCCGGCCGATGTCCAATCCCCTGTTCAGGGGCCGGTCCAGGGACCTCAAGGGTAAGATAGTGCTTTGTTATTTGCATGGGAGTTGCACATGGCCAAGGCCACTTTTGTTTGGGACGATCCGTTTTTGTTGGATCAGCAATTGACCGAAGAAGAGCGCATGATCCGTGAAGCGGCCGCCGCGTATTGCAACGACCGTCTCATGCCCCGAGTCTTGGAGGCCTTCCGCCACGAAAAAACCGATGCTGCCATCTTCCGAGAAATGGGCGAGCTTGGCTTGCTCGGCCCGACCATCGCACCCGAATACGGCGGTCCGGGGCTGAACTACGTTGCCTATGGCCTGATCGCTCGCGAGGTTGAGCGTGTCGATTCGGGCTATCGCTCGATGATGAGCGTGCAGTCGTCGCTGGTCATGGTGCCCATCAATGAATTCGGCACCGAGCCGCAAAAGCAGAAATTTTTGCCCAAGCTCGCCACCGGCGAGTGGATCGGATGCTTTGGCCTGACCGAACCTGACCACGGCTCGGATCCGGCCAGCATGGCCACTCGGGCGCAGAAAGTGCCGGGTGGTTACTTGATGAAGGGCAACAAGATGTGGATTTCGAACAGCCCCATCGCAGATGTCTTTGTCGTCTGGGCCAAAGAGGTCAGCGAAGGTGGCCAGGTCGGCCCCATCCGCGGCTTCATACTGGAGAAAGGCATGAAGGGGCTGAGTGCCCCCGCCGTGCATGGCAAGGTTGGCTTGCGCGCTTCGATCACCGGCGAAATCGTGATGGACGGGGTCTTTGTGCCGGAAGAAAACGCTTTCCCCGAGGTGCAAGGCCTCAAAGGCCCGTTCACCTGCCTCAACAGCGCCCGCTACGGCATCGCCTGGGGCGCTCTGGGCGCGGCCGAATACTGCTGGCACACTGCGCGCCAGTATGTGCTCGATCGACAACAGTTTGGTCGCCCCTTGGCGGCCAACCAGCTGATCCAGAAAAAACTGGCCGACATGCAAACCGAAATTTCGCTCGGCTTGCAAGGTTGTTTGCGATTGGGTCGCATGAAAGACGAAGGTACCGCCGCCGTCGAAACCACATCCATCATCAAGCGCAACTCTTGCGGCAAGGCGCTCGACATCGCCCGCATGGCGCGCGACATGATGGGCGGCAACGGCATCAGCGATGAATTCGGTGTCGCGCGCCATTTGGTCAACCTCGAAGTGGTCAACACCTACGAAG
>JACCDX010810535.1_pt1 | contig 43215 bp, 38 predicted proteins | sample 7449681 | NCBI WGS metagenome assembly JACCDX01 (sample SAMN15323450, study PRJNA562643) | freshwater metagenome | isolation source: river surface water | place: USA:Blue River Watershed | collected 2017-08-18
GAAGAACCTGTGATGCTGATCACCAATAAAAGTGCATGTGCGGTGATACATTTACATCCAAGTTGGCGAAATCCCATCTTTATGCAGTGCTAATTGGTAGTCACTTGTGTAATAATGTCGATCGCAAACTCGCAACTCCAAGGAGCTGTTCGTGATCTGGCTGCATGGCCTGGTTAGAGCATCCAAGGTTGTTATCTCATTTTTTAACAAAAGGAAACTCAATGGCTTATACAGTCAATACCAGCGCAGCAGCCCTGAACCGCGCGTTCAACAACGCTAACGCTACACCTACAGCCTTTGCAGCTACTGCTGCAGCTTTGACAGCAGACCAAATCGCTGCTGCCAACACATTCGACGATGGCACATTGTCTGACCTGGCTTTGTCTACTAAAGTTTTGACAAACATGGGCATCTTGCCTTCAACAGTTGCTGAAGTTGTTGCTTTGGAAGCTGCTTTGGCTGACTACTTCGCTGGTCCTGGTAAAGGCAACCGCGGTTTCGTGGTTCTGCAATTGGCTGAGATCTTGTCTGGCTTCGCAGCTACAGACGTTTTCTACGGCGCTGCTGCTGCTGCTTGGAATGCTGAAGTTGCTGCTTCTGTTGCTGACTCTGCTCCTGGCACATTTGCTTTGACAACTTCCACTACCGATAACTTGGTCGGTGGCTCTGCTGCTGACATCTTCGCAGCATTGAATACAGCGTTGGCTTCAGCCAACACATTGAATGCAACTGATAAAATTGCTGGTGGTGCAGGCAATGACACATTGCAAATCAGTCAAGGTACAACTTGGGGTGGCTTCACTTCTGGTTCCGTTACTGGTGTTGAGACTGTTGAGTTGACAAACACAACAACTGATGTGGATCGTGATTTCAACGCAACCGGCATCACTGGCGCAACAACATACACGTTGAATGCAGCTACTGGTAACTATGCCAACATTACAAATGTCGGAACTGGTTTGACTACCGTTAACGTTAACGGTACAAAATCTGCTACTGCCAAATCACTCAACGTTTCGTTTGCTACTGGCGCCGCTGAAATTGCTGGTACAGCAAACGCAGTTGCTTTGAATTTGTCATCGGTTGGAACTACAGCGTCTGTAACCATTGATTTGGACAAGTTTGAGACTGTTAACATCACATCAACTGGTACTAATAAAGTTACTGTCGGTGGCGATGATGCTAAGGCAATCACTGTGGCTGGCGCTGGTGCTATTACCGTTGGTGACGTGTCTTCCGCTACAACATCTTTTGACGCTTCTGCTGCCACTGGTGCTGTAACTGTTACGACAACAGCTGCAGCTGCTGGTGCGTTGAAGACTGTTAAGACTAGCTCTGGTTCTGCCACAGGTACGATCACAGCTAACATGCAAGACCTGGTTGGTAACGCAACGATTGTTGCTGGTTCTGGTACTGCCGACAAGTTGAACTTGTCTTCAACTGCAGCAGCTGCTGTTGAGTACAATATGTCTGGTGTCGAGACGCTTGCCTTGGGTACAGTTTCAGGCGCTGGCGTAACAATTTCCGCAGCTAAGACAACTGGCTTGCAAACTGTAACTTTGGCATCAACAACTGCCCAAGCGGTTGAGTTTGTGAACATGGGTGCTAACGCTTACACCTTCACAAATACTGGCGCTGTTGCAGGTAGCTCAGCAGTAACTTCTGACCACACAGGTGCCACAACAGTAACCTATGCAGCCGGCTCTACCAATGACGCTACAGCAGCTGATGTGCCAACAGTTGACTACACGGTTGCAAGTTCTACTGGCGTTTTGACGGTTGCAGTTGGTGCTTATGTCGATGGCAATGCTGCTGACGTTACTGCAGCTAATGCTGGATCTGTCGCGCTGACAGTCGCATCAGGTAAAACATCGGCCGGTACTGAACTGACAAAATGGGACAGCACAATTACAGCGGCTAAGGCAACGTCTGTTTCAGTTGATTCGAGTGGTATTTTGGGCGGTACTATCGCAGCCGTTAAAGCCACAAGTGCAACAGTTACCAACGGTACAAGTGCTGGTACATTGAATTTGAACGTTCCCTTGGCTAAGACCTTGTCTGTTACAACGGGATCTACTTTGGACTTGTCTGCTTCAACAATTTCTGCACTTGAAACTTTGACTGTTGCTGCCAATGGCGGTACAACAACTGTTGGTGCAGTTGCAAAAGCTTCGTCTGTAACGCTCTCTGGCACCGGAACAACATCCAAAGTGGTCTTGGGTGCACTTGGTGGTTCTGGTCAAGACTATTCCCTGAGTCTTAATGCTACTGGTTTGAAGAGCAATTTGGAAGTTGGTGCAACTCAAGTCGCAGCAGGATACGATACAACTATCGATGTAGCTGGCGTAACAGGTGCTGTTGACTTGTCTACAGTTAACTCAACTGGTACACGTGGTCAAAATGTGATGATCTCCGCTAATGGTGTTGGTGGTGCATTTGACGTCGGTGCTGTTTACGGTACAGGCACAGTCACAGTTAACGCTGCTGGCACAACTGGCGCTGCAACTGTTGGTAACTTGTATGGTGATAATGTTTCCGTTGATGTACGTGGAAGCGGTGCAAATTCTACAGTTGGTACAACCATTGAAGCTAAAACTTCACTGGCTCTGAATCTCCATGAACTGGCTGCAGGCGCTACGTACGCAGTTGCAGCTGCAACTGGTTCTAAGAACTTGGCCATTACAGTTAACGGTGGTATCAATGCTGACGTAGTTAACGTTACTGGTGTGTCTGGCCAAACAGGCGTTACTTTGAGCGGTAACTTGGGTGCTGGTACAGACACTGTCTCTGTGACATCTATTGCAAGCTCATCAGCTCAGACGATTTCATTGGCTAACTTGACTAGTTACGCAACTGCTAGTATCTTTGGTGGGTCTGGTGCTGACACAATCACGGGTGGTGCAGGTGTCGACACTATCACTGCAGGTGCTGGGGCTGATACATTGAATGGTGGTGCTGGTAAGGACGTGTTCATCTTCAACGGTAATGACTCTACTGTTGACGCATATGACACAATCGTTGACTTCGAGGCTGGCGATCAGTTGGTTAGCGGTAACGTCACTACAATCATGAGCGATGCTGCGATTACAGGTACTACTACAGCTCCGGCTGTTAATGCATATGGCGTTGTGTCTTTTGCTGGTATTACACTTGCATCTGCTTACGATACTTTGGCAGAAAAAGTCGCTTTGATCGATGCTTTGGCTGGCCTTGCTAACGGCGAAACAGTGTTCTTCGCGCACGAAGGTAGCAACTTTGCATTCATCAGTTCAGACGCTGTCACAAATGACGTTGTCGTGAAATTGGTGGGTTCATTTACACTGCCGACAGCTGCTGTAGCAACCGCAGATGCGACCGGTATTACTGGTTTTGCAGCTTAATTTGCTAAGAAATTGGTAAATAAAAAACCCGCCGAAAGGCGGGTTTTTTTTTACAAAATATAATATTAGTATTCCTATTAAATAATTAACATACTAAATAACTAATAAGTGTGTTGATATGAAAGTGCTCGCAATGAAGAAAAAAATTAATCTAACATTATTAATTTTACTTATTTCAACATTGTGCCAAGTTAAAGCTGAAAGTTTGTCTCCCAACGGATTCAGTGGAATGGGAGTGGTGCCAAGCGCAGAAACTATTAAATCGGGCAATATGCTGTTCGGATTTGATCCAACTGTTCCTGGAAAGGTCCTGACAAAGGGGTACAACACTCAAATTGGATTTGGGTTGCCATACAACCTTGAATTAGTCGGAAGACTGTCTACCAACGACCAAAAATGCAATATGTTTAGAAGTGGAGATTGTCCATCCAGCACGTACAGGGACTTTTCCTCTTCTGTGAAGTGGAGCTTGCCTATTGAGTGGCTCAGTAAACATAGCTCATCGATTGCAATTGGTGCTACTGATTTCGGTGGTGCAGCAACATACTTTCGATCTTATTATGTCCTAGGTACGAAAACCATCAAAGAATTTGATTTGTCGCTTGGGCATGCTTCAGCAAAAGTTCCAACATCAATGTTAGATGGCACCCTAGCCGCGATAAATTGGCGCCCAAACGAGTTAGCGAATGTTAGTTTGCAGAAAGTAGGTAAACATTCTTCTGCGCATGTAATCTTGCAAACTCCGGAAATTGTAAATGGAGTAAATGCTTGGGTGACTTTAAATAGAAGATTGTCGGGAGAACAAGTTACTGACAAGGGGTGGGTAGGCATAGGAGTAAGTACGCAGTTAGATCAGGTGGAAAAAAAATCAAGCACTTCAAAGTCAAAGGCCCAGACTGATGAGCACGAAGAAAAAGCAATTAATCAAATCAGACCGTCAGACCTAGCAGCTGCGCTTAAGGTAAGGGGTTTCTACAATCCTAAGGTCGGATTTAAAGGTAAAGATGACAGCCTTTTGATCGTAGAGCTAGAAAATACTTCTTATATTTGGAATACGCTGGATGCAACAGGCGTAGCGCTGGGAGCAGTTGCAAGTGCATATGTCTCAGATGTGAAAGAGCAAAAATTTGAATTGACCATTACAAACAGAGGCATAAAACAAATAAGGGTCAAAGGTGAGGTCAATTGTGTAGCAGTTTGGCTTACAAAGGGTAAGGCTTGCGACAAATTGTCGGTTGAATCATTACTTCAAAGATCACTTAACGTAAATGGATACAAACTACCGGCGATTTACGACTGGCTAAGCATGGATGAATCCGTCGGTTGGGAATCTGGTTCGGCTTGGCAATTTCGACCTGAAATTATTTTAAGTCCAACACTTGTCAGTGCTATCGGAACTGAGTACGGAGCGTTTGACTTTGACTCGGGTGTAAATATCAATACTGTTTTGCCATTGTGGTCGGGAGCCACGCTGGAGACCAATCGACTAGAACCTTTAGGCGTAGGGACTAGGCAGTTTGAACTAGGCGGAGCATTTTTCGGAGCGCGTTTGAAGTCTGTGACAAGTAGAAACCTTTTCCATCAGTTAATTAACTTGCAGGCTTTCAATACACAAGCACGGCTTAGCTTAGGAACAGCCTACTCAAACTGGAATGGTCGCCAAATTGAGTCCAGCACGCAATCCGAAAACGGAAGACACAAATTCGGATACACGGGTGGGGCTTTTAAAAATGAAAGTCTTCGGAGTAATAACGAGAAAAATTATCAGCTATTTAATTACCGTTTCGTGAGTAACGATCAGCAGACGGCAGTCACTGAAATCACCCAAGGAAAATTTTGGGGAGGCGATAAGGGCTTTAATATAAATCAGAGGTTTTGGTTCGGTGACACTTCTCTTAACGTATATTTCCGCCGAACTCGGATGGGAGAAGGACAGCCATTAGTTTCCTTTGCGGGACTACAGTTTGCTATCCCTTTCACGCCTCGCGAGAATAAGAGCTTAGAGAGTTTTGGGTTTAGGGGTGTGAGTCAGTGGACGTATTCGCTAGAAACCAAAGTACTTGAAAAGGACAACATCATTACTGGAGGCTATGGAGAAGTGCCTCGTATTGGTGACAGTCTGGTAACTACATTTAACCGAGATAGAAACAGCACTCGTTACTACGATACCAATCTTGCGCGTATGCGAAACGCCTACCTTAAATTAGGGAGCTATTAAATTGGCTCTATCTCTGAAAAGTACCCTTTTTTAGGATCGCATTCGTACCTACTAAATGAGATAATCCAAGGCTGAACTGAAATTGCCTGGTTATTTGAATTATGAATATTAGAATGAAAAAAACTAGTCAAAACCAATTGGCTAAAGCGATTCTTTTAGGGTTCTTTAAGTGCTTGTCCACGATTGGTGCGATATGCATTTCTTGTTCGATCAATGTCAATGCGCAGGGACTTTCTGCACAGGGGATTAGCGCTGCAGATTTGAGTGCACTTAAAAACGGTGCGACTTTGCAAGGAACTGGTGCGGGATCGCTGGGCTTGACGAGCATGCCTGGACTCCTAGCTATTACCGTTCCTACCCTAGGTGGACAGGAAGAAATTGAACCGCAGCAAGATGACAAGAAGGCAAAGAAGCCTTCGCCCTTACTGCCAAATGAATTTCAGAAGTACGTACTTCAAATAACAGGACAATCATTGCCTTTGTTTGGTGCAGAGTTTTTCGAAAATCTAAATAACAACAATGGTCAGTTCTCGCGCTCTCCGGTATCGGATGACTATGTGCTTGGTGCTGGTGACCAACTGCTCATTCGCGTGTGGGGCTCTACGAGTGCAGAGGCTACAGTCACGATAGACAGGCACGGTGCAATAGCGTTCCCAAAGTTAGGTACGCTTAAGCTTGCAGGCGTTAAAGCTGGCCAACTGGATGCGGTAGTGAAGTCATTCTTCAACAAGTTCTACAAGGATATTGAAGTAAGCGTGTCAGTTGGTAAGCTTCGAAAAATTACTGTCTTTGTTGTTGGGCAAGCTCGCAACCCCGGCAGTTACTCACTTACAGGCCAATCGACATTAACTTCTGCACTCTTTGCAAGTGGGGGTCCGAATGCTTCAGGATCACTTAGAAATCTTCAGGTTATGAGGCTAGGCAAAAGTGTTGCCGAATTTGATTTGTACAACTTTTTGGGAAAGGGTGACAAGTCTCAGGACATTAAGTTACAGGACGGCGACGTCGTGTTCTACCCCAAGGCTGCTGGATACATGGCTGTAATGGGAAAAATCAACACGCCTTATATTTACGAGGTAAAGGGCGCCCATGACTCGCTCGAATACTTTGTAACTTTGGCTGGTGGCCTGCCAGTATCAGCAGATCCTAGAAGAGCCACATTAGACAGAATTCAACCAGGCGCAGACCAACCCAGAACTGTCGAGAGTGTATCTTTGCTTGGAGCAGGTCTTCAAACTAAAGTCAAAAATGGCGATGTACTGACAGTTTCAGCGGCCTTGCAAGAAATTGCAGGCGCCGTAACGCTTAGAGGCTCTGTAGCGCAACCGGCTAGGTTGCCATGGAAGCCTGGCATGCGAGTTTCTGATGTCATTAATAAGAAATCATTGCTGGTCACCCCTGAGTCTGTACGCAAGCAAAATGAAGTTCTATTTGACAAGTTCGAGCAAGAGCGTACTGCGAGGTACAGGGCGCGGGTTCCATCTGATTTGGCAGCAGAGCGAGTTTTGTTGATGGGTAAAAATGACCTCGACGCAGATAAAATACAGCAGAATTCTTTCGGTCCTAATGGCTCTCTGTCATTCCTAGGACTTCGTCAGAATGAACAGCAAGCACCTAAATCCAATGACCCTAGCAAACAAACTGAACTGACTGACCGTGATGTTGCCATTGCACAGCTTGGTAAGCCTGTTATCAGTGAAGACAGTTTGGCAGATCGAATCGGTCAGCTGAGTGAACAAATCAACCTTGACTACGCTGTGGTGGAGCGCTTCTCTAGAGAAGCTCTGCAGGTGAATTTACTGCCCTTTAATTTGGGCAAGATGCTGATGTCTCCAAAGGGGCAGGATGACTTGGTACTTGAAGCCGGGGACATCATTACAGTGTTCTCCTCCAAGGAGATTCAGATTCCTGCTTCGCGCCAGAAGGCCTTCGTAAGAATTGAAGGCGAAGTGAACAAGCCTGGAATTTATCCAGTCGGTCCGGGAGACACGCTCAAGTCGATAATTGAAAAAGCTGGCGGCACAACTCCTGAGGCATATCTTTTTGCAACAGGCCTCTTTAGAGAGGAAGTTAAAAAAAGCCAGCAGCGCAACATGGACAAGCTGCTACGTAAGATGGAGGCTGAATCTTCTTCTGCAGTGGCGCAAATTACTCAAAGCGGTGGCGCAAGTGCTGACCCAGCAGCACTGCAGGCAAAGGTTCAATCTGTTCAGCAAGCTCAAAGGCAATCTTTAGAGCGTTTCAGGATGTTGAAGCCTGAAGGAAGAATTTCTTTGAGCATCAACCCATCGTTGAATGTAACTGCTGAAAACCTCCCATCTCTACGGTTGGAAAATGGAGACCGGATCACAATCCCACCTAGACCAGACTTCATTCAAGTTTTTGGCTCGGTCAACACCGAGTCTGCGTTGGTTTACAAGGCGGGCTTGAGTGTAAAAGACTATATTGCTCTGGCTGGTGTTGGTGGCTCAGCTGATTTGAACGGTGCGATACTTGTGCGTGCAGACGGAAGTGCCATGATGAACCAGAGTTACTGGGGTAACGATGTGCTCAGTGCACAAGTGTTGCCTGGCGACACAATTGTGATGCCAGAGAAATTCGACCGAGAGTCGGGTTGGAGTCAAACTGTGAGAAATGCCAAGGACTTCACGCAAGTACTGTATCAACTAGGCCTTGGCGCTGCGGCAATCAAGACTTTACGTCAGTGAGTGTGAAATCAAGGCAAATATATGAGTGATCACTTTCAAGAAAATACCGAAAGAGATATCAACCTGCTTGAAATGTTGATTGCACTTGGACAAGAAAAGTGGACTTTAATAGTCGTTACTGTCTTAGCGGCTTTAACTGGCATTGTTATGAGTTTGATCACGCCTGCTACGTATGTTTCTAGAACAAGCATCATGCCGTCGCAGCAGTCCGGTGGCGGGGCCGGTGGTTTGGCAAGCTTAGGAAGTTTGGCTGGAATTGCAGGCTTGAGCGCGCTTTCAAACATGGCAGGGGGAATCAAGAGCTCAGACGAAATGTTCATTGCCTTGATGCGCAGCCAGTCGGTTCAGTCTGCGCTTATTGAACAATTCAAACTTAAAGAGCGTTATGGTGCTAAGAATACTGAAGAGGCAAGGCAGGCACTCAATTTGAATGTAGCTATCTTGGCCGATAAAAAGTCTGGAATGTTATTTGTTGATGCCCAAGACAAAGACCCCGAATTTGCAGCGCAGCTAGCCAATGCACAGGTGAAAGAACTAAACGTCATCTTAAGCCGACTATCGGTCACAGAGGCTCAGCAAAGACGGGCTTACTACGAGCAACAAATTATGAAGACCCAAACCAAGATTCCTCAACTCGAGTTGGAATATAAAGAAGCCCAAAAGAGCTCTGGCTTGGAAGTGGCATCCTTGTTGTCTGAGGCTGGTACATTGCCAGGTCAAATTGCGGCCAAAGAGTTGCAGCTCCAAGTGCTGAGCAGGTTTGCAACTAGTCAAAACCCTGAACTCAAGCGATTGGCAGTAGAAATATCTGCACTACGCGCCCAAATGGCCAGGTACGAGCTGAGCAAATCAGAGCCTAAAACCAGTCCAAGCAAGCTTGGGCAATCAACGGAAAACATCAAAACCAACTTTTTTCAAAAAGCCACACAAGCCTACAACACACTCAAAATTCAAGAAGCCTTGCTCGATGGCTACTTGAAGCAGTTAGAGCTTGCCAAGGTAGACGAAGCCAAAGAGGGTCCAGCGGTTCAAGTAGTTGATGAAGCAAGGGCCCCAGAAATGAGGGCCAAGCCAGAGCGCAAAAAGTTAGTTCTTGCTTATACAGTAACTGGTCTGATCATTGCTTTTGTATTGGCAGCCTTGCGAGCCTTGCTGCGCCATATTCGATCAACGCCAGAAGGCCTGCAGCGCTGGAGCCAACTCAAACGTGCCTGGGGATTTGCCTGAGGTATTGACAAACCGAAGGTTGCTGATTTCACATGCCTAGCTTTGTTCTTCCTGATGCCTTGAAACAGTTGGATCTGTTGCCAGTGTTGCTTGGCTTTGGGGTAACTGTTGTTACCGCATGGCTTATTTGTAGTTTAAGCAAGGTGTTGAGTATTGGCCACGACAGTGCAGATGGTGTGCAAAAGTTCCATGTCAACCCAACTTCCAGATTGGGCGGCATTGCAATTTTTTTGGGGCTTGCAGTTACAGCAATTGCTGTGTCTGATGTTGCAGAATTTCAGTATTACTCTTTCTGGTTTTTGCTGGCTGCTACACCAGTTTGGTTGGCTGGCCTGACTGAAGATTTAACGCGCAGGGTTGGCCCGACATTGCGCCTTGTTATGGCAACCTTGTCTGCAGCATGGTTGTACGGTGCACTGGGTGTCAGTGTGAACAGAACCGATGTTTGGCCTATCGACGTGCTACTTAACATCCTTGGAGCACCCCTATGCGTCACACTTTTAGTCGTGGCGGGCTTTACACACTCCGTGAATATTGTGGATGGTTTTCACGGTCTGGCTTCTGGCTTGGTTCTTATTGCTTTGAGCGGTTTGGCTTTCATGGCTTGGAAGGTAGGCGATACTTTGCTGATGCAAATGTGCCTCACTAGCTTGGCTGTTGTATTTGGATTCTTTGTGATCAACTGGCCAAGAGGCGCTATCTTTTTGGGGGATGCGGGTGCCTATCTGATTGGTTTTTGGGTGGTGGAGTTGGGTATTTTGCTAGCCATGCGTAACCCGCAAATTTCTCCTATGGCGCCAGTGGTTGCAGGTTTGTTACCGCTCATAGAGACTTTATTTTCAATGTACAGGCGAAATGTAGTTAGAAATCATCCGGTGAACCAACCAGACGCCTTGCATCTGCATACATTAGTCTACAGACGCCTTTTATTTAATCCGTCTTTGAAATATGCATCCAATCATTTGAACGCCGTTAATGCCAAAGTGGCCCTGTTCTTTTGGATGCCTGCTGCCATCTTTGCCGTTCTCGCTTGCATTCTTTCTGAAAGCACCGAGGCGCAACTGGTGCTTATGTTGATTTACTTAGGAATTTACAACTGGCTTTACTTGAGGCTTGTTCGTTTCAAGTCTCCCGCTTTTATGCGATTCAGATAAAGATCTTTTTGATTTTTATACCCAACCCATTTTTTGAATCAAAAATGAATTACAATTGATTTAATTCGATCAATTGAAGCCTTGTAATTCACTCGGCCTTGCGGTAGCGATCCTGTAAATTTTTCAATCAACTTATCTTTATTTTAAGCAACACACCCGCTAATGACTAGTCGAAGGGCTAAATTACAAGAAGACACCAACTTCAGGTTGATGCAACTGTTGCATTACAACCCTCACATGTCCCAGCGAGAGATGGCCAAGGCATTAGGTATTAGCTTTGGCGGAATTAACTATTGTTTGAACGCCCTGATTGAAAAAGGCTTGGTCAAAATTCATAACTTCAGCCAAAACCAAAATAAGTTTGGCTATGCCTATCTTTTAACGCCAGCTGGAATTTCTGAAAAGGCACTACTAACAGGAAGTTTCTTGAAACGCAAGTTACATGAGTACGAGGCTCTTAAGGCTGAAATTAAGGCTTTGAAGTTGGAGATAGAAACTGACAACAACCACAAGCCGAGCAATACATGAGCGCCCACCTAGACTTGTCTAATGTCAAAATTGCCATAATTGGTCTAGGCTACGTTGGCCTACCTTTAGCAGTAGAGTTTGGCAAAATTCGCTCGGTTTTAGGCTTTGACATTAACCTCAAACGCATAGCTCAACTCAGAGAAGGTCGCGATCTGACTAAGGAAACTGAGCCTGAAGAATTGCAAGCTGCTACTTACCTGAGTTTCACTACCAACCCCGATGAGCTTAGGGCTTTCAATTGCTTTATTGTTACGGTACCTACACCGATTGACAGGTACAAACGCCCGGACCTAGGACCTCTAATCAAGGCTAGCGAAACTGTAGGTAAGGTGCTTAAAACAGGTGACATCGTCATTTACGAGTCTACTGTCTATCCTGGATGCACTGAAGAAGACTGCGTGCCAGTTCTAGAAAAATTTAGTGGCTTGAAGTTCAATCAAGATTTCTTTTGCGGCTACAGTCCTGAGCGCATTAATCCAGGGGACAAAACTCACCGTCTGCCAAACATCCAAAAAGTCACCTCGGGCTCCACACCTGAAGTAGCCGATCTAGTCGATCAAATCTATAGACAAATCATTACAGCCGGCACGCACAAAGCCAGCAGCATCAAAGTGGCAGAAGCTGCAAAAGTCATTGAAAACACTCAACGCGACGTCAACATAGCCCTAATAAACGAGCTGGCTTTGATATTTAACAAAATTGGTATTGACACAATGGAGGTGCTGCAAGCTGCAGGAAGCAAGTGGAATTTTTTGCCCTTCAGGCCTGGCTTGGTGGGTGGCCACTGCATTGGTGTGGACCCTTATTACCTGACGCACAAGGCACAAGAAGTCGGCTATCACCCCGAAGTGATTCTGGCGGGCCGTCGCATCAATGACAGCATGGCCGACCATGTGGCAGACGAAACCGTAAAGCTCATGCTGCGCAACGGCCTGCCCGTGCTAGGCAGCAAGGTGCTGGTTCTGGGCCTGACTTTTAAAGAAAACTGCCCCGACTTGCGCAACACCAAGGTGGTGGACATCGTCAAAGCCCTGCGAGGCTACAACACGCAGGTGGACGTGTACGACCCCTGGATCGATCTAGCCGAGGCTGAGTACGAATACGGCCTGCAATGCTTGGCCCAGCCACCCGCACCCAGTAAATATGCCGCCATTGTGCTTGCGGTGGGGCACCAACAATTCATCGAACTGGGTGAACAAGGGATCAAAGCCTGGGGCAAGCTTGGCTCGGTGGTGTTCGACGTCAAAAGCATTTTGCCATTTGGCGCGGCAGATGGTCGACTTTAATTTGTAGGAGCCCACACAGTGGGCGAAAAAACCTTCATGACCCGCTACGAACAAGTCCAAAACGAATTACGCCATAACCCCAAAACCTGGCTGGTGACCGGCGTCGGTGGCTTCATTGGCAGCCATCTGCTCGAAACCTTGCTCAAGCTCAAACAGCGCGTGGTCGGTCTGGATAACTTTGCCACCGGACACCAACGCAACTTAGATGAAGTGCAAACCCAGGTTACCCCAGAACAGTGGGCTAACTTCCAGTTCATTCAAGGCGACATCCGCCAACTGTCCGACTGTCAAAAAGCCTGTGATAAGGTGGATTACGTCCTGCACCAAGCCGCCCTGGGCAGCGTGCCCCGCAGCCTGGCTGACCCTATCGCCACCAACGAAACCAACATCACCGGCTTTCTGAACATGCTGGTGGCCGCACGCGACGCCCAGGTGCAAAGCTTTACCTATGCCGCCAGCAGCAGCACCTATGGCGACCACCCGGCCCTGCCCAAGGTGGAAGAAAAAATCGGTAAACCCCTGAGCCCCTATGCCGTGACCAAATACGTAAACGAGCTTTACGCCGACGTGTTTTCCCGCTGCTTTGGGTTCAACACCATTGGCTTACGGTACTTCAATGTGTTTGGCCCCCGCCAAGACCCCAACGGCGCCTATGCCGCTGTTATCCCCAAATGGACCAATGCACTGCTGAAAGGCGAGCAGGTCTACATCAACGGCGATGGCGAAACCAGCCGCGACTTTTGCTTTGTGGCCAATGTGGTACAGGCCAACTTATTGGCCGCCACGGAGATGGACCCAGACGCCCTCAACCAGATCTACAACATAGCCCTAGGCGACCGAACCACACTCAACGAGCTTTTTCACTATTTGCGCGACACCCTTCAAACGAACATCATTGCAAGCGGAGCGCGGCAATACTTAACAACATCTCCTACCTACCGCGAATTCCGCGAAGGTGACGTACGACACAGCCAAGCTGACACCAGTAAAGCACGGCGACTATTGAGATACTTGCCAATTTATTCCATCAAACAGGGCATTGAACTGGCTATGCCTTGGTACGTCCGATGACTCTCTCAGCTAGCCTTGTGAGTCTGTTTTCCCATTTGTCACTACGTCGTCGCTGGCAGTTGGTGGGCCTCTTTTTTTTGATGTTAATCAGTGCTTTCGCCGAAATGGCCACACTTGGTGCAGTCGTGCCATTTTTGGCATTGCTAGCAGATCAAACCGTTGCTAACAAATACCCGTTACTACAAAATTTTTTGTCTTGGTTTGGTGCAGATGACAGTAATGTGCTGCTCTATGCCGGCATACTTTTTTGCATGATCACTATCAGTGCTGCAATAATTCGGATTTTCATGATGTGGAGCGGAATGCGATTTTCTTTTGGACTTGGTGCTGACATTGGGACAGAAGTATACCGACGTACTCTTCACCAACCTTACAGTTGGCATGTCTCTCAAAATAGCAGCAATATTATTGCTGCTATTGATAAAGTTAATCATGTAATTGGTGGAATTTTAACACCTATTATGCAGGGCTCGGTTGCGCTGGTAATGGCAATTGGAATTTTGATTATGCTCATAATAATCGATTGGTCAACTGCTTTAATTGCTGGCATTGGATTTACAGTGCTGTATTTGCTTACCACCTTTTCGCTTAGGAGAAAGGTGGCCAGAAATAGCGAATTAATTTCTGTAAATATGGCCAGAAAAGTTCAGGCTATTCAAGAAGGCTTGGGTGGTATTCGCGATGTTTTACTTGATGGAACTCAGCGAATTTATCAAAGTAGATTTATGTATCATGATTATGCTGTGCGGCGAGCTCAAGCTTCTGGCGAGGTAATTGGCGCCTCGCCAAGATACATCATCGAGGCGGTTGGTATGATTTTGATTGTTGGGCTTGCCTATTGGCTAGGTCCACGACAAGGTGGCTTGACCGGTGCTATACCCGTTTTAGGCGCCTTGGCAATTGGTGCACAAAAACTACTACCACAAATGCAATTGGTTTATTCATCATGGTCGTCAATCAACGGTAGTCGTAAACAGCTTGAAGATTTACTTGGTTTTTTAGAAAAACCAGCGGCATTTGAAAATCATCAATCAGTTTTTTTAAAGGCTAACTATACAAAAATCAACCAAAATAAATTCCCAAAGAATTTTTTTCAAAGCTGTCAATCGCCACTGCTTGCTCTTCGCAACGTGAGTTTTCTCTATGATGATAATATGCCTGCGGTGCTCAATAATATAAACTTAGAAATTTTCAAAGGTTCTAGGGTTGGTTTTATTGGCAAGACTGGTAGTGGCAAAAGCACCCTGATTGATTTAATAATGGCTCTGCTTCAACCTACGTCTGGGCAAATAGAGGTAGATGGCATTCCTCTTAATGAACATAACTATAGAAATTGGCAATTAAGAATTGCACATGTTCCACAAACCATTTATTTGTCAGATGCTACCATTGCTGAAAATATTGCCTTTGGCGTTCCGTTAGAACAAATAGATCTATCACGCATAAAGATAGCATCTAAAAAAGCCCAGTTAAGTGATTTCATTGAGCGTCTGCCAAACAAATACCAAACCCATGTTGGGGAGCGCGGAGTGCGCTTATCTGGTGGACAACGCCAACGCATAGGACTAGCTCGCGCACTATACAAACAAGCTGATATTTTGGTGCTGGATGAGGCTACCAGTGCATTAGACGATCTAACTGAGCAGTCTGTCATGTTGGCTATCAAGGCACTAGGTAGCGAATTGACTGTGCTGATGATTGCTCATCGAGTATCAACATTGCGCGATTGCGACAAGATAGTTGAACTTGATAATGCATCAGTTCTAAGAGTGGGCAGTTACGAAAATATAATCGAATCCAGGCAAAATTAAAACCCCAGATAATTAATTAAAATAAATAAAATGCTTTTCAATTCTTCAATTCTAATAACCGGCGGAACCGGTTCCTTTGGAAATACTTTTGTTCCAATGACCCTGGCCAAATATAGTCCCAAAAAGATAATAATTTTTTCGCGTGACGAGATGAAGCAGTGGGAGATGGCCAAAAGGTTCCAAGGGGATAACCGTGTACGTTTTTTTATTGGAGATGTCCGCGACAAAGAGCGTCTATACCGGGCTTTGGATAGTGTTGATTACGTGGTACATGCAGCAGCCACCAAAATCGTACCAACAGCCGAATACAACCCTTTTGAGTGCATCAAAACCAATGTCATTGGGGCCATGAACCTCATTGATGCTTCTATAGACAAAAAAGTAAAAGGTGTTGTGGCGCTGTCAACCGATAAAGCCAGCAGCCCTATCAACCTGTATGGTGCCACCAAGCTCACTTCAGACAAACTGTTTGTCGCTGGTAATGCCTATTCTGGTGAACACGGGACTAAATTTTCAGTGGTCCGTTATGGCAACGTTATGGGCTCACGCGGCTCTGTCATTCCGTTTTTCATGTCGATCCGTGACAAAGGTGTCTTACCCATCACCGACGACCGAATGACGCGTTTCATGATTTCCCTGGAACAAGGCGTCGAATTGGTCTGGCACGCATTTGAAGACATGGTGGGTGGTGAAATTTATGTCAAGAAAATTCCTTCCATGAAAGTGACAGACTTGGCCCGTGTTGTGGCCCCCGAATGTAAACATGCCGTGATTGGCATCCGTCCCGGAGAAAAACTGCATGAGCAAATGATTGGTGCCGAAGACTCTTATTACACCTTTGAGTACCCTGAGCACTTCAAAATCTTGCCTGCAATCAACGACTGGGGCATTAGCCCCGAACGCATCAAGGATGGCAAGAAGGTCCCTGAAGGCTTTATCTATTCAAGCGACAGCAACACCGAGTGGATGACTGACGCAGATCTGCAAGCCTGGATTGATGATCATCGCGGAAAAATCGGGGGCATCTGAAATTGATCAACTACGGCCGCCAAGACATCACGCAGGCAGACATTGAATCGGTCATCGAGTGTCTTAAATCGGATTACCTGACGCAGGGCCCACAAATAACAAAATTTGAGCAAAGTGTTGCTGCTCACACAGGAGCCAAACACTCTGTCGCCGTCAGCAACGCCACTGCAGCACTGCACATCGCCTGCTTGGCGCTCGACCTAGGCCCCGGCGATTGGCTCTGGACAACGCCCAACACCTTTGTGGCATCTGCCAACTGCGCCCTGTATTGTGGCGCAATGGTGGATTTTGTGGACACAGACCCACGAACCTACAACCTGTGCCCCATCAAGCTTGAAGAAAAACTCATTGCTGCTAAAAAAACCGGCAAGCTGCCCAAAATCGTCGTGCCCGTGCACCTGACAGGGCAGCCCTGCGATATGGCTGCGATACACGCTCTTGGCCAAAAATACGGCTTCAAAATTATCGAAGACGCATCGCACGCTATTGGTGGCCAATACAAAGGCGAGCCCATCGGCAACGGCCGCTACAGCGACATCACCGTCTTCAGCTTTCACCCCGTCAAGATCATCACCACCGCCGAAGGCGGCATGGCCCTGACCAACAGCGACGAGCTGGCCACACGCCTGGGCCTGCTGCGCAGCCACGGCATCACCCGAGACCCAGTGAGCATGACTGAGCCCACACATGGTCCCTGGTACTACCAGCAAGTGGCGCTGGGTTTCAATTACCGCATGACGGACATGCAAGCATCACTCGGTGCGAGCCAAATGACGCGCTTGACTGACTACGTCAAACGCCGCCATGAGATTGCTCAGCGCTACAACCAACTCCTGTCTGACCTACCCCTCACACTTCCTTGGCAACGCCCCGACAGCTACAGCGCTTACCACCTCTACGTGGTACGCCTGCAGCTGGACAAAATCAGCGTCACCCACCGCCAAGTGTTTGAGGCTCTGCGGGACAAAGATATTTTGGTTAACCTGCACTACATACCGGTGCATACCCAGCCCTATTACCAACAAATGGGCTTTAAACAGGGCGACTTTCCAGATGCCGAGCAGTACTACCGCGAGGCCATCAGCATCCCCATGCACGTCAACTTGACCGATGAGGAACTGCAGCTTGTAGCAAGCAGCCTTCGCGAGGCCATGTGCCTATGAGGCTGGCGGTCATCCCAGCGCGCGGTGGCAGCAAACGCATTCCACTCAAAAATATCAAGCCCTTTTGTGGCCTACCCATCATCGCGTGGTCGATCCGTGCCGCCATTAATAGCAAATGTTTTGACCGCATCATTGTCAGCACCGACGACTCAGAAATTGCAGCAGTCGCCAAACAGCACGGCGCTGAAGTGCCCTTTGTGCGACCCACCAATCTGTCGGACGACCACACGGGCACCATCCCCGTCATTGCCCACGCAAACGGCTGGCAAAACCAACATGGCGAAGCAGCCACCCAAGTCTGCTGCCTCTACGCCACCGCCCCCTTTGTGCAAGCCGCTGATCTGCAGCTTGGCCTGCAAGTGCTACAGACTACGGGCGCTGACTATGCATTTTCCGTCACCAGCTACGCCTTCCCCATTCAGCGGGCCATTCGCATCACCGCAGAACAAAGGGTCGAAATGTTCCAGCCCGAACACTTCAACACCCGCTCGCAAGACTTGCCAGAAGCCTGGCACGACGCAGGCCAGTTTTACTGGGGGCAAGCCCAGGCCTGGTTGACTGGCAAGCCCCTGTTCAGTCAAGCCTCAGCACCCGTTCCGCTGCCGCGGCACCGCGTGCAAGACATTGACACACCAGAAGACTGGGAGCGAGCCGAATGGCTATTCAAGGCCATGCAACATGACAACACGATGACCGATACAAAGGCCACGGCCTGATGCACATCGCATTTCGCACCGACGCTTCGTTGCAAATCGGCACTGGCCACGCCATGCGCTGCTTGACTCTGGCCGATGCCCTGCGCGAACGTGGTGCGCAAAGCACCTTCATTTGCCGCCCGCTTGCCGGCCACTTGATGGACTTGATCCAACGACGCGGGCACACAGCCAAAGCGCTGGCCCAAGCTGACGAGGCATTCACCGCCCCCGCAGACCCATCACACGCCAAATGGCTGGGGACCGACTGGGCCAGCGATGCAGCGCAAACGCAGCAAGCCCTAGGCGAACAAGTGGTGGACTGGCTGGTGGTGGACCATTACGCACTCGACCGCCGTTGGGAACAAACCATGCGCCCGCATACCCGGCGCATCATGGCCATTGACGACTTGGCCGACCGCCCGCACGACTGCGACCTGCTGCTGGACCAAAACCTGGGCCGCCAAGCCAAAGACTACGGCGTGCTGCTCAGCCGCCACACGCAAACCCTGATCGGCCCGGCATACGCACTGCTGCGGCCCGAATTTGCCCAGTGGCGCGAACACAGCCTGCAACGCCGCGCCCAGCCGCAGCTGAAAAACCTGCTAATCACCATGGGCGGCGTCGATCAGACCAACGCCACGGGCCAAGTGCTGGACGCACTGACCCACTGCGAACTGCCCGCCGACCTGCGCATCACAGTGGTCATGGGGCCAACAGCCCCTTGGCTGGCACAGATTCAAGCCCAAGCAACGGCCATGCCCCGACCCACACAAGTGCTGGCGGACGTGAGCAACATGGCGCAGCTGATGGCTGAAAGCGATTTGTGTATTGGTGGGGCTGGGAGCACCTCTTGGGAGCGTTGCTGCTTGGGCTTGCCAGCGATTCAACTTGTTTTGGCCGATAACCAAAAAGGTATTAATGCAGCGCTTGAATTGGCTGGATCAGTGTTGACTGTTCAACTTGATAAGCTGCAGGCTGAATCACCAAGCTTGTTTGCAAAAGTGAGCAGATCCGATGTTTTGTGCGGTTTATCGAAAAACGCTGCGGTTGCTTGCGACGGGCTAGGTGCCAATAAAACAGTTCAATGGTTGGAGAAAGTTAACAATGAAGATCACTCTGCTTTGCAGTGACACCAAGCACCCAGTCAATGCATACCTTCTAGCATGGATGAACACCCAGCAAGGTTTGCATGAGGTTGAGTTGGTGCAAAGAAAAAGTGAACTGGATGGCGGCGACATACTGTTTTTGATTTCCTGTTCTGAAATCATCGACGCTAAAGTCCGTGATAAGTACTCAGCCACTTTGGTACTGCACGCCAGTGATTTACCCAAAGGCAGAGGGTGGAGTCCACACATTTGGGAAATCGTCAATGGAGCTGAGTCCATCACGCTTTCGCTGCTTGAAGCGGAAGATAAAGTCGACTGTGGCAGAGTCTGGAAAAAGCTGAATATTCCAGTTCCTAAACATTCGCTGTGGGATGAAATTAACCAACTGCTGTTCGAAGCAGAAGTTGAGTTGATCAATTTTGCAGTTCAAAATTTCGGCACGCTTTCGCCAGTTCTTCAAAAAACTACTGATGACGCAAGCTACTACCCAAAGCGCACACCAGCAGACAGCCGAATAGACGTCAATAAATCGATAGCTGAACAGTTTGATCTGCTCCGCGTATGCGATCCGAGCAGATTCCCGGCCTACTTTGAATATCTTGGAATGCGATACACCTTGAAGTTGGAGAAAACCCATGAGCAATGAAATCAGCATTGCTGGCCGAAAAATTGGACCAGCACATGCACCCTACATAATCGCAGAAATGTCTGCCAATCACAACGGCAATATTGAGACGGCGTTCAAAATCATTGAAGAAGCCAAGAAGTCTGGAGCAGACGCTATCAAGATGCAGACGTACACGCCAGACACGCTGACACTCAAGTGTGATTTGCCGGACTTCCAAATCACAGACGGTCTCTGGGCCGGCCGAACCTTGTATGACCTCTATGAATGGGCGCACACCCCCTGGGACTGGCACAAACCCCTGTTTGACCATGCCCGCCAACTGGGGATCACCATCTTCAGCTCGCCCTTTGACAACACCGCCATCGACCTGCTGGAAGACCTGAACGCCCCGGCTTATAAGATCGCGTCATTTGAAGCGGTGGACTTGCCGCTGATCAAATACGCAGCCAGCACAGGCAAGCCGATGATCATTTCGACCGGCATGGCCGATGTAGAGGAGATTCAGGAAGCCATTGACGCCGCCCGTGAAGGCGGCTGCAAGCAACTGGCCGTGTTGCACTGCGTAAGCGGATACCCTGCCCCGGCAGAAGACTACAACCTGCGCACCATCCCCGACATGATCGAGCGTTTTGGGCTGGTTACAGGCCTGTCAGACCACACCTTGGACACCACCACCGCCATCACCAGCGTGGCCATGGGCGCCAGCATCATCGAGAAACATTTCACCCTGGACCGAAGTGGCGGCGGGCCTGATGACAGCTTCTCGCTGGAACCCGATGAACTGGCTGCGCTGTGCCTATGCACCAAAACCGCCTGGTCTGCCCTGGGACTTGTGAACTATGGCCGCAAATCGAGTGAGATAGGTAACGTGAAATTCCGGCGTTCTTTGTATTTCGTTCAGCCAATTAAGGCCGGTGTGCCCGTCCCAGCTGATGCTGTCCGCAGTGTACGCCCAGGATTTGGCTTAGCCCCTAAGCATTTCAGGGAGGTAGTCGGGTCTATTCTTAATGTAGAAGTAAATTATGGTGATGCTGTCACATGGGACTTGGTTCAAAAGAAATGACGGAAAATTTAAAGAACTTAATTTTAGTTCTATAAAAAGATGCCGAAATAAATCATTTAAAAAATACTATTTTTATAAAATGACTAATAATACTAAAAGCCTTAGCCTTAATGAAATACGTTCTGATGATTTTAGGTTGATGCAAGAAAATGCATACAAAAATGATCTTGTACGGTTGCATAGACGTCTTGATGAATTTGTCTCTACACCTTGTCCTGCATGTGGTGGCCAGAATTCCAATTATCATTTCGAAAAATACAAATGTATGTTTTTGGAGTGTGTAGCATGCGCAACAATTTTTATGTCGCCACGTCCAACCCCTGATGTCATGGATGATTATTATAGTAACTCCGAGAATTACGCGATTTGGAATAAATATATATTTCCCAAATCTGAGGCCAACCGACGGGAAAAGATTTGCCGCCCAAATCTCGATCGAATAATCGACGAGTGTAAGAAGCGAGGTTTAAAGAAACCAGCATTTTTAGAAATCGGACCAGGTTTTGGCACATTTTCTGCCCTTGCAAACGACTCCGGATACTTCGGTAATGTTTCGGTCGTAGAGCGCACACCCTCAATGGCGGATGCTTGCAGAGCTAAAGGTCTTCATGTCGTTGAATCAGCCTTGGAAGAAATAACACACGATTTTTTTGAGACAGCAGATGTAGTTGCCTGCTTTGAAGTAATTGAGCATGTATTTGAGCCGATTAATTTCTTGTCTGGCATTAGCAGAATGTTAAAACCAAGTGGTTTGTTTATGTTTACTTGTCCTAACGGTAAAGGCTTTGATACAGAGATGCTTAGGGATGCCTCACCATCAGTTGATACCGAGCATGTGAATTTATTCAATCCACAATCAATTGCTGTGTTGCTTAATCGAGCAGGTTTTGATGTTGTGAGTGTGGAGACGCCAGGGCAATTGGATGTGGAACTTGTTCGTAGATCTGTATTGGAAAATAAAACCTATCTGAAAGAAGACCCATTCTGGCGAACTTTGTTCATTGAAAAATTCGACTCACTGGGAGCGGATTTTCAGCGCTTTCTTATTGAGCATAAATTATCTGGAAACATGAGGGTCATCGCGCGTAAAAATATTAATGTAAGCTGAACATGAAATACTGCAAACTCTGCCTTCAGCCAGATACAAGACCCAATACATATTTCAGTGATGATGGAATATGTCCTGCTTGTACATATTTTGCGGCACTAAAAGAAGTAGACTGGCAGGAGCGGGTTGATATTCTAAAAAATATCTTTGCACAAAGAACTCGTAAACCGAAACAGCGTCACGATTGCATAATAGGCATTAGTGGTGGGAAAGACAGTTGTCGACAGGCATTATGGGTTCGGGATTTTCTCAAAGTTAACCCATTGCTCGTATGCCTTAGCTACCCTCCAGAGCAGGTTACACAGCGCGGTGTTGACAACCTATCGAACCTCATCGAATTGGGATTCGATGTGGTGATTTCAGCTCCAGCCCCCAAAACTTGGCAAGCTCTCAAACGTGATGGTTTCGACGAGTTTACTAACTCTTTTCGTTCAACTGAGCTAGCTTTGTTTTCATGTGTTCCACAGATTGCTCTGAGATACAACATTGACTTAATTCTTTGGGGAGAAAATCCGGCGCTTCAACTCGGAGATATGAAGACGTTGGGGCGTAATGGCTATGACGGTAATAACTTGAGATACATGAATACCCTGGTGAGTGGTAAGGAGTGGATGTTCAGGCGTGGCTACACAGAGCGGGAACTGATTGCGTACACATACCCGGAAGTTAAGGAGTTTATTGAGGCGAATCTTAATATTATTTATCTGGGGTGGTTCCTTGGTGATTGGTCTCTTGTAAATAATGCTATGTACTCATGTAGCTATGGACTTCAAATTCGTAGCGATGACGTTACGGCAACTGGCGACTTGTATGGCGTCACTGCTCTGGATGAAGACTTCACGCCAATAAACCAGATGATCAAGTACTACAAGTTCGGATTTGGTCGCACAACTGACTATGTAAACGAGGAAGTTCGCCTAGGCCGCATTAGTCGAATTCAGGCAATTGAGTTGGTAAACAAATATGATCACTGCTGTGCGCCTGAGTACATCAAAAACTACAGCGACTATCTTGGTATCAGCGTCGAAGTTTTTTGGAAGAAAGTACACGCGGCTGTCAACAGAGAGTTATTTACTGTCCACTCTGATGGCAGAATCGAACGCAAATTCACAATTGGAGTGGGGTTATGACCCGCAGAACGATAGGAATCGTGGACTATGGTGTTGGTAATCACGCTTCTGTACTCCAAGCCTTTCAGTCGCTGAACTACCGTTGCAGGGTATGTCGGGATACAACCCTACTTGCGGAATGTGATGTGCTTGTGCTTCCTGGGGTGGGCGCATATCCGGCGGCAATGTCCGCTCTACATTCTGGCGGCTTAGTTGAGTTCTTGCGCGAAAGGGCGCGCAGTGGTAAGCCAATGATCGGGCTGTGTCTAGGCATGCAGTTGCTGGCTGACAAGTCGCTGGAGCACGGCACTACGGCAGGCCTTGGGCTGATTCCGGGTACGGTGCGTCCTGTACCGGGAGTTGACTGGCACATCGGTTGGAACTCGCTCGAGACCAACCAGTCCGACCCACTGATGGCATCTAGCGATGGCGAGTCGTTCTATTTTAACCATTCCCTTGTTTTCGATGTGCCGGACGCTTATCAAACGGGAATCTCCCGTGCGCGAGGATCCAGCTTCACCGTCGCAGTTCGTCGCGGAAATGTGGTGGGACTTCAATTCCACCCAGAGAAGAGTCAGGTAGCAGGCAGGCAATTACTATCCCGTCTGGTGGAGGGACTAACCTCTGCTTAAAAATAGACTCATTGGGGTGGTCACTGTCAAAGAAGGCTGGGCCGTCCAGTCCTTTGGCTACAGCCGTTATCTGCCTTTGGGCAAGCCAGAATTGCTGGTGCAAAACCTCGACCGCTGGGGCGCTGACGAGATACTTGTGCAGTGCATCGATCGCACGACATCCGGCTTGGGACCAGACTTCGACTTACTGGGCAGGATCAGCAAGCTGAGAATTTCCACGCCGCTGATCTATTCAGGAGGTATCAGCCAACGTGAGGATGCCGTGAATGTCATCAGCCATGGAGCTGACCGCATCATGGTCGACGCAATGCTGCTAGACGTGCCTCAAACACTTGAAACTGTCGCCCGTGAACTTGGCACCCAGGCTGTTATTGCGCATTTGCCGGCTAGCATTAAGGCTGATGGCCTAGCAGCCCTGGACTATCGAAACCGCGGCGAGCGTCCTTTGGACCAGTGGCTCGAAAAATTACCGCACGAGTGGATTTCGGAACTGATGGTCTCCGACTGGCAGAATGAAGGTTCACCTGGCCGCTTTGATGAGCGTCTCCTCGACATAGCGCGGCACATTGACAAGCCCCTCCTGTGCTTTGGAGGCATCTCGGAAGCTTCACAGATTCAGCGTGTGCTTGCGCATCCACACGTGGTGGCTGTTGGGGTCGGGAACTTTCTGAGCTATCGTGAACATGCAGTGCAGTCGCTCAAGATGCAATTGGAGGGTAGTGCCGTGCGCGCACCTTATTACGAAACAACTGTGTGATCAGCATGCAAAAAAGATTGAACTGCGTTCGCTGTCTGTACTCTATCTTTCATCCTCTTGGCCTTGTCCTAGACCATGAAGGCGTCTGTAGCGGCTGTCGCATACACGAAGAGAAAGATACCCTGGACTGGGATGCCCGCTGGAAAATGCTCGAACACTTGGTCGCTCCATATAAGGTCGAGTCAGGAAGAACTTACGACTGCATAGTCCCCGTCACGGGTGGCCAGGACAGCCACTTCATTGTGCATACCGTCAAAAATCGGCTGGGGCTCAACCCGCTGCTGGTTACGTACAACAAATACTTCAATACCCCGCTTGGCATACGTAACCTTGCAAACTTGCGTATCAAATTTAACTGCGACATCGTGGTTCAGAACGTGAATCCTAAGGCAGTTCGCAATATCACACGCACAACCCTGCGAGAGCTGGGCAGCATGTATTGGCCGTGCATAGCGGGCCAGACTGTATTTCCGGTTCAGACGGCAGTGCGTTACAAAGTACCGCTCATCATATGGGGCGCACATCAAGGGCTGGAACAAGTTGGCATGTTCTCGCACGAGCACGAGGTCGAGATGACCCGACGCTACCGTAAGGACCATGACCTTATGGGTAAGGAGGCGGATGACCTGCTGAGCATCTTCGATACACTCAGCGAAGATGACATCTGGCAGTACCGCTACCCCGATGACGCCGATTTGGCGCTAGTAGGCGTACGTGGCATCTATATCGGCAACTATGTGCGCTGGGATCCCAAGGCGCAGCACGAAGAGATGGTCCGGATGTACGATTACAAGGGGTCAAAGTTCGGCCGCACCTTCGACACCTATGATCATGTGGATTGTTACAACTTTATGGACATCCACGACCATATCAAATATGTTAAGCATGGATATTCAAAAGTTACTGATCATGCCTGTCGAGAGATTCGTCATGGACGATTAGAACGAGATCAAGCAATAACACTTATTAGTCATTATGAGTCACAACCTTTACTTCATCTCGACAAATTCTGTAAATGGCTCGGGGTAGATGCAAACGGGTTAGAATTTATTTTGAATCAAAAAAGTAACCATAATGAATGGAGGAAAAATGATTCGAAAGAATGGATGCTACATGATAAAGAATTTAATAACTCAGTCAGTATTGATATTAATTCTGGAAAATGGGATTTGGGTTTCCATGCGCAAGCCGTTTTGCAGTTAAATAAAGAAGATTCTTATGTAACGGTTGGAAAAGGATACCCGCTGTAAAATATTTAATGAATATTAAAATAATAGAGTATTAAGTTAATATAAATTATAAACATGATAAAAATATTAAAAATTCTATTTAAAATTAACAGATGGAACTTATCAAAATTCCTGTATGTAAAGTTAATAAAAATAAAATATGGCGTGGTTGCTCATCCAAATGTTGAGATAATCGAAGGTGATAACGCGAAAATTATTTTCGGAAAAAATATATATTTAAGCGAAGGGGTTAAAATAATCGCTCATACTAATAGCAAAATAATTTTAGGAGAAGGGTCGAGGTATGCCGAAAATTGCCGTATTGAGTCAAGACCTGGTGAGGTAATAACTATCGGAGAAAGATCATCATTACAAATTAATTGTCATATTAGTGGAGAGGTTGAAATAGGGTGTGATTGTTTATTTGCGCCAAATGTATTTGTTTCTTCTGGAAATCATATCTTCAAAAATCCAATACTTACAATTAAAAAACAAGATGAAAATTATTTTCAAGAAAATGGTTTCTACCATTCAGAAAAAATTGAAATAGGTAACGATATCTGGGTTGGGATTAATTCAGTAATTCTTCCAGGAGTTAAAATAGAAGACAAATCTATTGTCGGTGCTAATTCAGTTGTAACAAAAAATGTTCTAAAATATGAAATAAAAGCGGGAGTGCCGGCACTAAAAATAGGATCGCGCTCGAAATGAAAAAAGCAATTATCTTACATTGTAATCCTGATGAACACTGCATAGCAGCGGAAGTTCAATTAATTAAAAAATATAAATCCACATATATTATAGATTCAATTAATTTGAATAAATTAACAGGGCATTTACATCCGGATGCCAAATTGAGAGATTACATGTATGAAAAATTTGATAACAAGTATAATAGATTTATAAAAAAAAATATTAATGGTGAGGATGTTACAAAAAAAATTAAATATATACCAATAAAAATAAAAGTTCCTAGTAATATAATAGAGCTTCGTAAAATTAAAGTAAATGATGTATCAATAGGGTTGGCTGCACTGAGTACAGCTGCAAGTTATTCGAAATGTGTCTCCGAAATCGCTGAAGATTATGGAGAATACTTGGAAGAGGCCTTGACTGTTGCATCAATTTCTTACAGTATTGGTAATAGCTTAGCAAAGCGAGAATATGATATAGCAATAATATTTAATGGTCGATTTGCTATATCGAGACCAATTGCTGAGACTCTAAGAAAAAATAATGCAAATATATTATATTATGAGTTCGATGATAAACGTATGCAATTAATGGAATCGTGGAATTCAACTTTTGTACCGGAGGAATTTTCGAAAAGAATTTTAAAATTGGATGCTATTGATTGCAAGCTTGCAAATAATTTTTTCATGATGAAAGAAAGAAAAACATGGAATGAAATTGAGAGCAAAATAAGGTCAAAACAAGTAATTGGAAAATTTCCTGATGAGTTATTAAATAAAAAATATATTGTTTTTTTTACTTCTTCTCCTGATGAATATTTTGCAATAAATGACAATTTAAATTTGGCAGAAGAATATGAAACGCAATATGATTTTGCTTTAGAACTGGCACAAAAAAGTATTTTACAAAATTATAATTATGTAATAAGAATGCATCCCAATCTAAGATTCAAGCATATATCTTGGAAAAAACAGTGGAATTTTCAAAAATTGGAAGAATTGAATTGTAAAATTATATGGCCCGAATCGGAAATAGATACATATGAGATTTTAAAAAAAGCGCACATTGTTTTTACAGCAGGATCAACGATTGGTATAGAGGCTGCATATTTTAAAAAACTTATCGCTAATGTTGGTAAATCTTTGGCAACTTATTTAGGATGTGCCGTTGAAATTAACACCAAAAAAGATTTAGAATATTTTATTAGTAACCCATATATAATTAAAGACTCATTTAAATCAGCTTTGGCGTGTGGTCACTACTTTTCCGATCAAAACGATATACCTTTGGAGATAAAGTATCTTAACAACATTGCAAAAATCGGAAACAAGATAATATCAAGGTCTAAATTTATTGTGGGTAAATTAAAATTACTTATAATAAAAATTGAGAAATATAAATTAATATTTAATTCATGAGCCAATTTTATGTATCAAAAAAATAAAATATTAAAAATCAAAAGAATAATTAAATCATTATTAAAATTAAAATATGTTAATCTAATATACACATATTTTTATCATGTAATACAGCGAAGACGACATTTAAAAATTATCAATAAATATGATGATCAATGTCCATTGAGGGGTAAAATAAGGGAGAAAGGATACAATGCGTATGATTTGCAAAAGGAGAATATTCGAACTTTCCAATATTTTAGAAAAGGTGAAATAATATATCTTCAAAGAAAGCATGCAAAATCGTTGAATGAAATACTAGATATTTTCGTCGATGACATTGAAGAATATCTGGGTTTCGATGTTAGGATTGATGTTATCTGCGTGACAGAGATTAATGAACAAATAAAAGAAAACGTTTCTCAAAATTGGCACACGGACAATGTTGGCAATAGATTAAAATTGTTTATTTGTATTGAAGGCGATGGATCTTATCCTACATTCTATGTTCCAAAGTCAAACCTTGTGAAATACTCCCCCTCACTAATTGAGGATTTAAGAATGATAGGTAGAAAAAATATAAAAAAAATAGCTAATGAAGATAAATTAACTCATAGAACTGGGTCGGCAACAATTTTTGATACTAATGGATTGCATCGAGGCGGTTATGAAGAGCAGGGAAAGTTAAATACTAGAAGGATTGTTGAGATAGAATTTTCCAATAAGTATAAATCTAACCTTTTAATGGGGAGCGCGGCAATAGGTCCCCGACATTATGATGGTACATTCGAATTTGATCAAGAGTTTATCAGTGAGTTTAGGCATGGTAAATATCTGGATGAGAGGTTAATAAAAAAAATAGATGCAATAAAATTTAAGTATGGTTGAATTAAATTCATAGATAACAATAATTAATTCTAATAATTAGTTGGTGCAGATAAACCCCTCTAGCCCGAATAAATCCTTATGCTGTACGGTAAATCCGTAAACTCCGCCAAATTAAAAACAATATGAAAATAGAAGCTTCCATTTCTTTTAGGAGAAGAGATGAGTAAGTCAAAGTTCACGGAGAGCCAGATTGTTGCAATCTTGGCTGAGGGAGAGTCTGGATTGGCTGTGGGGGATGTTTGCCGCAAATACGCTATCAGCAAAGCAACCTATTACCAGAGGAAGAGCAAGTCAGCCGGAGTTTATGCGAATGAACTCAAACGGATTAAGGAACTTGAGTCCGAGAACGGTAATCTCAAGCGTATGTATGCCGAGCTTACTTTGGAGAATACAGCGATCAAGGATGTTTTATCACTAAAATTGCAGCACCGGCAGCAAAGAGAGCGGCGGTCATGGTGATGGTTCAGGGCCATCAAATCTCCAAGGCCAAAGCTTGCAAGATCGTGAGTATCTCGCGGTCGGCGCTCTACAAATCCTCAGTGGACTGGGCTGCCAAGGACGCGCCAGTGATTGACGCGCTCAATGAAATAATTGCCAAGCGTGCGCGGTGGGGATTTTGGAAATGCTTTCACAGGCTTCGCAGTGACGGCCATGTCTGGAACCATAAACGAGTACACAGGGTTTATTGCGATATGAAGCTAAATCTTCAAAGCAGGACCAATAAGCATGTGGTGACACGGCAGAGGAAGCCCTTTGAGACCGGCTTAAAACTTATTAACGTTTGAGCCTTGGACTTTATGCGTGACACTTTGTATGACGGTCGACCATTCGGAGCATTGAATGTAATTGACGAGGGCAGCTGGGATGCTTTGAGGATTAAATGCGGCTCATCCTTCCGGCTGCAAAGCTGGTTCAAACAATGACCCAACTGATAGAAGTTTATGGCTGGCTACCCCAATTCTGCATGTACTATGGTCCCGAATACATCAGCGCTGCCATTCAAACCTGGGCTGCAGAATGGGGAATCAGGCTTGAATACATTCAGCTTGGCAACCCGCAGCAAAATGCTAATGTTGAAAGATTTAACAGAACAGTTCGCTACGAATGGCTGTCACAATTTTACTGGTCGAGCTTGGAAGAAGTTCAAGAGTTTGCCACCCGGTGGATGTGGTCATATAAAAATGACCGTCCCAATTTGGCTCTGGGTGGATTTACACCGAAGCAGAAACTGGCCATGACTGCATAACGTTGCTACTTCTGACTCCCTTGCAAAAGGGGAGGATTACCCTCGGATTCAAGACACCCCACGAGGTGTTTCATGCCTCATTGAGCCGTGTTGCAATTCGTCCTTGAATCCGCAAAATGAAAAAGCTTTTGTTCTGCCTGTACTACTTTAATTTGACAGTAATTCTGAATAATGTAATATTGGGTGACTTGAGTCTGAATTGAGGAAATCAGTTAAATTTTGACAATAAGAATCTAAATTAAATTAAAATAAAAATGTTTAAAAAGAAAATAGTTGATGTAAATTGCTCTTACTGCTACTGCAATAAAGGTTATGAGTCTTTTCCGTATGGAACGGTGTTTGAGGGGGTTGAGTTTAAGTATTATAAATGTAAAGCTTGTTTAACTGTAAACATACATCCAAAGCCTAGTGATGATATTATATCAGCCATGTATGAAAAAGAAGCTTATCATGATATACATTATTCTGATAGTCAAAGTTTTTATTACGAAAAATCGGCGTTATTAATAAGAGGATACTTATCAAAATCATCAAAAATTCTTGATTATGGATGTGGTAGTGGACATTTTCTAAAAGAAATAAAAAAAATTGGCTTGATAGGATATGGGGTGGAGTACAGTAAATCAACTGTTAATTATGCATCTCAATATTCTGGATGTAAAATATTTACAGTCGATGACTTCAATGAAAAATTCGGGAATTTAAAATTTGATGCATTGCATTTGGGTGATGTTTTAGAGCATTTGATTGACCCTGGACGTGAATTAAGACAATTATTAAAGAGATTGAACCATGGAGGTTTGATATTTATTGAAGGACCTTTAGAGGAGAATATTAGCCCAGTCATGTTGGTTGCTAAAATAATTGGATATGCTAAAAATAAGTTAAAATTAGGCAAATCGATTTATCCTCCTTTTCACTTATCAAGAGCAAACGCCGAATCTCAAAAATTATTAATTGCACGTATTGTTGGGCATGATGAATTCACCTTATGGGAGGTATATGATACGGGTTGGCCTTATTTAAATAATAAAAATATAAGGCATATCATAGGGATGGTTGCCATAATGTGTAGTGGATTGAAATTATATAAGTATGTATTCGGGAATCGTTTTCGGGCTGTTATAAAAATAAAATAATATGCAATTTTAAATATGCTTAAATTAAATAATTATGAGCGCTAAAAAAATAGCAATACTGTTACCGGACCTGCGTGGCGGTGGAGCCGAGCGTGTTGCCGTTGATTTGGCTCGAGCTTTAAAAAAAAATGGTCACAATGTGGAATTCGTGCTATTAAAAAAAGATGGCGAATTTTTGATGGAGGTAACGAATGAATTTGTTGTCACTGACCTAGGTGCTGATAAAGTTAGACTAGCTCTGGTGCCGTTAATAAGTTATCTTAAATATCGAGAGCCTGATGTTCTTATTGCCAATATGTGGCCGATTACAACTATTGCTGTAATAAGCCGCATCCTGTCTAGAAATAGAACTATTTTAATACTTGTTGAACACATTACGCTTTCCATGCAGTATGCTTCATGGGGGTTAATTAATAACTTGATCATGAGGTTGGGTATATTTTTAACATACCGTTGCGCCAATCATATTGCTTCAGTTTCTGCAGGATCAGCGAGAGATTTAGCGAGATTGGCTGGATTAAATAAAAATCGAGTGTCTGTACTATATAATCCGATACCAATACGAGCACAACCAACTTTTGATGCTGTTTATGAAGCAGAGAAAATTTGGAATTGCCAACCGTTGAATCGTATTCTCACTGTGGGTAGTTTAAAGGATCAAAAAAATCATTCATTACTAATTCAAGCATTTGCTGGGCTCTCAAAATTGGATGCGCGTTTAATGATAGTTGGTAAAGGTGATGAAAGTAAATTGCGAAAATTGGCAATAGATTTGGGTGTATCAGAAAGAGTTATTTTTGCTGGCTTCCATAATGACCCTTCGCCTTTTTATGCTACAGCAAATTTGTTTGTACTATCTTCTGATTATGAGGGTTTTGGGAATGTAATTGTTGAGGCGTTATCTTTTGGTTTGCCCGTAGTATCTACAAATTGCCCACATGGACCGGCTGAGATTCTAGAGGATGGGCTTTGGGGTTGGCTTGTTCCTGTTGGTGATTCTTCAACTTTAAAATCCACAATCGATATAGCTCTTTCGACACCGGTTGATACTGTGGCACTGAAGCGTCGCGCGAAAGATTTCTCTCCTAATCTTGTTGCTAAAAAATATATGGAATTAATGGATTTAAAGTGACTCCAGCACTCTATCTAACTCGTAACGGCTTGCTTGAGCCACTGGGTAAAAGTCAAGTTTTTGGTTATCTTAAAGGGCTTTCAATTAATTACAAAATTACTTTGATCACATATGAGAAAATTGCAGATCTATCTGATAAAACTCAGGTTGATGGCTTGCATCAAGCATGTAAACAACTTGGAATTCGTTGGCTGCCCCAGTGTTTCGTTCCGAGGCCTATGATTATTGCTCCTGCATTAAGCATGATTCGCATGATTTGGCTCGTGTTATTTGAAGTCCGTACGCAAGGCGTGAAAATAATCCATGCCCGTTCGTACATTCCCGCTGTAGTTTCTCTAATAGTGGGCCGTCTTACAGGTGTGCCATTCATTTTTGATATGCGGGCACTTTGGCCAGAGGAACTGATTACTGCGGGGCGTTTAAAGCGTGGTTCACTGTTATATCGTTTGATTATAATTTTTGAGCGTGCATGCCTTCGGCGGGCCGGTGCTGTTGTTTCTTTGACGCACGCAGCAGTCCAGCACATTACGCAACTATATCCAGCGGAAATGTCGAGACAGACTGTAGCAGTAATTCCCACATGTGCTGATTTAGAGCGGTTCGTTCCTGCAACTCAAGCTCCTGAAAAAATAATAATCGGATGCCTTGGTACGGTAAAGAGTGGCTGGTTTCGTCTAGATTGGCTAGCAACTTTTCTCGCTGTAGTGGCCGAGCGAAACACCAATGTTTTTTTCGAGATCACTACACGAGATGACCCTGTCTTTGTTCGTAACGCGATAGGTGGTGGTGCAAATTTGCAGTCGCGGCTTTCAATCGGGCCATGTCCCTCAGATGAGGTTCACAAAATAATACAAAGGCATACTGCCTCCGTAATGTTCTTCACTCAGGGGCTGGGAAAGTTAGGTAGTAGCCCGACACGAATGGCAGAGATTCTAGGTTCTGGTTTACCAGTAGTTGCTAACTATGGCGTGGGTGACGTCGCTGTTATCATCCAGAAGTACCGCGTCGGAGTTCTGGTTTCAGGTCCTACTGCGACGGACATGGCGAATGCGTTTGATGCTCTCCAAAACTTGCTAGCTGATCCTGAGTTGGCTTTGCGGTGCCGCAGGGCTGCAGAGGAGGTATTCTCTTTAGGAGCCGGAACAGGTGCTTATGCCGCACTCTACCAAAAAGTGCTGACTGACGAGGCATCAAAACAAAGAGAAATTTCAGTTTGAAGCTCTTTTTTTTTACAAAATATAACCGCTTAGGTGCAAGTAGCCGCTACCGAAGTTTTCAATACCAACCGGCTATCCTTGCTGCAGGTCTTGAAATTGATGTGTCGACACTATTTGATGATGCCTACCTAAAATATAAATATCTCCACGGACGAGCCCGACTTAGAGATATTTTTCGATCCTTTGGTCGAAGACTCTGGAGAGTTCTTTCGGTACAACGCGGAACGGTTGTCTTTATTGAGTATGAGATGATGCCTTACTGTCCTCCACTGATGGAGTGGTGGCTAGCATGGCGAGGATGTCATATGGTGTTAGATTACGATGATGCACTTTTTCATCAGTATGACAATCATAAAAACGCGTGGGTGAGGCGTATTCTAGGTAAAAAAATAGCCACCGTTATGAGGTTGGCTTCAACCGTTATTGTGGGTAATGAATACTTGGCTAACTATGCGCGTCGTGAAAGTGTTGCGCGAGTGGTCGTGATTCCCACGGTGGTCGACTTAACTAAGTACAGAGTAAAGGAAGTAGAAAGTACGTCAAGTGTCTTCACCATAGGTTGGATCGGCTCACCAAGCACAGCGCGCTATCTAAATGAGTTGGCACCTGCATTGGCACAAGTATGCAAGGGTGGGCGCGCCCGTGTTTGTCTTATCGGCTCTGGACAAATAAATCTGCCTGATGTGCCAGTTGAAGTGATTGATTGGCATGAGGATACTGAGGTTGATGAGATTCGCCGCTTTGACGTCGGCATTATGCCCCTGCCTGACGAGCCGTGGTCGCGCGGTAAGTGCGGATTTAAATTGATTCAATACATGGCTTGTGGCTTGCCTGTTGTGGCATCCCCGGTAGGGAGTAATAGTGAAATTGTCGTTGATGGCTTATGTGGGTATCTGTCCAAGACAACCGATGAATGGGTGCTCGCATTGGTGGCTCTAATGACAGACGCAGAACTCCGATTCCAGATGGGCGCTGCTGGGCGCAAGCGGGTCGAAGAGAAATATTGCCTGGCTGTTACAGCGCCGAAGTTTGTTAAGTTACTCAAACAATGTGCGGCATAACTGGATTTTTGACCGAGTTGGATTGTCCTGCTGAGTCGCTGGAAGCGGTTGCTCTCTCGATGGCAGCAGCCCTGGTTCATCGTGGGCCGGACGATGCAGGTGCGTGGTCGGATGTCGGATCTGGCATCGCACTTGGCCATCGCCGTTTGGCGATTCTTGATCTTTCGCAGGGCGGGCACCAGCCAATGATATCGGCTTGTGGACGCTATGTGATCGCGTTCAATGGAGAGATTTACAACCACCTGAAATTGAGAGTTGAGTTGGGACTAATTAAATTTCCGAGCTTAGTTCGGAATGATGGTTTGGATACTAGTGTCTGGCGAGGGCTTTCGGATACAGAAACACTTCTAGCCGGGATTGTTGCTTGGGGACTAGAGGGTACGTTAAAACGTTGTGTGGGGATGTTCGCCATTGCCCTGTGGGATCGCCAGATGCAAACACTGTCACTGGCGCGTGACCGCCTGGGTGAAAAGCCTTTTTATTACGGCTGGGTAGGCGATGGAGATAACCGCGCGTTTGTTTTTGGCTCAGAGCTGAAAGCACTGCGTGCATACCCTGGCTTTGCAAACCCAGTTTGTCGACTAGCCTTGGCGCAATACTTACGTTTTATGTATGTGCCGGCACCTCGCAGCATCTACCAAGGCATTTATAAGCTAGAGCCAGGCTGTTTATTGACAGTTCAAGGCAAGCCACCTATCAGCGCTCCTGAGAAGCCCCTAGTGACTAAGAGAGACAATCCACAAACTTTTGGCAGTTTAAAGATCAAGCGATGGTGGTCATTGGGAGATGCGGTCGTCAGTGGCGCTCAAAATCCAATTGACAACGAGGTCGAAGCTTTAGGCCAGCTAGAAAGTCGGCTGCAAGAGGCTGTGAGTCTTCAGTCTTTGGCCGATGTGCCACTGGGTGCCTTTTTGTCGGGTGGCGTTGATTCGTCTTCGATTGTGGCGCTGATGCAGCAACAGGCCTCACGGCCAGTCAAGACCTTCACTGTTGGATTTGACGAAGCTGGTTTTGATGAGTCGCCTTATGCACGGAAAGTAGCCAATCACCTGGGCACGGACCACCACGAAATGCGTGTGACCGCACAGATGGCGCAAGACTTGATACCCAGCTTGCCAGATATGTACGACGAACCCTTTGCAGATTCGTCGCAAATACCCACCCATTTGGTCTGCCGTGCGGCTAGGCAGCATGTCACAGTGGCTTTGAGTGGAGATGCGAGCGACGAGCTCTTTGGTGGCTATAACCGATACTTTTGGGGGCCACGCATATGGAGTCGGCTGAGCGTGCTGCCAGCACCTGCACGAAAACTGTTGGGCAGCGCCTTGGCCGCAGTGCCGGTATCTGGCTGGAACGCGCTGGGATCACCTTTGTTGGGACGCGGTGACGGTGTGGTTCGCTTGGGTGACAAGATCCATAAGCTGGCCGATCGTTTGAGCCATGTGCATGACATGGACGAGTTGTACCGCAGTTTGGTATGCGAGTGGACAGACCCGGCCAGTTTGGTGTTAGGTGAGAACGGTGCACCCGTCATTGAGCCCCCCAGCCTTTTAGACGACCCTTTACCCTTGCCAGAAATGGCACAACCGCTGCCCATGATGTACCGCGACAGCATGACTTATTTGACCGATGACATTTTATGCAAAGTGGACAGGGCAGCCATGGCCTGCAGCCTAGAGACTCGGGTGCCATTTTTAGACCACCGGGTGGTGGAGTTAGCTTGGCAGTTACCTTTACACATGAAAGTCAGGGGCAATACGGGTAAATGGGCTTTGCGGCAGGTTCTTTACAAGTATGTGCCCAAAGAATTGATAGACCGGCCAAAAGCGGGCTTTGCCATACCCATTGGGCAGTGGCTGTGTGGGCCTTTGCGTGACTGGGCTGAAAGCTTGATCAGCGAGCAGCGCTTGTACTCAGAGGGCTACCTACGGCCTGTACCTATACGGCAAGCTTGGGCTGAACATTTGAGCGGCAAGCGTGACCACACGGCCAAGCTTTGGTCGGTGCTGATGTTCCAAGCCTGGCTGGAAGAGAACCGCTGAAATGGCAATTTATTGGTTCCTGTTGTTGGTGCCTTGGCTTGCGGCAATTGGTGGAACGCGTGTAGCAGATGCATCCCATGCTGAGCGGTCTTGGGGGGGCAGCTTTAAGCTTTACTTTGTTTTGTTGATACTTTTGGTGGGGCTGCGTTATCAAGTGGGGGGAGATTGGCTTACTTATTTGCCCACGATTGACGATGCATTACAGCAAAGTTTTGCAGAGGCCATGAAGCAACGAGGTGACATGGCTTACAACGCATTTACCTGGTTGTCGGCCCACGTTGGTGCAGGCATTTATGGCGTTAATTTGGTATGCGCCTTGGTGTTTGCGTATGGATTGACGGTTTTTTGTCAAAGTAGTCCTCGGCCTTGGCTGTCGATGGCGGTGGCAGTGCCCTACCTGGTGATTGTGGTTGCCATGGGCTACACCCGGCAGGGAGTGGCCATAGGTTTGGTTATGTTGGGCCTGGTGGCTTTGGATAAAGGAAGTATGATCAAGTTTGTGGTTTGGGTATCGGCAGCTGCACTTTTTCACAAGACAGCTTTGATATTAATTCCTATGGCGATTTTTGCTGGGCGAAAAAATTGGATCGCTCTTGTCGGTGTGTTGTTGACATCTGTGTTGATGTTTTTTCTATTGTTGGCTGAATATGTTGACCACCTAGTATCAGGGTACATCACAGACCAAATGGCCTCATCAGGTGCGGCTTTTCGCATTGCCATGAATGCTGTTCCAGCATTGTTATTTTTGGTGTTTCGAAAAAGGTTTGATTTGACACCGACTCAAAGAATATTTTGGACCTGGATGTCATTTGGTGGTGTTGCATTCATTGGCTTGCTGGCTGTCTCGCCATCCTCCACTGCGGTTGACCGGGTGGCGCTTTACTGGATTCCCCTGCAGTTGTATGTATGGTCGCGATGGCCTGCAGCCATGGCCCGCGCCCACAATGAGCAACTGCCCTGGGTGGTTGGCGTGTTGTTATATACGTTCGCGGTGCAATTTGTCTGGCTGTTTTATGCAGATCACAGCTGGGCATGGTTGCCTTATCAGTTTTATCCTTGGGTGTGGCTCTGGCAATGAAGGTGATGATTGCTCTCAATTCTGCCTGGAACTTATTGAATTTTCGGGCCGGTTTGATTCGGGCTTTGTTAGCCGATGGTCACGAGGTGGTATTGATAGCGCCTGCTGACGAGCATGTTCCAGCCTTGCAGTCTTTAGGGACTCGGTTCGTGCACTTACCCATGTGCACACATGGCACCAACCCTTTGTTTGACCTGGTGCTACTAGTGCGCTTTGTGCGTGAGCTGCGGCGCGAGCAGCCAGATGTGATGTTGGCCTACACCGCCAAGCCCAATATTTATGGTTCCATGGCGGCGCATGTGCTGGGCATTCCTGTAGTCAACAACATTGCGGGCCTAGGCTCAGCCTTTATCAAGGGCGGCTGGATAGCGCTTGTGCTTACAAACCTTTATCGCTTTGCCCTGACCCGCTCGAAGCGGGTTTTTTTTCAAAATCCGGACGATTTTCGGCAATTTGTTGAGATGGGTTTGGTTCGGGCAGCACAGTGCGCAGTATTGCCTGGCTCTGGTGTGGACTTGCAGCGCTTTCAACCAGTGCCCTTGCCAAATATGCAGGATGAGGTCGAGCGTAATGTGCAGAGCGCGAATGATCGTCGCTTTGTTTTTTTAGTGGTGGCGCGCTTGCTTAAGGACAAGGGCATGAATGAATTCGCTGAGGCTGCTCGGCTGCTTAAGTCAAGCTATCCTTCAGCTGAGTTTGCTTTGCTCGGATTTAAGGACACTCAAAATCCTAATGCGGTGTCAGAGGAACAATTGGCCTTATGGCAAGAGAAAGGTTGGGTGACCTATTGGGGCAGCAGTGCTGACGTGCGTGAGCCTTTGGCGCTCGCAGACTGCGTTGTCCTACCTTCCTATCGTGAGGGTACACCTCGAACACTTCTCGAGGCTGCCGCCATGGGACGCCCTTTGGTGGCAACAGATGTACCTGGCTGTCGCGAGGTGGTGAGGCATGGCTTCAATGGTTTGCTGTGCCGGCCGCGCGATGCTCAAGACCTGGCCGATCAGATGCAAGCCATTTTGCAAATGCCAGCTGAACAGTTGGCGCAAATGGGGCAGGCAAGTCGACAGTACGTCGAAGAAAGATTTGACGAACAGCGGGTAATTGACGCTTACTTGCAGGTACTTGATGAGATTTGCTAAGTCGTTCATCGGACACCCATCTTGGATGCCAGTGGCTTTAATTTTGGCCATCATCATCAGTCGACTATGCGCGATTATGCTATTTGAAGGCGCCAACATTTCCAACGACAGTGGCATACCTATTAAATTGGGTAGTGAGCCAGCTTTTCTTGATTATCTAATCTACAAAAACAGTGTCTCAAATGCTTGGTCTGAAATTACTCGACCCATCAAATTTTTTGTCTTATTGCTTGAAGACTGGCAGGGTGCTTTTGCATGGTTGAAGGTGCAGCAAATAAAGCCAGGGCCCATTTATCCGATGTTGATAGGTCTGACAGGTTATGAGGATAGCAGGTACTTGTTGTCATGGACCTATCAAATTGCAGGAGCTCTCTTAGGCTGGCACTGGTCAAAATTATTGCGAGACAGAGGTGAGCCTTTGTGGCTTCAATTTTTGTGCGCTTGTTTTCCGGCACTTGTTTACTACTCATTTCTGGTGAGCACAGATTTACTTTATGCGTGCCTGATTGCGCTTTGGTTGGTTGGTGCAAGGGGGGTCTTAGAAAATAAGATTGGGTCTTGGAAAGCTGCCGGAATTGCGATGTTCCTACTCTTGTTGGCCAGGCCCAATGCATTGGCCTTACTTCCAATGATGAGTTTTCTGGAATGGAGAGTTAAGAGTCTTAAGTCTTGGGTCATGTGGAGTTTGTTTTGGGGGCTGGTTGGGGTTTATATGCTCATCTACTACCTGCCATATTATTGGGTACACGACAGCAATGCAGGCGTAACACACTACTGGGGGTTTTATCCTTCAGAATATTACAAGGGACTTTGGACGGAAGTGCCTGCTTGGATTTCTCAACCATTGTCTTGGTTGCTGTTTGCAATCTCTAAACTGATGCACGCAGTAGGATTGCGACCCAGCTATGCTTCAGTTGATGCGTGGCTAGTTGTTGCCCGAGCATTGCCAGGATTGTTGTTTATGCCTGGATTAATTTACCTTTTTTTTGCCGCAGATAAGTTTGAGCGGTGGTTTGTCTTCTTCTTCATGCTGCCTATTTTCATAGGCGCATCGCAGGAGAGGTATCTATTAGCCCTAACGCCGATCTTGTTGTTGTGGGGAGTTCGTGCTTGGAGCCTAGCGGGTCGCTGGGGCTATCGTCAGCTCGGTTTTGAAAAGAATTAATGTTTTGAAAATCCTTTTCTTTATTCCTACTTTTAACGATCAAAAAGGGCTTCCTGCAATTGTTAATTCCTTATTGAATCAATTTCAGAGTGCGACCGTGTTGATTGTTGATGATGGTTCAACACCTGCAATTGAATTGGACTTAACCTCGCGTCATGAAACACAAAGAGTTTGCCTGGTAAGGCTTGCTAGTAATGAAGGATTAGGTCTGGGCACCAGCATTGCAATTGACTACATGATGGAAGATAACTTCGATTGTCTTGTTCGGCTCGATGCGGATGGACAGCATCCGCTAAGCGAAATTGAGGGCTTGAAAGAAAAAATTTCCTCGAACCTTGCTGACGTTGTTTGGGGTGAGCGTGTCAATCACAGTTCTATGACCACGCCAAAGGCAGTGATGGGATCTGTCACAAAATCATTCACAGCTTGGCTAGGACGATTGATATTCAAGAGCCATGTAAATGACTGGTACACGGGTTTTTTTGCTATCAACAGAGGCGCGGCAATGATCGCTCAGGGCGCTTACTTAGAGCGATACTGTGAGGTGCAGTTGCTTTGTATATTTCATGCAGCCACGCTAAGGATTGAGGCGCACCCTGTTGAACAGCTCGAGCGTAATCACGGCCAGTCGAGCATCAATTGGTTGGCCGGCATGATGATCATGCTTCGCTCATCCCTCATGATGCTTCTTTACGCGCTGAGAATGCACCCTAAATGATTTACAAACTCTTATTCTTTTTTGGATTTGTGTGGTTCCTGCTCATGCTGGTGCAGCGCCAGCGCCTCGGCATGGACTTGGCATCATTGACTTTGCTGCTGATCGTCGGCGTACTGGCATTGAGCTTTAGCCCCTACTGGGTTGAGAAGCTCGCGCAATTCTTTGAGTTTGGCACGCCCTCCATGGCGGTGGTTGCACTTGCAATTGCTGGGCTAGTGACAGTCGCAGTCATTCTCTTGGTCATGATCTCGGACCTCAAGCGAAAGCACGCGCAGCTTACGCGGCAGGTTGCCAGCATGCAGCTGAAGTTGTCTCAAGTGGACAAATCTTCTGTAGAAGATCAAATCAGTACTAATTTTTAAAGGCCCAGTGTCTACCTAACAAGTAGCCAGAGACGGCAATGATTGGCAGAGAAACCACCTTTGCAGTCATCAGGCTGCAAGAGAGTGCATTGAGTGATTCAACTATCAGCAACGTCAGTAGATAGTTGACTGCAACTACTGCCGTGAATTTAAGAGCTGACTCACTTGTCAGCGGAGTTGTAAATGTAAAAAAGGCGTGGGCCTTGACGTTAAACACAAATCCAGCAACGAATGCGACGGTCACAGCGAGCCATTGAGTTGTATCCAGGGTAATAAGTATGTGGAGGGTTGTCAGATCAATGATCGCACTCAACGAGCCAACGATCAAGTACACCACAAACTTAGACATGCCCTAGAGGGACTTTATTTTTTGGACTAACTTCGCGAGCAATTCGCGAAGCACTGACTGACTTAGCTCCAAATTAGAGGCTCCAGGTAACCATCCCAAAATGGCCTCGCTCCCCAATGTTGGCTGGCCAACTGCGGCTTCAGTGACTTCGAAGCCAAGCGCTTTAAATTCTAGGTTCGCACGTGGCATGTGGGTAGTGTGGGTCACCAGTGCAATCTTCGTGATGCCCTGCTTAGACAGTAGTGTCCAAGAATTAGCTGCGTTCTCTTGGGTGTCCCTTGAGCTCGACTCCGTGAAGTTGAGTCTCATGCCAAATGCGTTTAGCAGAACCGCTTCTGCAACCACCGCCTCGGAGACGCTTGTATTCTTTGCGCCCCACCCAGATCCGCCACTGAAGACCAGCGGCAGGCCGCTCTGCCTTGAAAGCTGCGCCCCTAGGCGCAGTCGTTCAAGTGAATTTCTGGTCATCTGATGATCGCCTCCAGGCAGCCCTGTGACCACGCCTGCGCCAAGAACAACGACTGCTTGAACGGACTTTTCTTTGAGCAGCGATGCAGTTGCTATTGGGTACTCTGGTACCAACTGGTTGTGAAGCCAAACTGAGAACACGTTTGTAGACAGAAGCCAAAGTACTGCAACACTGCTCAAAATGATTCGCCTGGCAAGCTTAGTGTTCGATTTAATCAACAAACATCCGAGTACGATGAGAATCAACAGAGATGCTGGCGGCATCACAAGTGCTGTGAGGTAGGGCTTGAGTTCGGGAAACATGTCAAGAGTTTAGATGTAAATCAACCTGTGTGAATTTGAAGTTGTTGAGCTTTGTTAGTCAATTGATCACCTATGATCAAACATGCTGCTAATAGGTGTTGGTACTTTTGACCAAGCCAATTACAAAAAGGGCCGTCGTTGGATAACTCTACTTCGCAACTACATGTATTGCACCTTTGGTACCTTGGCATACCCACCTCACCCATTTACATAGGTATTTTGAAATTAGAAGACGACGGCGATGGCGTCTCTTTGCTATACGACGCTGATTGGTTGACTTCAGGCTTTCCTCTTAGCAAAGATCTGCCTTTGCTAAACAAGCGGTACCTTCCACCAGACATTCTTCTTTCAAACTCCCAGCGCGCTGCCGGCGCAGTAGACGACGCCCGCCCCGATCGTTGGGGTGAAAAAGTCATTCGATTTGTAGACAAACCAGATCGTTTGTCACTCATGGAATATTTGTATTTTGCAGGAAACGAGCGTTTTGGCTCACTAGGTGTTTCAACTTCAGCAACTCAATACTTGCCTTGCGCTGCAAGTCCTTTGCCAGTTCTGTCAGACGCTCAGTATTTAAGTGAGGTTGCCCGCAGCATAGACGCAGCTGAGCCCTTGGGTGTGCTGGAGGCAAAGATGGTTGAAGGTGGTGGTAGCCCTATGGGTGGTCCCAAGCCCAAGGCTTTGATCAGCATTGGCGGTGAGCAGTGGGTCATCAAGTTTTTCAACAACGAACCCATTGATGCGCCATTGGTAGAGCATGCCGCCATGACGCTGGCGCAAAAGGCGGGCATTACGGTGGCTCAAACGCAAGTGATCAAGTTGGCAGGTTTTCATGCCTTGGCCATAAAGCGTTTTGACAGAGAGCAAGGTCGGCGTATTCATTGCCTCTCGGCAGGTACTGCGTTGCGGGCTTCCACAC
>JACCDX011613699.1_pt1 | contig 43180 bp, 39 predicted proteins | sample 7449681 | NCBI WGS metagenome assembly JACCDX01 (sample SAMN15323450, study PRJNA562643) | freshwater metagenome | isolation source: river surface water | place: USA:Blue River Watershed | collected 2017-08-18
CGATCTGATTTTTTGACCGCTTGAGTTTTTCTGAAAAAGTGCTTTTGCAATCTTGTCGCGTCGAATGTCGCGTCGATTTGCATTTTTTCATCAATCAGCTTTTTATTAACTATTTTTATACAATAAAATATTGATTTAAAATCACAACTTTGAAAAATGAAATAAAATCGACGCGACATTCGACGCGACAAAATTAATATTTTTCTAATTTTGACTTAAAGATATAAAATTTATATTAGATTATATTATATTATTAAAAATGAATACTGATATGAATGTTAACTATAAATGCAGAAGATGTGATTACAAAACGGATAAATTCTTTGATATGAAAAAACATATACTTAAAAAGAAAATATGTTGTAAAACATGCGATGCCATCCCATTTTCAGATGATCAATTATTTATAGAAACATTATTGCCATATATTGATAATGTTAATATGATTGATGAAATCGAAATGATAACGTTAGAAAAATCAAATTTGCTTTATAAAAATAGAGAATTAATACTAACTTTGATCGATAAAATAAACAAATGTAGAATTAAAAATTGCGAATATTGCAATCTTGAATGTAAAGATACTTTTGATTTAAGGAAACATTTGTTATTAAATTGCTATTATAATAAACTTAAAAGAGCATCACTTGAAAAAGAAGGTACTGTAATAAATAACGTAAATGTAGAGAATATAATTATTAATAACAATAATAATAACAATACAAATAACAACAATACTACTGCAAACAATACAGTAAATGGAAATAACAATAATTTAATTAATCTCTTTTTTGAAATAAAATCTCCTGTTCCGTTCGACGATGATTGGGATATTTCACATATTAGTCCTGAAAAGAGAGCCAAAATATTCATTTCAAGTATGATGTATAAAAAATTGCTTGAAGAGATACTTAAAAATGAATTAAATCTCAATGTTATTATCGACAGTGATAGCAAATCAGGTATGGTTTATAAGAATGCAATCGAAAAATATATAAATATGAATCAAATAGATATCATGAATAGCACTATGGATAAACTGAATAAATATCTGATAATTTTCAATAAAACTGAAAAGGATGAAGGTACAATGAAAGAGATTATAGATTATACACGAAGAATTATCAATCAACAACATATAAATTATGGTAAAGATACAGAATTACAAGAATCGTTTGGTAAAATATTGGGAGGTGTATTTGAAGAGAAGAGAGATGAAGCAGTCGACATTTTCACGAATATTACCGATAAAGAAAAAAAAGATAAATTAAATGCGATCGTTTAATCAATTGTTTATGTTTATGTTTATGTTAATTGTAAAAAAATAAAAAACAAAAACAAAAATAAAAATAAATGAACAAAAATTGTTAACAATAATGGTTGATATAAAAATAAATGATTTTATATAACTATATATAAAATGATTTTAGAAGAGATTGAACCAGAGCCACTTGAGAAAATTAACCTGCCAGACGTAATATCTTCATGTAATTACAATTCAATGAAATATTTCATATTAGGTGAAAATAAAACAGAAAATAACCAACTTCTTAAAAATATCGTTTCTCAATTGGCAAATGAGCAAAAGATAGATGAAATCGCCTTTTTTAGCAATAGTCTCGTAAATATCACCTTCCCCAATTTACCGATGAGTCTATTTAGAAAATACGATATTTTCATATTACATGTCGCAATTCAGCATCAGCAACAAGCGATGAAACGTAATTCGTCGCATACACTCGCCTTAATCTTTAATGATATAGTCCGTGAAGAGGATTGTAAAAATGGAACATTCGAGTATGTTATTGCAAATGCCCGATTTTTCAATACTCACGTTATTTTTATCACTAGTTTCCCGTTATATTTAAATAAGTCCCTAAAATCCCGCTTTGACTATCTTTTTATTTTTCCCGGAGAAAGAAAAACGGGAGATTATCGTAAAAATGCGTTTAACTATTATGCGAGTGATTTGTCGATAAATTATGATACTTTTATCGGTTATTTAGATAAACTGAAAAGAGGTGAATATTTGGTAAATATGAGAGCCTATATGTTATCGTTTCAAAAATATCATAAAAAAGATAACAATATACCATTATTATTCATTTCACAACTATAGTCTTTAAAAAAAAATGATTTATTTTATTACTTAAAATGATATCAACCACTATATATAATAACATATCAATTTTATTATATATAATAATGAACAGAGATTTATATAAAACTTTTTTGTCAAAATTTATTTCAAATGATGGACATTTTATATTTGTTGAGAATGCAGAATTTCAATGTGTTGGAAATCATGACATTGAAAAAAAATATTATTATCAACGAGATGATAAAAACAAATGTCATCGCATTGAAAAATGTCCAAATTATTGGTTAATTGATGTTATAGATCCTAACATCACATTTGTTTCAGTTTCAAGACCAATAAACTTTGATTCTTTAAAAGGCTTAAAAAAATTAGTTACATTAGAATTATTTTTTAAAATGCCTCCAAATTGCATTAATTTTAATTTTGGATGTATACCAAATGGAGTACGTGATTTAATAATATATACACATGGGTGTGAAGATATTCTAACAAGATTAGGAAATATTCCGTCAAATGTCACTTATTTAGAATTAAATGGACCTCATCAAGAACCAATAAAACCAGGTATTATACCAAATACCGTAAAAACTTTGGTATTAAATAACTATAATCATGCATTAGAAGTTGGTACTATTCCATATGGAATTGTAAATTTAATTATTGGTGGTCAATATAATATAATGATACCAATTGGAGTTATACCATCTTCTGTTAAAATAATTGATTTGGGTGATATTTACAATCATCCATTACCTCCTGGTGTAATACCGATTGGAACAAAATATATTTATTTTTCCGAGAATTTTAATCAACCATTAGAAGAGAATAGTATACCGAATGGAACTATATTTATTATGTTTGGATACTCGTTTAATCAATCATTACGCACTTCTGCAAATAAAAGAATAATACCAAAAAGTACACTTTATCTTTCGTTTGGAAATTCTTTTGATCAAATAATCAATAAAGGCGACATACCAGATGGTGTTATATCATTAAATCTTAGTTTTAATTATATACATAATATATCTCATGAAGTTGTACCCAATAGTGTATTATATTTGAGAATAAGCAAGACTATTTTATCCAATATAATTAATAATAATAATATTATGTCAAGATTATTGACTTTGTCAAGTGAAAATAATATTCCTTCTGTAGAAATAAAGAATAAAATTATTTATATAAAATATTTTACAGTTGGATGTTCAAATTCATGTGATAAGGTAAGTTTTTGTTCACAAAATTATTCTAATTTTGAGCATACTGATATTGATGAAAGCTATGTAAACAAAATATCTTTTATTAAAAATTCAACTTGTAAAAATAAATTTGAGATGTTTCTAATTGAAATGGAGAATAAACTGATTGGAAAGGTTATTTTTAGAGAACTAACTGAAAAAGTTTTGAATCCACAACGTTTACTACGATTATCTGATAAATATAACATTGAATTTACGGAACTTCTTACAAAAGTATACAACTAAAATCCTGATACGTAAAAGAGACAGAGACAAAGACAGAGACAAAGACATATACAAAAAAAAGACATAAAAAGAATACAGAAAAACAAATTTATTATAAAAAAAATGATTTATTTTTATCCTAAATGGCATAATATCTTATCATTCAACATAGTATACTTACCGTAATATAAATTTGAAAAATGAATATAGATCTATATAAAGCATTTTTATCAAATTCATTTGAAAATGGATACAACTGTGTATTCGATAATTATTTAGATAAAACACGATATAAAAGTTATTTATATTCAAATTTAAAATTTTTTGATTATGGTTATGATATGGAAAACAATAAACCACATAATGAACTTAAAAAAGAAGACATACCAGATAATATTCAATATATTTCTTTTAATTTTTCATATCAATATCAAATTAAGGCGCATATTTTACCACCTGAAATATGTCAAATAAGAATAAGTAATGATGTTCAATTAAACAATGACAGTTTAAATGGATTAGAAAATTTAAAATTTTTAATATTAGATGACCAATTCAATAAACCATTAGAGGTAGGTATAATACCTAATACAGTGATAACATTTGAATTAAATACATTTAGATACGACTATCCTATAAGAGCAGGTGTAATACCAAATAGTGTATTATATCTTACTTTAGTAGGAGGATTTGATCAACCATTGGAGTATGGAACCATTCCATATGGTGTTATATATTTGGAAATTGGAGGAAAATTTAATAAACCCATTAAGCCAGGAATGATACCTAATACCGTAAAGATAATTAGATTAGGTGATAATTTTAATTGTTCTTTGGAGATAGGTTCCATTCCATATGGTGTTGAAGAGATTTATTTTGGATCATCTTTTAATCAGGTTTTATATCCAGGAATTATACCATGTTCAGTAAAAATTATTATTTTTGGAAAAAAATTTAATTCTCCATTATTGCCATACGCAATTCCAATTGGTGTCGAAGAGGTACACTTTGGTAATTCTTTTAATCAACCATTGGAAGAGAATACTTTTCCAGAAAGTGTTGTTATCATTTGTTTTGGTTTTTATTTTAATAAAAGCTTACATACTTTGAATAATAAAAGAGTATTACCAAATAGTCTTTTATATTTATCACTTGGTTGCTGTTTCAATCAAAAATTGGAAATAGGTGATCTTAATGATGGTCTTAAATGTTTGGAGCTGGGTTATTCTTATCTTCATCAAATTATGCCAAATACAATACCAAAAACAGTACTTTATTTAAGAATTGGATTATTATATCGTCATATTATTGATGATACGATGTTACCACCTAATTTAATAGAGTTATGTATTGAAAAGAGATATATGAGATCAATTGAAACGACTAAAAATTTCCTGATTGTTAGATACGAAGATGCTTATGTACAGCATGATGATGAAAACAATTCTGATAATTACTATTATACAAATCAAAATGTATATAACATGGGAAAATCAAATGATTTTCAAATATCGGCCAATTATCTTAAAAGTATATTTAATTCACATATTGTGAAAATAACGGAAGAGAAACTTATTGGAAACATCATTTTTAAAGAGCTGACTGAAAAGGTTTTTAACCCAAAACGTTTGGTAAAAATATGCAAAAAGTATGACATAGAATTTACCAAATATATTGAAACTATGAAAAATTAAGTTTTTGATATCTATTTATAATAACACAATATACATATACACTCATATATGTGAAAAACATGGAAATTATGAAATTATAAAATTATAAAAATTATTATTGAAAAAATAAAAACTTTATGCTAAATATTTGTACATACGATTGTTGTTTTCATCTCTTTCAAGATATTCTCTTTCAATTAATGATTCAATCTTCTGCTTGATTAATTTAACATCAGGACGAAATAAAATCAGTTGTGATAATACTTCCGTTATTAAATTGTTATGATCAAGCGTTTTACGAGCTTTCATGATGCGAACAATTGTCGCTTCAACTGCAAAAGATCTGTCCTCTTCAACCTTTTTGGTAATGTTAATATCTTCAACAGAAGCCATTGGAATACCAAACTTTTTAAGAGGAGATGTAAAACCATCGTTATATTGATAATTTTCACTGTCAGATAACTTTAGTTTAGGATCTTTTATCTCCTCGCCTTCTTTACTGAATCGTTTAATTATCTTAAACTTTCCACAAGTGAGAGAGTGTAAAACACACTTTAAAATCTCCGGTTTCATACCAGTTATATCAAGAAGCTTTTGAAAATCACGCATTCCATTATCAGCCTTTCCATTACTGGGATTAAATGCCATTAATAAAACAGCCTGCAATGTCGTTATATTCATCTCATATGTACCTTTTTTAAAGATACCCTTCATTGCAACATTTCCATGTGCATAGACAAATGATAATTTTTTATTGCTGGTTGAACGCTTGTAATATTCAAGTATCGTATCATGGCATTTCTGCATTTCAATTGGCAATTTAAGATCAACTGTTTTAAAAGTTGGCCAACATCCCAACGTTAAAACTTGGAATTCCAAATCTATATTTGAAATGTGATTTTTCAATTCAGGTCTTTCAATCAAATGTTGATTAAAACCGGCAGATTCAACATTTCCAATAGAAATATCAGTAATCATACCTTCTAATTTATATGTATGACTAGTACCGCACTTAATTTTAATCTTTGTTATGAGTGATTTTTCCAAATCATCACTTAGAGATTTTTTCAATAATAATCTTTTCGCTAAATAGCTTGAATATGTTTCAATAAAAAGATCTTTGGCGTAAACATACGAAAAGATAACAATATTTTTATCAAGATAATTCTCAATATCAGCTTCTTCCAATTTTTCAGAATTACCTGATTTCAATAATTTATCGCAAAAATAAGCAATCATTTCAGGTATATTAATACCATCAACGCTTTTATTTATGATTTGTGAAAAAGTATCGTTGAACTTCTTGACAATTACACCATTGTTATTAAATGATTTTTCAAGAAAAGCATTGTACTTTTCGTAAATACCAATATAATCTTTGATGAGCTGAATATCTTCAACATGTTTTGAAACGATTTTATTATCAATACGAGATTGATGATCAGCCATAATAGAAACGTAATTATTCTCAATAGTATTAGCCAACATATTGGCTATTTTATCGATATAATTATCAATACCTAATATAGCATTATATAAAAGATTAGCACCTTCTATTTTATCATTTAAAAACATGTATAGTAAACCACTTGTATTATTATATAATAATTTATCGATATTATTCTCGATAAATTGATATTTAAGATGTTTGACAACATTATTTTTACAAAATTTATAGAAATAATCATCAACGCGCTTAATTTCATCATGCATTATTTGATTAAAAAGTTCCAAATAAGTGATAACAGGATAGTCATTCAACCATTTTTCTATTAGTGGAGCATAAAAGTTATTTGTGCTCACTAAATATGGTTCAACGAAATCTTTGTTATATGTCACCAATGAAGAATTTAAATCAATCTCAATGTAAAATTGAATGATGCTTTTAATTGCATCGGAATTAATTCTATTATGCTCTCTCTCTTCATTAATCATATTATTGATAACATCATTAAGTTTATTTTTAATTTTGTCAAAGACAAATTCTTTAAAAATAATGGATGCTTTATCGTTTAATTTCGTTAAATTTTGAGTTTTAATATAGAAAATATCAAGGTAACATAAAAAAACAGACATCCATTTACTCAAAACATTATTATTATCATAATATTTGTTAAATTGATGAATTAATATCTCACCGTCAAAATTTAATAAAATCTTGTGAATTGAAACGGCATAATCTTTAAATGTATCTTCATGCTTTTTATATAAAAGCTGACAAGTATTGTTATTTTGATTCAAACACAATTCGTAACATGTTGCATAAACTTCGAAACATATTTCATTTGTTAAAACATTAACATTGAAATTAGTGTCCAAAGCTTTTTGAAGCGGAATAATGGCCTTATTGAGGACATCTTTTGTCCAAATCTCTTCAACGTCACCGGTTGAATTAGCTCTAGTACCACCAGTGGTATTTGATTTTGTATTACTTCTTCTATTCATAATGTGAAATTATGGATAAATATAAATAAATATACTTTTCATTATAAAATATCATTCTACACCAATTATTCATCAATTTTTTTTGACCTATTTAGGTGAAATTTCAATTAAACTGAATGAACATAGGTCATCATCTTCAAGATAAAAGAGAGTCTCTTTAATATTGTATTCATGTGATACGATAGAATCGATAATTCTACTGTTGTCATATTCTGTAATTTCAACCGTCAGTTCATCAATTTTAACTTCATACTCTTCAAAATACTCATTTAGTCCTATATAGAAGTTTTCCGTTGTTGTAAGTTCAAATTCTGCAGTATCGATTCCATTTACCTTCATAATATAGAATTTTGAGGTATCATATGGAACAACAATACTTTGAATAGGGGTATCTTTCTTATGAGAAGAGACTTTTAAAACATCATTATACATCTTTAGACGTATAATGATTCTTTCAGTTGCATCTTCTGCATCTTCCTCGCGTATAACAAAGTGCAATAGGAATAACCCTACTGCATTGCCATTAACATTCGCGCAATATATATTTTCTTCAAGATAATAATTATCAGTATTATTAATGATATGATTTATCTGGTGTAATTTACTGTATTTTGCATTAAATTCTTCAAAAGTGGTCTTTTGATACTCAAAATCTCCATTTTCCAAAACAATTACGGACATGTAAAAATCCTTTTCACTACTGTTCACTTCTATCTCTTTAACCATTTCTTTACTATATACAAATTCAAGTTTATCTTTAGTATAATCATTGCTGACATTACGGATAGTCATAGTACCATGTTTAATGATGTTTAAAAATTCCATTTTAGAATGCTTATTTTATGTGTAATATATAGTATATATCAATATATTATATATTTATTCTAATTATGTTTAATCTTTAGCAAAATGACATTCAATAAAAAAATTTATCAATTTTTTTATCTATATCTTTTCGATTCCATAACATTTTCACCTTTAATAAACTCTAATACCTTTCCAGTTGGTTTATAATTATATATACCATATTTCACATATTCATCATCATTATCATTATCATATTCCAAAGTCACATTACATAAATAATGCTTTTCGCGATAGGATATTTTAATAAAATAATCTTCTATGATACAATCCTTAATTGAAACGCCAAAATATGGATTATATGTATCAATAATCCAATTAAGTATGATTTTTCCATCTTTTAAGCATAATAGGTAATATTGACAAAATTGATTGGAACTGCAATTATTATATTCATATATAACATATGCATCTATTCCATTGTTTTTAGATTCATACTCTATTTCATATTTTATAGTATCATACCTCTCTTTTAATTTTTCAATATCTGTAATCTCTTCAAGTGATTTTTCATTAAAGCATGATACACATGCATCTTTGTATTTATGATATTTAACAAAACATATTCCATTATCATCTTTATGGAGATCTATCTTTTCAACAACATTTCCATTTATCAGTTCATAATTAACGACACCTTTATTACAGATATCACATCCATATCTTTTGTATAGCTCTGTAATTTCACCGCCACATCTAGTACATTTATTTATATTTTCATCAATAATTCTTTTGTATGGACATATTGAATAACAATTAACACAATCATAATCTTTATTTATATCTACAATATACGGTTTCAAATTCATTTTTACTAAATAATATTTATAATTATCTTTTTATATCGAAATCATAGTCTAAATATCAATATAAAAAGATAATCATATATATTATTTAGTAAAATAAAATTGAAAAAAAAATGTTAAAAGGAAAGATCATATATAATAGAGGTTGTTTTGTCATTGCATTAAATGGGATAAATGCAGATATCATTAAAAAATCATATTTAGAAAAATATGAGATTCCACCTAATTTGGTTGAATATAAGAATAAACGCGATGGTGAAAATTCGTTTCATTTAACCATAATATCACCAGAAGATACGATATTAAAAGATGTTGTTGAAACGGAAATTAATTCACTTGCGGATAATAACTTTGAAATTGATATCATTGGCGTTGGTACAAATGAATCATGTTATTATCTTGTTTGTTTAAGTAAAGAGTTGGATAATTTTAGAAAGAGATTAAATCTTTCTTCTAAAGATTTTCACGTCACGCTTGCATTTAATCAAGCAGACAGACATAACATATCAAAAGGAATTGATACTTTAATGCCAATCAATGCAGATAATGATACCAAAGAAACAATTGATAAGATAATTAATAACTTGAGCAATGATACGGAAAAAAATATAAAAATATTGAAGTGTGCAAATAATTTGTATAAAGATAATTATTTAATAATTAAGAATTTAACAAATGAGTTATCAAAGAAAGCGTGTTATGATGAAGCATTAATTTATGCCAATCTGTTATTTGAACTTTATCCACTTGATATTTCCGGATATTATCTCTATTTAATGTTATCGAATAAATTATCGTCATTTGATCCAATCCAAATGAAGCAGATTGAGAATAATATTATTCACATTCAAAATGTTAAACAGAAAAAGATTGCATTTTTTATCGTTAAAATAATAAATGACATTATGATTGAGTATGACTGGTTAGAATCGGGAGCCGATTATTTTGAATTGCTCAATTATGATACGGAAAAAGAGATGTTTGAAAAGATGCGGTTTAATGGTGAGTATGAAAAGAATAATCTCAAAGTAGTTGTTTCACTAAATGTACCGGAAAATAATTATTTTAAATCTTTTGTTAATAAACTGAATGAAATAATTATTACAACAAACAAAAATCCAAATAAACATCTAATGATATACTCTAACAATACAGAGAATTCAAACAATTCGTTTCATTTAACTGAATTACCAATAAATTTTAGTTATGTTGACGACAAATTATACGGTTCCGGAATTGTATCGGCCCGTCATATTGTTTCTTTAAAATCGATTGGAATAAACACCATAATAAATTTGATTGGCGAAGAGAAACCGAAAGAAGAGATTGTCGCGTTATGTAAAAATCACGGCATCAAATTATTGCATTACGGATTTCCCGATAGAAAGGCATGTTCATTCGATCTTTATTTAAAAATTCAAGCTGATTTACATGATCCAAATAACGTTTCGCTCGTTCATTGCAAAGGTGGCATTGGAAGAACAAATATGGTATTAGCTGGATTTCTTATGGAAAAGATGAACAATCCTCCGTCTGAAGCTGTTGCCATACTTAAAGAATCGCGTAAGGTAATAATGGTTCCTGAACAAGTTATGTTGTTAAAGAGATATTACGGGCATTTGACGGCAAACTACGATAACGTATCTTTACCGTCAAATTTACGAGGATTACTCTTAATGGTCGGTATACCATGTTCGGGCAAATCAACACTTGCCCTTGAAATATATAAAAAATATTCGAATGCATTGAATACAATTATACACTTGAATCAAGATGAGATTGGAAAGAGTGGGTGTGAGGAGATGCTAAGTTCCAATGCTAAATCGGCCGATTTGATAATATTGGATCGTTGTAATCTTACTGATAAAGATAGGAAATATTTGATTGAAATGTATAGGGGGCTTACTGATAAGAAGATAACGGTTCTATTTTTAAATTTGGGATTGGATCTATCACTGAAAAGATTACCTGAGAGAAAAAATCATTTGACATTGGGTGCAGGTGGTAAAGGAATTATTGTTCAACTTAGCAGAAAGCTTATCGTTCCAACTAAAGCGGAAGGTTATGATGAATTGCACGAAATAAAGAGCATTGAAGAGTTGGACAAGTATAAGACATCAATCGGTTTGAATAATTGCTCTCTCTCCAATACTACTCACAACAATACAGAAGAGATACTTTTGATAAAATTTCCAAGAACACGACATCTTGCTAATTTAGGTGCAATGGCACGTGACGATCTTTTAATGAGTAAGAATGACATTGAGAGTATGCTAAGTGGAATAGTAACAGTTGAAGAGAAGATTGATGGTGCAAATCTCGGGTTTAGATTAAGCAGTGATGGAAAAATAATGGCGCAAAACCGTTCGCATTTCGTCAGTTCTTCGTACCATCCGCAATTCAAAAAGTTGGATCAATGGATTGAGACAAATAAATTTGATTTGAATCATATATTGTCGCAGGGGAATTATATAATATATGGCGAATGGTTATACTCGAAACACTCGATTAATTATACGGATTTGCCCGATTATTTTATTATGTTTGATCTTTATGATGTCGACAGTAATTCATTTTTTTCTCGTGATTATATAGAGGAGATGCTTAAAGATACAAATATTACACTTGTGCCATTAATATTTAAAGGAAAAATAACAATGGATAAATTGAAAACACTTGTGCATAATAAATCGCAATTTTACGATGGATTTGTCGAAGGTGTTTATATAAGATCTTTTGAGGGGAACAAGTTAAAACATCGAGGTAAAATTGTTAGATCGGATTTTATTTGTGGGGATGAACATTGGACAAAAGGAAAACAGATTTTAAATACCATTAGGGTCAGGTAACTACGTTCCCCGAACCCCTCCTTTTATTTAAATTAATATTTTTTTATACATAAGTTTATTACAAAGTTAATATCAAATAAGTTTATAATATTTTTTTACCAACAAATACAATTTAAAAATAAATTATATTATAAATTATATAATATGATTTTAAATATTTTATCTAATTTATTTTTTCAAACAAAAAAAGTTATTTCAAACAACATGAAATATATCGCGCCTTCTTCAATAATTTTATTAATCCAATATTTGTATGTTCATTATACCTTGGAAAAAGCGTGTGAAATTCGTTTTACAAAAAAGTATAAAAAGAATATCTTATGCAACATGGTAGATGATATATATGGTCGTTCTTTTATCGTCAATGTTAGCAGTGTTTGGAATATATTTTATTTTTTAAGAGGAAGCAAGATGATAGGATGGCATGAAATTGATTGTGAGATGAATTACGATATCGAATATTATGGTCTCATTGTTCCAGCTATTGGTCTAAATTATTATAATATAAAAAAGATAAGTAAATCATGTATTCAACCCAGTCATTATTGGCGTTTAGCAGATTGGTTGAAGAGAAAATAATTATTGCCATATAAAAATGACTTAAAGAGAAGGTGTTATATTTATTTATAATAATGAATAGAGAGACTAATACTGAAAACACTATAAACTACAACAATAAATTATTACTTATTGATGAGTATTTAAGAGATTTTGATCAACAAGAGGTTGACTATATTCGCAAGAATTTTTGTGGCAAGGTTATTAATGAGAATGATATTGAAGAATCATCTTCTAATAATTTACTTTATATATGTGGAGATATCGAAGCAGTTTACAATAAAGTATCCGCATTTAAGAGTGATAACATTTATGTAATTAAAGATTTATCATACAATATTGATGTTAATGACAATAATAATAAGTATACTTTAATCGACATCGGTGCTGTTCCAATCAATTTACATAATGTCGGTGTCTATTTCCGCAGTTTTTTCGATGGCAATAAAGACTATTTTACATTAATCGAGAATGAACATAAGTTCCAATCCCTTACTGAATCAAACAAGCCAAATAATGCCTTTAGAAAGGGAATTTACCTTACAAATGTTGTGCAAAATGCGACTGACACAGATTCTCTAAAATTTAACCTTTTAAGATGCTCTAGTAATCTAGATGGACCAACTGAAAATTTTCGAGAGACTGATCGGGAAGTTGTCGATAAGGTAAATCATATTGCCTCTTTCTTTTTTGACCAAAAAGCGACTCTCAATCACGTATTGGCACAAATATATGAGAATCATGTCGTTGTTGATGGAGATAGAGAACAACAGAAGAAGGCAAAGATTAAGGAACATTCCGACAAGACAAAGGATATGCCCCGAAATGCATTGATGGCATTCTGTACATTTTATAATGGTTTAGAGAGTCTAAAACAGACAAAGGCATCTGAAACTAACAGATATGACTACACTTATAAGGGTACGAGTGTTTTAACGTCAATGCGCTTTAGATTAAAGCCATCCGTTAAAGAGTGCGATCATTTGGTTAAGCAGTTTGATGTTCCTCTTTACCCCAATTCAGTATTTTTAATCTCATTGTGGGCAAACCGTCTATATACACATGAAGTTATGCCATCCATTCTTCCAGTCGATAAGATTCCAACCAGAATGGGTTATGTCATTCGTTGTTCTAATAAAGAAGCGGTTCACAAGAACGGTAAAACTTACGTTCTACAAGACGGAAATGAGATTGAACTTGTTGAACCAGACCCGGAAGGAGTGACTAAATTAAAGAATATTTATTATGAAGAGAATATGAATGACAATATGGTATACTATGATAACTTTTATTTCAGTTTGAACAGTGGCGATTACTTAAAACCAACCATTTAATGTACCTATAGTTAATCAAAAGAAAAAAAAGAAAAAAAGAAAAAAAGAAAAAAGTAAAAAAGCAAAAAAATTGATAGTTTTTTTTTATAAAATGTAATTTTATATTATTTGCATATAAAATTATTGAAATATTATTTAGATTTTCTAATAGTCTTAAGATGGATTCGTCATTGTCATTACTTATTGATGAGGATATTGAGGAAGGAACATATAAGTTAAAATTATTGGGTACTGAATATCTTTCGAAATTCTATGAATTATTGTATTCTATTGAAAATAAATCATTGATAAATGAATTAATGGATAATAAAGTATTTATTGATTCATATATTTATGGTGATATTTTAATAGTTAGTCGAGAATTAACCACTTATATATGTAATATGCATAATATTTTGCATAATGAATCAAATAATAATCCGGATTTTAACGTGATATTAAATGAAACATATACAACTAATTTAGAATATATTGATAATGCCAAAAAGAGATTGAAAAATATGTATAATTTAAAATTATGGCATTTTAAAAATATCGTCGACATTCTTAATGGTTCATTCATGTTGAATGTTTATGTATATAAAAATAATGGTACTTCATTTGGAATTGAAAATAATATTGTTGCAGTTGCTTATGATGACCAAAATTTTATTCTATATGATATAAGTAGTGGTTCAAATAGAAATGCACAAAAAAAATTATTTAAAAATATTTTTTTAAATATTAACGACGATTTTAATCGCGTTGTTATTGAAAGAAAAAATGAAATAAAAAGTTATTTACCTAATATAAATTTAGATGAGACTAAATCAGATTATACCATTCATATGTCTAGTAATATTTATGTAAAAAAAATATTTGGAAAAGAGATTAAAAAAAACATAGATTTTAATATTCTAAATAAATATCGATGCATTCTCAGTAAATTTAAAACAAGTGCTGATACAATAAAATATTCCATAATGAATAGAAATAGCGTCGATAAATTTAGATTGGAAAAAATGATTAAATATTTTGAATTAAATACTGAAGAAGCAAGAAATGAAAAAAAAATGAAGAGAAAAATGGAAAAAATGGAAAACATGGAAAAAATTAAAAATATGAAAAACATGGAAAAGATGAAAAACATTAAAAAATCATTGGAAGAATCATTTGAAGAGTCATTTGAAAAATTATTCAAAAACATATTTAATGAACCGAAAAAAGAATCGATTGAGGAATCGATTAATGAATCGATTGAGAAATCTATTGAAGAAAATATTTAAAAAAAAATTGATAAATAAATATTATTTACATCTAAACTATTAAGTTATTTTTATAATAAAGTGAACGAATAAATAACAAACCCAGAAAAAATGGAAAAATCATTTACCATACAATGCCTTCATACGATGAATTGCAATGATTTTTATCATAATATTAGTCTTATGTATATCGAATATAAAAAGAATATACATAAAATAGTATTGGAATATGCCAAGAATCAAGAAGAGATTGACTCGTGTTATCAAAATAGATTCTTTAATAAAGAATATATTAAAGATCCGGAATTGTGTGGTAATAATGAATATAATCAATATGAAAGTTGTATGAAAAAAATATGTGAAAATGATCTAAATAAAGGTATTCATATGGCAATTGTCGCCGATAAGTTACAGCGATCACATTTTAAGTACATTGAAATGACATCCAAACAATTAAAAGAATTCTACCAAAGGCGTTATGCCAGATTGCATGAAGATATATGTCAGTTTTTGGGTAATTTTTTTGATTGTTATATCGATATTGTAAAACAAGATATTTGTGGTAGAAGTGTTTATCTTATTGGTTTTTCTCATGATGATGAGTGTTGCATTTATATGGTACGTAATAGAATGCAATTTGAAGAGAAATTTTCGCAAATATATTACAAAATAACGGAAATATTATCAAAAATAGCCAATAAAAAGGTAAAATGCAATATTTATACCGCTGTAAAAGATAAAATTATTTGCAATCTTCCCGAAGATGAACGTATAAAATTTATCAATACCGAAATTGTTGAAAATATATTAAAAATGAACATTTATGAAGTACATAAAATGAATTTAAAATTATTAAACATTAAATTAATGAATCATTTAAAGAAAAAATAAAAAAAATTGATGATTTTTTTTATTTAAATTGTTTGTCATTAAAATTATAATAAGAGGAATATAAGCAAGCATTAAACATTCTATTTTTAATAAAATGAATATGATAATAAAGATATCGTTGTATCTTTATGAGAATGATACAATAGATAACTGTAATACGTGGTTCATTGACTATAAAAATACTATTGATTCAATAGTTAATAAAAATATAGAGGATGAAAAAGACCGTCAATCATATATTAATGATAAGATGTTTCAAAGTGAATATATAAAAAGTGTTGAACTTTTCAAAGATAATGAATTGAGGATATACGGTAAAGCTATACATAAAATGTGTAATGAAGAGAGTGAAAAGAATACTTATTTTGCAATTATTGAACAAAAACTTCAAGAATTGCATCAAAGTTTAACGTTTGACCTTAATAGCAAATTAAATGATATTAAGGAGAAAAAGATTGCTAAACTGGAGAAGAATACAATGATAAAAATCGTTCCTAATAAAACCGAATTGAAGTATATAGATGCCTATATACATATGAATGTTTTCTCAAAAAAGATGTACGTCATCGGTTTTAAGTTAGAAGATGAAACAGATACTTTTTATATTGTTCAGTCAAATGAGGAGCTTGATAAAATTATGCAAAATATTCGTAATGATATTTTAGCCAAATTGGCTCAAAATCCTAAAAATACATTGGCTATTTGTAGATTGCATATGAAAACATTGAATATTAAAAAAAAATATTTTGAAAATGACAGTAATATATTGATATACAAAATGGATATTACTAAAAAGAATATCAAAGAAGCGCTTAATTATGGTGATAAGTATAATATGACCATAATTGATTTGGCTAATAAAACGAATTCTATTAGGGAACAAAGGTTCCCCTAAAAACCCCTCCTTATTAGGGAACCAAGGTTCCCCTAAAAACCCCTCCTTTTATTTTAGTGATGTCATTATAAATTTGGATTTGGATTCGGTTTGGCTCAAAGAACAATCAAGTCTCCCGGGCTAACAGTATAATCAAAATGTGAAAAAACATGTCCAACAACCTTATTCTCATTTCCCTTCTCTTTGGCAAATGCCTTTCTCTCGCCTTCATCTGCCAGTCTTAATACACAATTTTCCGGATAAAGATACGGAACATTATCGACAAATTTAATAAATCGCTTAGCGCATCTAAATGTTATACCAAGCCATTCATTGCTATTTTCAGTATCAGGATATGTATCCAATACAATCTTATGAAGATGTTCTTGATTCGTCTTAGTTGAAAAGATAAGGACTGAATTATGTGGTAAAGATATTGTCATAAGATCACCACTCTCTTTATTTTTAACGAACAATTTGCGTTGATTTTTATTATCATCGCCGTTTTTATAACAAGAGAATATACAAATGTATGAATCATCTTTTAAATCCAATGATTGATCAGTGTGAAATCTCATACTACGGTATTGATTGTCGTAAATTTCAACTAATGCATTATTTAATTCCAGATCTTCATCATTAATATTGGAAACTTTTCTAATCTTCTCAATTATATCATGGTGTATAGGCAACATCTGTTGTGATTGACTGTTATAAACAGCAGTTGTTCTCACAATCGGTATTAAGCGATCCTCTTTAATATCTACAATATTTGTACCTCTTCTTCCAGGTACAATATCTTCAAACTTAATTGATGTGGATAGCTCTTGAAATAAATTTTGTTGGTAATCTTTTATTATATATTTTTGAAACATATTTTTATTATTATTATATATTTTTATATAACCATCTTTTTAAATCATTTTTATTATACATAATGGTAACAAAAATAATTTAAAAAGATGGTTATATAAAAATATATAATAATATATGCCAATCATATTTATTACACTTAGTGAATCATATGCAGAAAAAATTAGAAAATATGGTTTTGAAGCAAAAACCATGAAAATTCAAGATTATCAACCAGATCCAAATAAACGAACTTATTACGTATCTCCAGCAAATAGTTTGTGTTTTATGGATGGTGGTATAGATTATGCTTTAAGTAGAATTATCTTTCCAAACGTCGAAAAGGACGTTAAAAAGGTTGTTAAAGAATTGGGAATTGAGAGCATTGTTGGTAAACCATATTTACCAATAGGTAGTTCAATAATTATTGATAAAGACGATAATACGAATAAAAAGAGATCTCTTGTTGTTGCACCAACAATGTTGCTACCTCAAAATGTTTCAATGACAAAAAATGCATATTATGCAACAATGGCCATTTTACACAATATTTTAATCAATCGAAAAGAAAATTTAAATGATGTCGACATTATAATGACATCTTTATGTTGTGGTTATGGTAAAATGAATGAAGATGATTCAATTAGACAAATATTAGACGCAATTAGAGATTTCGAAGAGTATAATCCTTTAGTTATAGACAATAATATTATATTGAAGGAACCAAATTTACTTAGTCAACCAAAATACTATATGAATAGCGAATTTTTCAATATAAATCCAGAAGATATGGTATTGGCATAACATTATTTAATGCAATTACATATATTTTTCATAAATATAATATTGTAATCCATCATTGTCATCATTATAATAATTATTTTTAGTTTCTTTATCATTATCTTTTTGATTCTCATTGGCATCTTCATTTTTATAAGTAATTTGTTGCATTAAGTAATATGTTATCAAAGAACCGCATAAAAATCCCATTGAAAATGTTATTAAAGAAATATTTTTCATTTATTTGTTTGTTTGTACAATAAATATAATTTCATTCTTTTTATATTAATTTTTGTTAATTCTCATTCAAATCATATAAATTGGTGTTGTATTTTTTCGCATAATTTCATTAAACGATTAGGTTCTAAATTTTATTACACTAATTATAATATCTCTTTAAGTTAAATTTTTTTAACAACATATTTTTAAGTTTTCCACCAATTCGTGAAAATTAACATTATATAGTTTTGCAATTCTCTGTAAACGCAATGGGTTAAATACTTTTTCGACTAATTCACGTAAAATAACATTACCGATCAACTTATATTTTAAAGTATATATATCAATAATTATTTTGTAAAAATACACATGTGACCAAATATCAATTTCCAATTTATTGTTCCAATATATTGTTTTATGACCATTTTTTATGTTAATTAAAATATTTTTCTCTGGATTTTTTTTAATTTCATCTAAATCATATGATTCACAAACAGATAATTCAATCAAATTTGTTAAAGACGATATATCAAATGATGTGCGAAAGAGATATCCAAATGAAAGAATGATAACACTGTTTGGTATTACTCCATCTAAGTTTTGATTAAAAATTAAAGAAAATAATATGATTTTAACGCCGTTTGGAATAACATTTGGTTTTATATATTGATTGTACATTGAAACGAAATTCAGTTTTATTACACTTTTTGGAATAGAACCTTCTTCTAAAGGATATTTTAAATTATGTTTTATTGTTAATTCAATAACGCTTTCTGGTATAACACCTGGTTTAATTATTTTATCGTACATATCGCTTAAAACTAGTTTTTCAACACCATATGGTATCACACCTTCTTCTAAAATATGGTTATATTTCTCTCCTAAATCGAGTATTTTTACCGTTGGTGGTATATCACCCGGATTTAGTTTTTTGTTATAGTTTTTACCAAGAGAAAGATTCATAACATTTTCTGGAATAAGTCCTCTTATCTCTCCATCGTACGAGTATCCAATTTCAACATCAGTTGTTGTGTTATCTATTTTGCTATGTCCTAAAACAGCATATTTTTGGCAACAATTATTTTTATTTCTCTTTTTTTCTTCATTGAGATGAGAATTACGTATATCTTGATATTCGTCTAAAAATCTTTTATATAAATCGAATTTTATCATGTTTTATTACGATTATTTATATATTATTATTTTCATTATAAATATCCCCAGGTAAAATAAAAATCATTTTTTTATTTTGTCTCTAATGGATTGCAATGGAATTTCTATAATAGTTATTAAGTAATTCCAATGTGTCGGTATATACTTGATCATCGATAAAATGCGTCTTTATATACTTAAAAAGCTCTTTAATTGTCTCTTTAGATTGATCAATCTTAATGTTGCATAAATCACGCAATATACTCTTATCGAGACTCGATGATTTAAATTCATTTGATTCAATTAATCTAGATATATTGTTGAGAAATTTAGTCATAAAAGTCTCTACACAAATACCTCCATAAAAGAATCTTTTTAGAAATGCATCATTCTTGATCTCATATCCTTCATCTTTGCGATTTATAGCTATATCGTATATTTTTTCGTACTTATCATTTTTGAAGGTCTCGTTATATACATCCAGACGAACGATAAAATTAACATCGGTTAATTGATCATTTATTTCCTCTAAATTATTCATTAATGTAATTATCTCATTAAGTGTGAAACTACGTAAATTTTCGTATAATTCATTGGTAAATCTGTTAGATCTATCATTCTCTTCGCGAATGATTTGCATAAATCGTTGTATACAATCAGTGTTTGAATTCTCCATTTTTATTGTTTTGATATTTCAATGTATTGATATTTTCAATGTATTGATATTTCAATATTCTATATTTATTTTATTATAAATTCACATCATTTAAAAAAAATTTATCAATTTTTTTTAAACTCAATAAATATCGCATCAACATCATTAATTTTAAATTCATTTATAGATAAATTATTTTTAAATTTTCTATTGATAAAAACAATTGGTGGATCATAACCATATTTTCTCCAATGAACATATGATTCATCATCGGTTTTAAAGTATTCTGTAAAATTTTGAACCATCATAAATTTTTGTAAATGTTTATGATGAAATGCCGATGGAATATTATTATCAATACAATGATTAATCCAAGCCCATATTTTCATTACAAAAACAACATACTTTTCTCCCCAATGAATAATTTCATTTACAAATTTTTTATTGTCATTAGTGATATTTTTCACATCATATGAATATTTTGTTAAAATAATTTTTTCTCTAATTACTTTTATATTATATCTTGGATCAATAATACTGTTTAAATCATCAATAATATTTTTTAATTTACCATTAGACCTTAAAAAAGAAACGATCTCATTAATTTCTTTATCATTTAAAATTTCATACAGGAAATCATCTTCGTCTTTAGTAGACTCAATTATTTTATCAATAATATATTTTAAATCATTTTTTTCAAAATTCATGTTGTGTCCAGTATTTTTATTTATGTAATCATATTCACGTAATCTGAATAAAATGTCAGTGTCCATCTTTTCCATAAATTTTTGATCCCACTTATTTGTACATTGATTTGAATCTTTTTTTGTAGATTTACGACTGGAAGAAAGATTCTTAGATTCGGTAATAACATCATTACATTCATTATTAGATGTCGATATTTTGAAAGAAGATGAGTCAATTGATTTATATTTATCCAAAATTTCCAATATATTTTGGTGAAACTGATCATTTTGTAAGCAAAATAATTCATAACATGGAGTCTCTTTTAATTGATCTTCATTAAAAGAATCTTTATCACCGTGATCATCATTACAATCTTTAGAAGAAATGTTTTCAATCTCAACCGGTGAAAGAATATCTTTTTTCAGTTTATCAAAAGTTATATTTTCCATATAATTTAAGTCAATATCTTCAATGTATATTTTAGGAAGAATAATTTTCCCTAGATAAAAATCGTAGGTTCCATCTATTTTCCTTGAAAATATAGGATAATTCGATATTATTTCAATATCCATTTTTGAATTTAATGATGTATACTCAGTTTTTTTTAAAAATGGTTCTTTAATTAAAATCTATCAATTTTTTTATTTTATTTTAATTTTAATTTTAATCACAATTTATTATAAAAAAGGTAATATATATTGACATAAATAAATAGATATATATAAATTTAATTTTTATTTTTATGTTCTCTCTTTAAGTCAATATAAGTTATATCATACCCGATATCTTTGATTTGCCATCGGTAAATAACTTCATGTTTCACCAATTTTCGGTTAAGATAAACAAATGGTGGTTCATATCCATATTTATTCCAAATATCATAAGATTCATCGTCTGTTTTAAAGAATGTACGAAAGTTTTTAATCATTAGATATTTTGAAAGATGTTTATGTTGTTCCATTTTGGGAATATTATTGTCCAAACAAAAATTAATCCATTTAAACATATTTTTAATGAAAACGATATACTTTTGTCCATAACTAATAACATTTTTTAAAAAGTATTCATTATCTTTATTAATATTTTTGACATTGTATGGATATTTAATCAATATCCATTCGTGTTTAATCGAAAATATTTCATATCGCGGATCAATAATATTATTCGTTTCTTTAACAACAGTGTGTATTTTTTTCATTTTTACCAAATCATCAATAATGCGATCCATATCTCCTACTCTGTTAAGAGTTTCATAAAGAAAATTATTATTGTTCTTTGTATCATTAATGATATCAAGAACTGTATTTCTAAAATCGACATGTGCAAACATTTTATCGTCTAATTTACGTTTATTTTTAGGAAAATTCACATCATTGTTATTCATACCACTATTAACACCACTATTAACATGTGTATTCATATTGCTATTAACACCACTATTAACATGTGTATTCATATTGCTATTAACACCACTATTAACATGTGTATTTATGGCGCCATTCATACTATTATTCATAAATGCATTCATATGTGTGTTCATTGGCGTACCATATCCAAATAATAAAGGTGAAATATTTCTGGGAGAATAAGAACCATTATTTTCCATATATCCATTTGTAGGACTGATACCGAAATATCCATACATTCCGCCATAAGGAGAAAGAGTAGCCCTATTTTGATTAATATACCCATTAAAATTTTGGGTATTTACAACGGGGTTTTTCTCAACATATTGAACGGTTTGTATTGGTGGAGGAGGCGGAGGTTGGGATTGAAAAGATTTTGCTTCAGTGGACTTATTATTTTCACCTGATTCATCAGTAGATTTAACATCAATATATTCATATATTGATGATAAACTTTTATTGATTTCATTCTCATTCTCATTCTCAATTTTTCCATCGCTAATTTGCGTATCTTTCTTAACAGATTGTGGATCAGTTTTGCCTAATGATGCATATAATTTTGCTTTTAACAAAGCCATTTTATCTTCCGTATTTTCATCGAACTTACGTTTTACACCAGTAATTTTTTCATAATTCGTATTAATTGAAGAGAGAATAGATTCTCTAAATTGATCAAATGACAAATTATTCATATAATTTTTGTCAATATCTTCACTATAAATCTCTGGAAGATCGATAGGTGCCCAAATAAGGTCAAAAGTCTCGTCCTTTTTACGGATTAAAACAGGATAATAAGAAACGGTTTTGTCGTTCATTTTTTATGCAAATTTGCTGGATAATCAGTTGTAAATGTTGGTTATTTTAACAAAAGTATTTTAGATTTAAAATTCATCAATTTTTTATTGATTAAAACTAATTAAACCATTGAAAGTGTGATGGCGATTGTGATTGTGGCATTGAACCAATATGATTGTTAAAGTTTAAAAATGCATAGTTATATGGACATTCAAACGTATAATCATATCTTCCATTCAATGTGTTGTAATTAACACCTTTATTATATGATTCCAACATATTGCAAAATTCCAATACAAATAACGGCTTACTCATTATCCATTTTATCTCTATACTTGTCAATTTAGCATCAACTAATATTTGATAAAAATGACGTACAATACTTTGATATACGTATTTTTTGTATGCATTAAAATAATACAGATATTCGGTTTTGTTTTTATCATCTGTTATTTGATAAACATTTAGAATATACTTTCCATAGCCATATTTAACCTGAACATTATCAATGCTTATATCAGGATATTTTTTTAAAAAATTTTGCACGCCTTCATTTATTCTCTCTTGTGATAATATTTCATCTGATTCAATAATTTGATTGTCATAAATGATATTGTAAGGTGTTTTAATATATTTATGATCATCTAAATAATCGCACAAAAAAGCATTGTAACATTCTCTTGTAAATTTATAATTATTTATCGTAAACATTTTTTTAGCCTTTTCGACGTGTTCAGGTGGATATGTTACATCTAGATTTTCTATAATAACATCTTTAAAAATATTTATATACTCCATTCCTTTGTCCATAATTTTTTTGTCAATATTTGTAGTTCCCCGACTTATACCAAATAGGTGAAATATTATTTTGTTTTTAATCTCTTGAATCATATTTATATTTACAAAGTAATATCACTTTATATCAAAAAAATTGATTAAAAATAAATATAGAATATGATTTACATATATAATAAAAAATGAAATATATTATTTTATTAAAATATGAATAATTATACGCATTTATGTGATAAATATGGAAATATGATGAACAATGATAATAATTATTTTAATAAAATGTATACAAATAATGCGAATACAAAATTTAAACGCAAAATGCCTAAATCTTTTGATAATTTATTAATTGAGTTTAAAAAAACTGAATTGATATTAGATAATTATATGAAAATACACGATGACAATCTTTTTACAAGTAATGTTATGAAAAGAATATATGATATATCTTTTCAATTAAATCCTAAACTATTTAATGTCGATGCTCTTTATTACGATATAAATATGACACCAACTGACATTAAAAATATAATGGATGATATGAGGACATATATAAGAAGAGCTAAAAAAGAGATTGAAAAGCTCGAAAATGGCATCATGGAGATACAAGATGATGATTTGGACGGTGAAGAAGATGCTAGTACTTTTAACGAACTTTTAGCACATATATTTTCAACGGAAGAAAATCAAGTTGCCTGATAAAATGATATAAAAATATATTTATAATAGAAGATATAGAAGAAAAATGAATAAAGATTTATATAAAAAGATTTTACATAATGTAAAATATTTGGAATATAAGGATGATGTAAATATCGATTATCAAAAAAATGGTAAAGAATTTACATTTTATGGAAATAGAGATATTAAACCGGGTGAAATACCATTGGACACCAAAATTTTAAAATTTGTAAATTTTAACTCACAGTTGAAGCCGGGTGACATACCATATGGAATTGAATGCATCATATTTCCAGATTCATATAATAAGCCGATTATTTATAAAATAAGGTTGAATGACGCTGATTTTGCAACAAACGAGATTAAACCAAAAATATATGAAGTATCAGTTATTCCAAATAGTGTTAAGAGCATAATTTTTGGCAATAATTTTGATCAGGAGATAAAAAAAGGTTATCTTCCATTAGGCATTGAAAATATTGAATTTGGTCGTAATTTTAATAAAAAATTGGAGAAAGGTTCATTACCATTTGGAATTAAAAGCATTATATTTGGACATATTTATAATCATGTAATGGAAGAGGGTATTATTCCCAAAAGTACTCTTTTTCTAAAGTTTGGAGCATCTTTTTCATATAAATCGCTAAAGAATAATAGCATTCCTAATAGTGTAAAAATACTTTTATTTTATACCCATGGACACGAATGTACTTTATACAATGATTTTATCCCTCATGGTGTTGAAAAATTATCAATAAGAATGAGATTTAAGTATCTTAAAATGATACCTGAAACAGTGTCTGAACTTATAATTGGAGGTAATAATTCAGTTGAGACTATTATGCCGGGTGATATTCCAAATACTGTCAAACATCTCACATTTGAATTTTTTTATTATCATAAATTATTGCCTGGTGCAATTCCTGAAGGTGTTGAACGTTTAGTTTTAAATGAAGATTACAATAAGCCGATAAATCCAAATGTTATACCAAAAAGTGTTTTGTATCTTCAATTGAAAAAAAATATAATTAACATTAAAACTATTGATGTTATCCCACCTAAACTATTAGAAGTTTGTTTTTATGTTGGAAGACATAATGGGCGAAAATATGAATTATGTAACGACAATGTGGCTGTATGTACAATATCTAATCAAGATATTAATAACATTAATTACGTAAATAAGGACTTAAAAATAAGTATTACACCATATGAAAGACTGAAATTGATTGATTTTTTAAAAGATTTTGTACCTATTGGAAAGATAATATTCAATGAACTAATTGCAGAGATTTATAATCCTAAACGTCTTGAGAAAATATCGAGGGATTATGATATACCATTTTTTGATTTAATGGAAATGTATCGAAAAAATTGATTTATTTTTACTCTTGTTGATATATCATAAAATATAGACGAATAAATATTTAAACGTAAAACATAAAAAATATATGTATACATGAAACCTATTTTCAATATCAATCCAAATGTTTCTTTTATACGATTTTCTAAAAATGAAAATGCTGTTCATATTCTCCAAGAGTATCCTAATAAAATAATTTGGAAAATATTTTCGTCAAATCCAAATCCAAATGCAATTTATCTTCTCAAAGAGAACTTGGATAAAGTTAATTGGTACGAACTATCGGGAAATCCAAATGCAATAGATATTTTGGAAAAAAATATTGACAAAGTTGAGTGGGATCATTTATCATTAAATCCTAATGCAATTCATATATTACAAAATAATTTTGATAAAATAGATTGGCCAATGTTGTCGAGAAATCCAAATGCAATCAGTCTTCTTGAAGAGAACTTGGATAAAGTTGATTGGTATGATATGTCATTAAATCCAAATGCAATCAATATTTTGGAACAAAATATTGACAAAGTTTACTGGCTATGGTTGGTTCAAAATCCAAATGCAATTAATATTTTGGAACAAAATATTAACAAAATTAATTGGACATTTTTATCAGAAAATCCAAATGCAATCAATATTATTGAAAAGAATCTTAATAAAGTTGATTGGGAAATGTTGTCTAAAAATCCCAATGCGATTAATATTTTAGAACAAAATATTGACAAAATAGATTGGACTATATTTTCGGCAAATCCAAATGCAATACGTATTATCGAAGAGAACTTGAATAAAGTTAATTGGATATACTTATCAATGAATCCAAATGCGATTCATCTTTTAGCGCCACTTAATCACAAGGCTATGAGAGAGCAGATGGAACCCCTTAAAAGGGAGCTTTTAGCTTATGTGTTTCATCCGTTGCGTTTACAGCGTTTGTGTGATAAACTTTCTGTTAATTTAGCTACCTTATTAGATCAATATCAGGTGGTATGAATTTGGATGGTTATTTTTATAAATTAGTTAATTTATAAAAAAAATGAATTTAAAAATAATTTAGAGAGTGGTTCTATATAAAATACACAATTAAAATAAATAATCAAATAAAGAATTTAAAAAATAATATATAAAAATGAAACCACACTATGTAATATCCAAATTACTTGATTTAGATTTATTTTCAATGATAACAGATGCAACTTATATTTTTGACACACATCCTGAAATAATTAAATGGCAATATTTATCAATGAATCCAAATGCAATTCATATTCTTAAAGATAATCTTGATAAAGTTGATTGGTACCAATTATCGGGAAATTCAAATGCAATCAGTATTCTTGAACAGAACTTGGATAAAATTAATTGGAATCGTTTGTCGTCAAATATAAATGCAACAACATCTATTCTTGAAAAAAATTTGGATAAAGTTTCCTGGAGCGGATTATCTCGAAATCCAAATGCAATCAGTCTTCTTGAAAAAAACTTGGATAAAGTTGATTGGCATTGTTTATCAACAAATCCAAATGCAATTCGTCTTCTTGAAGAGAACTTTGACAAGATTAAATGGTCGTCGTTATCGACAAATCCAAACGCATTACATTTGTTGGAAAGTAATTTAGACAAAGTAGATTGGGAAACGTTGCAGTTAAATGAAAATCCCGATGCAATACGTATTATTGAAAAAAATCTTGATAAAATACGTTCATGGCAATGGTTATCTTTAAATCCAAATGCGATTCATATTCTTGAGAAGAATCTCGACAAAATTGACGCATCTAGATTATCAGAAAATCCAAATGCCGTTCAATTGATAGAAAAATATTCTATTAAAATTTATTGGTGGGCATTAGCGAAAAATCCAAATGCCACACATATTTTGGAAAAAAATATGAGAAATCTATTTTACGATGATTTAATATATAATCCAAATGCGATCTATTTGATAATACCGCTAAACCATCAAGCAATGAGAGAGCAAATGGAACCCCTTAAAGATGAGCTTTTAGCTTACGTATTTCATCCGTTGCGTTTACGACGACTTTGTGATAGGCTTTCTGTTGATTTGCCCACTTTATTAAGCTATTATCAACAATAAACTATATAAAGATATATTTTTAATTATGAATAAATTATAAATAAATTACAAAATGTTTGCTCCTATATTTAATTTTAGTGATAAAATTGATTGGACTTTATTATCATTTAATCCAAATGCAGTACATATTATTGAAGCCAATTTTGAAAAAATTCTTGACGAAAAATTTTGGCATGGATTATGTCATAATCCAAATGCCATTCATATTATTGAAAAGAACATGGATAAAATTAATTGGTTTTGGTTATCAGGAAATCCAAACGCATTTCATATTCTCGAAAAGAATATTGATAAAATTCATTGGGGTGAATTTTCAAGAAATGGAACTGCACTCGATTTTTTTGAAAAAAATTTGGACAAAATCAAATGGAGTTGGATATCAGCAAAACCTTATGCTATATCACTTATAAAAAATAATTATGATAAAATTGATTGGACAATGATATCATCTAATGAAAATGCAATAGATATTATTGAGGAAAATTTGGATAAAATTAATTGGGGGGTGTTATCTGGAAATCGAAATGCAATTCATATTCTCGAAAAGAATTTTGATAAAATTAGTTGGTCTGGATTATCTGGAAATCCAAATGCTATACATATTCTTGAAAAAAACTTAGATAAAATTAATTGGGATGTATTATCAAGCAATAAAAAAGCATCACATATTCTTAAAAATAACATAGATAAAATTAATTGGTTAGAATTTTCTTTGTTTACTGATTTAATTGACATTGTGGAAGAAAATTTGGACAAAAATAATTATTTGCATAAGTTGAATTTCAATAAAAATTTTGTTCATTTATTGGCTCCATTAAATCATAAAGCAATGAGAGAAAAGATAAGAGAGTTTAAAAAGGAGCTTTTAGAGTATGTATTTCATCCGTTGCGTTTACGACGACTTTGTGATAGGCTTTCTGTTGATTTACCCACTTTGTTAAGCCAATATCAACTCACATAAAGAGATATATATACATATATATATTGATACTTTATAAATAAATATAAATTTGAATAAAAATTGATTTTTATTTTGACTTATAAACATGTTTTATATTTGTTAATAAAGTTAATTATGATGAGTCCTATTTTCGATGTAAATGTTAAAGTTAATTGGAAATTATTTTCAGAAAATATTGGTGCTGTTCATGTGTTAGAAAAAAATTTAGATAAAGTTAGTTGGATACACTTAGCACGAAATGAAAATGCAGTTTATTTGTTAGAACAGAATTTGAATAAAATTAATTGGGAACATTTGGCGTATAATCCTAATGCGATTCATTTATTAAAAGATTTTTTAAAAAAAAATTCAAATAAACAGTATAATAAAATAAGTAAGAAAAATATAAAAAAAATAGATCAATATGATTGGAATTGTTTTTGGTATACAATTTCACAAAATCCTAATGCGACAAGTATTATTGAAGAGAATTTAGATAAAGTATATTTTAATGAATTATCAATTAATACCAATGCCATACGCATTTTCGAAGAGAATTTTGATAAAATTTGCTGGAGTGCATTATCATCAAATCCAAATGCAATAAAGATTCTCGAAGAGAATCTTGATAAAGTTGTTTGGTATTCATTATCAATGAATCCCAATGCAATGTGTATTCTCGAAGAGAATTTGGATAAAATTGATTGGTGTTATTTATCACAAAATCCAAATGCAATTCATATTTTGGAAAAGAATCGGGATAAAATTGATTTTGAATGTTTATCATTCAATCCCAATGCAATTCATCTTATTGAAAATAATCTTGACAAAGTTAATTGGAATTATTTGTCGAAAAATCCAAATGCAATTCATCTTATTGAAAAGAATCTTAATAAAGTTGATTGGAATTATTTATCGAAAAATCCAAATGCAATCCATTTGATAGCTCCATTAAACCATGAAAAAATGAAAAAAAAGATGGATAAGATGCGAAAAGAGCTTTTAGAGTATATATTTAATCCGTTAAGATTACAACGATTATGTAATGGACTTTTTACTGATTTAGCTACACTAATAGACCAATATCAACTCACATGAAGAGATATATAATAATGCGTATAAATTAAATTCCAATAAATTTGAATAAAAATTGATTTTTATTTTAACTTATAGATTTGTTTTATATTTATTTATAAAATTAATTATGATGAAACCCATTTTTAATATAAACCGGAATGTAAGTTGGCATTATTTTTCGAAAAATATTAATGCAGTTCATATATTAGAACAAAATTTACATAAAATTGATTGGGATTATTTTTCATCAAATAAAAATGCGGTTGATTTATTGGAAAATAATTTTAATAAAATTGATTGGATTGATTTAGCAGACAATCCCAATGCAATTCATTTATTGGAAAATTTTTTGAGAAAAAATCCTAATGGAAAATATAGTAAAAAAATAAAAAATATTAAAAAGAATTTTGATGATGAAGATTGGTATGAATTTTGGGAATCTTTATCTGGAAATCCAAATGCAATAAATATTTTGGAACAAAATATTGATAGAATCGATTGGCATATATTATCATTAAATCCAAATGCCATTCATCTTCTTGAAAAGAATATTGATAAAGTTGACTGGGATTTATTATCACAAAATCCAAATGCAATCAGTATTCTCGAAAAGAATCTCGATGAGATTGAGTGGGTTGCATTATCGTTAAATCCCAATGCAATACGTATTATCGAAGAGAACTTTGATAAAGTTAACTGGTATTGGTTATCGCTAAATCCAAATGCGATACATATTCTCGAAAAGAACTTAGATAAGGTTGCGTGGGATTTTTTATCATACAATCCAAATGCAATTCATATTCTCGAAAAGAATATTGATAAAATCATTTGGAAAAATTTGTGCGAAAATCCAAATGCAATTTCTATTATTGAAAAGAATCTTCATAAAGCCAATTGGGAAATGTTATCGGAAAATCCAAATGCAATCCATTTGCTAGCTCCATTAAACCATGAAAAAATGAAAAAACAGATGGATAATATGCGAAAAGAGCTTTTAGCATATGTATTTAATCCATTGCGTTTAAGGCGTTTGTGTGATAGGCTTTCTGTTGATTTATTAACTTTACTAAGTTATTACCAATAAAAAAATGATTTTTATTTTTTCTATTTATAAAATATCAATTAAATAAATATAATAACTTAAATCTATGTAGAATGAATGCGCCTATATTTAATTTAGACAAAAGAATAGATTGGAACGCGTTATCTTCTAATACGAATGCGATTCATATATTGCAAGATAATTTAGATAAAGTAGATTGGGAAACATTATCACGTAATCCAAATGCTATTGAATTATTGAGACAAAATTTAAAAAAAGTTAGTTGGTATAATTTGGCGGAAAATCCCAATAGCATATCTATTTTGGAAGAAAATTACCACAAAATCAATTGGTATGCATTATCTATCAATCCAAATGCAATTGATCTGTTGAAAAGAAATTCGAGATATATCGATTGGAAATCTCTATCACTTAATCCCGGTGCAATAGACTTGTTAAAAAATAATTTTGATAAAATCGATTGGGATTTAATTTCATCAAATCCAGGTGCTATTGAAATTATCGAAGAGAATCTCGATAAAATTAATATGAAATGGCTTTCAAAAAATCATAATGCAATACATATTATTAAAAAGAACCTTGATAAAATATGTTGGCGTGAATTATCATATAATTCAAATGCCATCGAAATTATTGAGCAAAATATTGATAAAATTAACATGTATTGGTTATCTAGTAATCATAATGCAATTAAGATATTGGAAAAGAATATTGATAAAGTGAGCTGGTATGACATTTCATATAATCCTAATGCAATGCGTATGATCGAAGAGAATTTAGATAAAGTATTTTGGGGGCTCTTGTCATATAATGAAAATGCGATTCATTTATTGGCACCTTTAAATCATGAAGCGATGCGAAAGAAGATTGAACCATTTAAGAAGGAACTTTTAGCTTATGTTTTACATCCGTTGCGTTTACGGCGTTTGAGTGAGAATTTTTCCATTAATTTAGATATACTATTGAGTTATTACAATTGATATGAAATAAATAAAAAATCAATATGCAAAATTAATATAAAAAATAATTTTTATAATTATAAATGAAGAACAAAAAATAAATAAAAACAAATAAAACAAAAAAGAATAAAACAAATGTTTGGACCAATCATTAATCTAAATATAAATTTTTCGTCAGATTGGATTTTTATGTCATCAAACCCCTATATTGTCAATATTCTTGAAAAAAATCTCGATAAGGTTGATTGGATTGGATTGTCAGGAAATCCAAATGCAATGCATATTTTAAAAGAGAATTTGAACAAGGTTAATTGGTCATATTTATCACGTAATCCTAATGCAATACCTATTCTTGAAGAGAACTTAGACAAAGTTAATTGGTATTGGCTATCTCAAAATCCAAATGCAATCAATCTTCTTGAAAAGAACTTGGACAAAGTTAATTGGTCGATATTATCAAGAAATCCAAATGCAATAACTCTTCTCGAAAAGAACTTGGATAAAATCAATTGGGATGAATTATCATCAAATCCGAATGCAATAACTCTTCTCGAAAAGAATTTGGATAAAATTCATTGGGGATTTTTGTCAAGCAATCCAAACGCAATACGTATTCTTGAAAAAAACTTGGATAAAATTCATTGGCATTCGTTATCAAGTAATCCAAATGCAATTCATATTATTGAAAAGAACTTGAATAAAATTTCTTGGGTTTGGCTTACGGCAAATCCAAATGCTGTTCATATTTTGGAACAAAATATTGATAAAATTTATTGGGATTTTTTACCAGGAAATCCAAATGCAATTCATATTATCGAACGTAATATGAATAAAATCAATATTGCTCGTTTATCGAAAAATCCCAATGCAATTCATATTCTCGAAAAACATATGGACAAAATTTTTAATGAAAATATTTCATATAATAAAAATGCCATTCATCTTTTAGCGCCACTGAATCATCAAGCAATGCGAGAGCAAATGGCACCTTTTAAAAAAGAGCTTTTAGAGTACGTGTTTCATCCGTTGCGTTTACGGCGTTTATGTGATAGGCTTTCAGTTGATTTAGCTACCCTATTAGACCAATATCAATTAACATAAATATTTGAAAAAACGAGACTTAAAGAAAGATTAATGGTAGAAGATTGTAATTTTGTAAAAAATAAGATCATATAAAAGTATTTATAAAATCAAAAAATAAAAGAATTGATGAAAAAAAATTGATAGATAACTATTAATTATTTTATAATATATTAATAAAATTAATTTTGTGTTAACAATATAACATCGATAATTAAAAAACAGGTAAAAATCACCTTTATAGTGTCAATCATAACCATAATTTTAACAATAAAATGACGGATTACATAAATGACATGGTAAATATCCATAAAAAAACCGATATTTACGAATGGTTAATCAATTCTGATTTTTTTAAAACAATTGATGAACTGAATGAAGATGATTTATTGGAAGATCCAATTTCAATTCATTCATATCAATATAGACCATTAGAACCACCTAAAAATATCCATGATTTTATTGGTATAATAAAAACATATATGTTTTGGGGTGTTGATAAGGAGATTGTTAATGACATATTTAAATACACATATGAATCCGGAATTGAATACGACATATATCTGTATAGGGAGATTATTAATGACAAATCTAAATACCTAATTCAATACGACACAGATCTGTTTAATGTACCGCAATTTTTTATGGAATATTTGTTTAAAAATTCAGAGGACTCTTTCTTTATGGAGGAATTTAATGAATTTTTAAATAATTATAGTAAAGAAGAGAATCCCATCATAAGTGATTTATGTGATCTATTTTATTATGTAAAACGTTTTAATGGAAATGAAAGTTTGGATTATTTTATTCAACGTTACAGTTTTCTCATTGATAATCAATTTATGAATTATATTGTGATAAATGATTTTAACGACGATGATATTGATATTGATAATATACCTGTATTGACTAATCCATTTTATTTATTTCGTTTAATTCAAAATAATTTTAATGAAGATTTTTTCAAAAAGCTTCGTAAAGGTCGTTGTTGTGGTTCTTTAAAAGATGTAATCAATAGTTATAGCAACAATACTTTTAGCAATAAATCTATCAAGTTAATTGACCATTTATTTAACAGTTTCATTGATAAGAATATTCCTACAAATTTTTTGAAAGATTCTTATGAAAGAGATATATCAGGAAATTATTTTTTTGGTTCATTTGGAAACAATACCAATAGAAATAATTTTTTTTCCATTTCCTCCCTTTGGTAATCAATCTGCAAATGGTATTCTTGAACAGAATACTCATAAAATTATCTGGTCTGCATTATCATGTGATCCAAATTCGATTCCTATTTTTCCAACAGAATCCATAGAAATTAAATGGTGTTAACCATTATGAATTACGGTTCATATTTTTGAAAATAATTGACTTGATGTTCTATTTGGAACTCATATTTTTTTATAAAATAAAATAAAAAAATTGATTTAATTTAATTATTGATATTAATTAACAATAATTATATGAAAAATATGATATAAATACAGTGTTTAAACCAATGTTTAAACCAATCTTCAATCTAAATAAAAAGATCGATTTTGGTGGATTATCTTCAAATCCTAATGCAATCCATATATTGGAATATAATTTAGGCAAAGTAGAATGGAGTAGATTATCACGCAATCCAAATGCCATCTCAATATTGAGAAAGAACTTGAATAAAGTAGATTGGCATTTTTTGGCGGAAAATCCGAATGGAATACCTCTTCTTGAAGAGAATTACGATAAAATCAATTGGAATGCATTATCATTTAATCCTAATGCAATCAATTTATTGAAGAAATATCCGGAACATATAGATTGGATATTACTTTCAATGAATCCAAATGCAATCGACATATTAAAAGATAATTTTGATAAAATTAATTGGGATTTAATATCATTAAATCCAAATGCTATTGAAATTATTGAAGATAATTTAGACAAAATAAATTGGAATTGGCTTTCACAAAATAGAAATGCAATGCGTGTTCTCGAAGAGAACTTAGATAAAATTTGTTGGTATGAATTATCACAAAATATAAATGCTATACATATTTTGGAAAAGAATCTCAATAAAGTTGATTGGAATGAATTATCATCCAATATAAACGCTATTTCTATATTAGAAAATAATTTGGATAAAATAAATTGGTATCATTTTTCCATCAATGAAAACGGAATATCCATTATTGAAAAAAATTTAGACAAAGTTGATTGGGGTTTATTATCATATAATTCAAATGCCATTCATTTATTGGCACCTTTAAACCATGAAGGAATGAGAAAGCAAATGGAACCACTTAAAAAGGAGCTTTTAGCTTATGTACTTAATCCGTTAAGATTACGACGACTTTGTGATAGGTTTTCTCTTGATTTAGCCACCTTATTAGACCAATATTAATTTATGTAAAACGGATACATATATAGACCATATTGTTTTTTTTATAAAATAAAAATTGATGGATAAATCTTCATTATATTATTTTATTTTTGATAAATTATTAATAATTAAAATATATGTGTTTCTATACAAATATTAGGTATTCAATATGTCCAATACTACAGATAAAGATAAGAATATCAATCCTATTTTAGTTGATGTATGTTTAGAAGAACATAATAAAATTGTAATAAAGCAACAGCAATGCCGTATTGTGCTATTAAGACATGCATCAAAGTGTCCTCATGAGATTGGAACGTGTGTCGTTACTCCTATATGCGGATATATGAAGAATTTATGGAAGCATTTAATAGGTTGCAAGGATCAAAATTGCACATTAAATCATTGTCTCAGTTCAAGATATGTTTTAGCTCACTATTCTAAATGTATAGATACATTATGTCCTGTTTGTCAACCTGTTCGTGAAGCGATTCAAAAGAATTTTGGGAATAAAAATATTGACGCATCTTCAAATGAAAATAAATCTGTTGCTTGTTGTAGTGTTGCTCCTGTTAATTCGCAAGTTCCTGTTTCTAATAGGACTTGTGTAGATGTTATTGATCTTACAGATGATAACGATTCTGTTACTGAAAAGAAGCCATAAATCTATTGGTTTTGTAAAGAGTTTTATAAGGATACAATAAAAACAAAAAAAAAATTGATTTTTATTTTCACTTGTATAGACAGATAATGAACATATATTTATAAGTTTAAAGATGTTTAAACCGATTTTTAATTTATCAAATAAAATCAGTTGGCGCAATTTTTCAGCAAATATAAACGCAATAAGTGTTATTGAACATAATTTGAATAAAGTTAATTGGAAAAGTTTATTAACCAATACAAATGCTATTCATATTATAGAACAAAATTTGGATAAAATCGATGTAGATTATTTATTGTACAATTTAAATGCAATACATCTTATCGAAGATATTATTGAAGATATGGTTGAATATGATATTATTGATAAATTTAATTGGAATAATTTATCAGCAAATCAAAATGCAATACATATTCTTGAAGATAACTTAGATAAAGTTAATTGGACAACATTATCACAAAATCCAAATGCAACGCGTATCCTTGAAGAGAACTTAGAAAAAGTTGATTGGAATATATTATCATCAAATTCAAATGCAATAAGTCTTCTCGAAGAGAACTTAGACAAAGTTAATTGGTATTATTTATCAGGAAATCCAAATGCAATAGATATTTTGGAAAAAAATGTTGACAAAATAAATTGGTCAACATTATCAATTAATCCCAATGCAATTCATATTATTGAAAAGAATTTAGATAAAGCTAATTGGAATTATTTATCATATAATCCAAATGCAATACATCTATTAGAAAAAAATATCGATAAAATTAATTGGCGTGGATTATCACATAATTTGAATGCTATACCTATTGTTGAAAAAAATTTAGATAAAGTTGATTGGTGCATATTGTCGCATAATCCAAATGCTATTCACATATTAGTACCTTTAAACCATGATGTAATGAGAGACAAAATAAAATCGTTTAAAAATGAACTTTTAGCTTATGTATTTCATCCGTTACGTTTACGGCGATTATGTGATAGGCTTTCTATTGATTTAGATATTTTATTAAATCAATATAGATAAAATTTAGATAAATATATTATAATTTACATACATATACATGATGATTTTCTAGTGTTTTGTTCTTCTTCTTCTGCTTTTTTCTCTTCATGCTCCTCTTTCTCTTCCTTCTTCTCTTCCTTCTTCTCTTCCTTCTTCTCTTCCTTCTTCTCTTCCTTCTTCTCTTCCTTCTTCTCTTCTTGCTTCTCTTCTTGCTTCTCTTCTTGCTTCTCTTCCTTCTTCTCTTCCTTCTTCTCTTCCTTCTCACTATTAACAATATCCATACCAATAACAGATGATTTCAAGTCAATATTTTGAAATTTACCATTAATATTATATTTTTCGAAATTAATTAATATTCCAAAATCAAAATCGATTCTCTCCATCTCAATTGCGTTTTTTTTATTCCAAATATAATCACTTTTAATTTCGCTATTGGTAAACTTTGTTGCATTATATAAAAATATATCATGATCCCATACTTCACCATTAATTTTATCTTCAAATTGCGATATCTCAAATGCAGAATTGAACGCATCAACATTAAAAGAATTATTATTAGATATATCATTAAAAGCACTTTCATAAGACGCATATTTACTCAGTGAATTGTCATTAAAACCTTTTGTATAACTTTTTTTTGGAAAGTATGAACCATCTTCATGATAATGTTTTGTAGGAATAAAAAGTTCATTATTCATTATTTGATGAGAATATCCAAAAGGATGATATTTTTTGTTTCTTACATCAAGAGAACATATGATAAATCCAAAATTGGGATCATTATAGTCTCTACTTAATAGCTCTTCACAACCATTTCCCAAATTAAAAAGATTTTTATCAATATTTTTTAAATCATCTAATGAATTTGCAAGTGATACTTTATAACTTCCAACGTTAATAACATCAAGTGTGTGAGAACGACTGTGGAATAAATTCGCAAAAATCGCAAATTTAATAAAATACAAAAATATTTAAATTAAATAATTATTTTAATTAATTACTTAAAACTACTTAAAAAGATATCATATAACAACTATATATAAATATGAAACAATATAAAAAAATGTTAATGATTATTTATATATAAAAGAGGGAAATTATTAAATAATTTTTACTTGTCGTTAGAAGGTTCTCTCTACCCTTAATGACTATTTAATTTTATGTATCTAATTAAAAATATATACATAAAAAGGATGTGATCTATCCTTTAAGAGGTTCGTAATAGTCACTTGTGATTTTTGCGAATTTAATGATCTGTTTGTTATCGTTATTCTTCCATCGCGTATTCCCTTAAAACCATCTGTTTTTTTATATACCATTTTATTACAATCATTAAATATATCGGTATATGTATACAGATTATGAAATTTTACTGTAGAAGGATTGGGAACAGGTAAAATCATTGCATTTCCAGGGATAAAATTATCAATCTTGTTTGAATAAACGACCAATTGTCTCTCTTTTTTTGAGTCAACTGCGACTAATATCTGTGTTTTAGACACACTCTTTACCTCTTTACTTATGATACACATTTTTTATTTTATTTTTACAATATACTATATAAGTATCTTTTTAAATCGAAATAAAAAATTGATTTTTATTTTTACAATGTGTATATATTTATATTTTATTTTATAAAATCAATAATGTTTAAACCAATATTTAACGTACATCCTAAAGTTCATTTTAATTCTTTAGTATTGAATGAAAATGCGCATCATATTGTAATGGAAAATTTAGATAAATTAAATGCCGATGGATGGAGATATTTTTCACAAAGATGTGTGTCATGTAATGTATTACTAAATAATATAAATAAAGTTAATTGGGAATATTTGTCAATGAATGCACATGCAATTGAAATTTTAGAACAAAATTTGGATAAAGTTGATTGGCATTCAGTATCATTAAATCCAAATGGAATTAGTTTTTTTGAAAAGCACATGGATAGAATTCATTGGGGATATCTTTCAACAAATCCACGTGCAATTGAATTATTAAAAAAGAATCCCACTAAAATAGATTTTTATGCATTGTGTGAAAACTTTTGCCATGAAGCGATTGAGATATTAAAAAATAATATAAAAAAGATTGAATGGTATGCTTTATCGTCTAATCCATTTGCAATTGATATTTTGGAACAAAATATAAATAAAGTGAAATTTGAAAATTTATGTCAAAATGAAAATGCCATTCATATTATCGAGAATAACATGAACAAAGTTAATTGGTATAATTTATCGGCAAATCCTAAAGCAATACATATTATCGAAAAGAACTTAGATAAAGTTAATTGGAAAATGTTATCAGTAAATCCAAATGCAATTCATATTCTCAAAGAGAACATTGACAAAGTTTATTGGGATCATTTATCAATAAACCGAAATGCGATCAATATTATTGAAGATAATATTGATAAAGTTAAATGGAGTGGATTATCAGCAAATCCAAACGCTATTCATCTATTAGCACCATTAAACCATGAAGAGATGCGAAAGCAAATGGAACCACTTAAAAAAGAGCTTTTAGAGTATGTACTTAATCCGTTGCGTTTACGACGATTATGTGACAAACATATGCTTAATTTAGCAACCTTATTAAGTCAATATAACCCAATATAGAGATATTGACTATTCAATGAATTATAATTATCTTTTTATTTTTATAAAAAATATAAATGAAACATAAAAATTAATATAAGATGCCACAAATAAACACAAGTGGATAAAAATGGATTCAAATAAAGTAATTATTAAATCCTAACATTGAATACTTACGACAAAGTCGTATCTCAAAGTTCTCTTTTGAAGGTACATCCTTGTCGCAAGCAATTAAACAAAACTTTTGCATTAATATAAATACTAGTTCGCTGATTTTTCATGTCCAGATTTAGTAAAACTTTCAATGAAGTTATGTGTTATTGAAATTAGTTACCAATTAGTTTTTTTGCCTTTTCTGCTTTTTTTATATAATCTAGCAGTTTGTGATACATTTCAAGATGGAAATTTAACATTTTTAGCGAAAAATTTTCATATTCAATTGTTAATTTCATAACAACAACACCTTCATTTTCATGGGTAATTTCAATATTGTTGTTTCCATTGATATCTTTATTGATGCTAAATGTGCTGTTTTTTAAAGCCTCATTGAAATAGCTTACTATATTCTCTCTGTCAATGCAAGTTTGAAATTCAAATGACATAACGTTTTTGGTAATGACATTGTCAATGGTTTTAAGTCTAAAGTCACATGGGTAAAGCTTAATTAATTGTTTTATCTTATTGGTAATCGTTATATATAAAGAAATGAAATATAAAAATGCATCTAATCCCGAATGGGGAAATGACGCACTTTTTGCAGTATTTACAAACAAAGGACCTTGATACCAAGAAATTAAACTTATTAGTTCATTAGAGGATACGACTATACCACTCTTTACACTATTTTTAGGATTACTCATTTTGATAATAATTAATAAATTAATTCTTATGTTCAATAATATTTTATATTAATTATTATAATAACTTAACTTCATAAAGTTTATCCATCATTTTTTTTTACAATATTTTATTGATATTGTATGACTATTTTATATCTTATAATTAACAATAAAATAAAAATTGATTTTTATTTTTACTTATGTCATAAAAATATGGAAAATATAAGACAAATACATGACAAAAACAAGAAAAATAAAGTATATAAAAAAAGGAAAAAAAGAATTTTCAATGAAACCGATATTTAAACCAAAAAAATACGAATATTACATGCAATTTGGAAAATATGATTATAGTACACACACCCCCTATAGTTCATATTTTGCAAAAAATGAATGGGATGCTTTATCGCGAAATCCATATGTAATAGATCTATTAAAAGATAATTTAGATAAAATTAGTTGGTATTGGTTATCACAAAATAGTGGTGCGATTGAGTTGTTGGAAAATAATTTGGATAATGTCAATTGGATGCAATTATCACGCAATCCAAATGCAATACATATTCTCGAAAAAAACTTGGATAAAGTTGATTGGCATTCTCTTTCTTCTAATCCCAATGCAATACACATTCTTGAAAAGAACTGGGATAAAATTAACAGATCTTCAATATATGGCAATGAGAATGCCATTAAAATAATTGAGAAACTTATGGATAACTATGAAAAAGATATGCAAAAATGTTTTTTGTTGTATCGTTCTTATCCTCTTCCAATACGTTGGGATATGCTCTCTTCAAATCCCAATGCAATACATTTGCTTGAACAAAATTTTCATGAAGTGAGTTGGAGTGACTTGTCAAGTAATCCAAGCGCTATTCATCTATTGGAAAATAATATGGATAAAATAGATTGGTTTGCTTTATCTGCAAATCCTAATGCAATTCATTTATTAGAGAAAAAAAAATTTATATATGGAAAGGCATTGGCATATAATCCAAATGCAATTCATCTAGTGCATAAATATTTGTATCGAATGAGTTTGGAAGGTTTATTGGATGGCGACTGTGGATATCATAAATTTGTTCTACAAATAGATTATGAAAAGCAAAAGCTACAAATGGAGCCCCTCAAAAAGGAGCTTTTAGAGTATGTATTTCATCCGTTGCGTTTACGGCGACTTTGTGATAAGCTTTCTATTGATTTAGTTAGTTTAGTAAACCAATATAACTAAAATACATGTCTATTAAACAATTTGATGAATCATGATATATTTAATATTTATAAAATATTGGTAAATGTAAATTAACATTAAATAAATATTAAACTTTAAATAAAATAATTTAATGGTTATTAAGATACAGGTAAAAATAAAAAAATGATTTTTATTTTCACTTGTAGCATAAATATATGAAAAACATAAGAAAATATAAACAAATAAGGTATAAAAAGAAAAAATACGGGATTTCGAATGAAACTAATATTAAAACCAAAAATATATGAATATTATATGCCATTAGGAAAATATGATAAAGATATAAATACATATCTTACAAAAAATCAATGGGATGCTTTATCGCGAAATCCACATGTAATAGATCTATTAAAAGATAATTTAGATAAAATTAGTTGGTATTGGTTATCACAAAATAGTGGTGCGATTGAGTTGTTAGAAAATAATTTGGATAAAGTTGATTGGATACAATTGTCACGCAATCCAAATGCAATTCATATTCTCAAAAAAAACCTAGGTAAAGTTGATTGGTATTGGCTTTCTTCTAATCCAAATGCAATACACATTCTCAAAAAGAACTGGGATAAAATTAACAGATTTTCAATATATCAAAATAAAAATGCTATTAAAATAATTGAGAAACTAATAGATAACTATGAAAAAGATATGAAAAGATGTTTTTTCTTGTATCGTCCTTATTCTGAACCAATACGTTGGGATGTTTTATCTTCAAATCCCAATGCAATACATTTGCTTGAACAAAATCTTGATAAA
>JACCDX010400825.1_pt1 | contig 43061 bp, 29 predicted proteins | sample 7449681 | NCBI WGS metagenome assembly JACCDX01 (sample SAMN15323450, study PRJNA562643) | freshwater metagenome | isolation source: river surface water | place: USA:Blue River Watershed | collected 2017-08-18
CTGCGCGAGCGACGCCAGCGCCGGCGGGTCCTCCAGCGCAAACAGCCCGGACCGCGGGTCGACGACGAGGGAGCAGGGCCTCTGCCAGTCGCTGCTCGCCGCGCTCGTGAAGTTGCCCAGCACCGCGAGCAGCACCAACCGCAGGAGCTCGGGGTCCGACAGCTCCCGCGCAACCGTCATGTTCAGCTCGGCCGAGGGGTCGGCCCCCATCACGCGCTTCGCCTGCTTCTCGAGCTCGGCCACGGCTTTCACACCCAGATCGGCGCCGAAGCGTGCGTCGCCTTTGAGCCGCAGCACCTGGTTCGCTACGCTGGGGAAGTACGAGGGGGTGGCGGCGCAGAACTCGCACAACAGCAGGGAGATGACGAAAGGAACGTCTGCGCGGCGCATTTCGAGAGCCATTAAGAAAAGATTGTTTAATAGGGGCGTGGGCGCGCCAGACCGAATGAACGGCCTGACGCACCCACGAGTGTTTAATAGGGGCGCGCCAGTCTGACGCGCCCAGCCGGCCAGACCAAGCGACTCTTGATCGGCCTACCTCGGGATGTCCATAACCCTCGCCTCAACGATGCAGCTTACATGCGCAACCAAGGATACGCGCGTCGGTGGTTCCAGAGAGGCGTGAAGACCGGCCTTGCGCCGGCCTAGTTGTCGCCGCCCTCCTCGCCGCCCTGTCCAGCAAGATTGGGCGAGGGGGCACGGGACTTGCTCATCTGCAAAGTCTCGGGTCCCGGAGATGCCGCGGGCGAGACAGCTTTGCTGACTGCAGTGCTGCCATAACGGCTGGCGGGCTTACTCATGCCCTTTCCAAGCCGTTCCGGCGCCTTGCTGTTGCGCTTAGGCCTCTCATTGACTGCAAGCGTCACAATAGTAGCGCGCTTGGTCTTGCGCTCCGGAGGAGGTGATTTCGACGGGGACCTCGACGCCCTCTTCTTGCTGCCAGGCTCCTTGAGCTGACTAACCATGTGGGATACAAGGTCGCCACCATCGTCGTCCTGGCCCTGACCGGGCTGGCCCTGACCGGGCTGGCCCTGACCGGGCTGGCCCTGACCGGGCTGGCCCTGACCGGGCTGGCCCTGACCGGGCTGGCCCTGACCGGCTTGTTCGAGCTTTTTGGTCAACTCCTGGTTCAGCTGCTTAAGCTCCCTGATTTTGGCCCTGTACGAACTCATTTTTGAATCTATGAATGTTCTGGCACTGGAGTATACCGCGTAATCAGCTTCGAAATGCTTGAAGATATTGGGCATCTTCATGAGCTCCTTGCGCAACGTGTTAGAAGTACCATAGCACATCATGTACTCTGTCTCGTACGTTTCCTTGATGTTCTTGAGATTTTTGCCGATTTTCAAGATTTCTGCGCGTTCTTTGAACACTGTGGGAAGATCGATGGTCCAGTCAGGCTTTGTCGTGTCTTCATCATTATAATAATCTAGCCATTCGTTCATCTCTCCCACCAAGGATGTAATGGTGTCGTCCGTTATTTCGTTCGGGTGTGGGAATAGATAAACGCTGTCTGTGCAGATGTCGTGAAGCTTTTCCCCGTCTTCCTGCGTAAACTTGTAACGTTGCGCGTCTGCGAGTGTCAAACACAGTCTCTTGATGTTTTTGAAGTCCTTGAAGTTTTCGAGCTTCATGGGCACATCCGAATCCAAAAAAGCACGAACTCTGTCCATACTCTCCTGAAAGACCTTCTCTTGATCCCTGTGCTTGATGTACTGGGCAATGTGCTCGAGCCCTCCAACCTCTTCGTCAGCAATAAACTGCTTGAAAAGGGTAGTAGCGACTTTATCGCTAAGTCCTGCTCCGAGAAGATCTATGCATGCGTATTGCATCCGAGCCGTGAGCGCTGTAACGCTGGTCTTGAAATTGTTGTAATCGCCATTTCGACTCTCGGTGGGCATCTCGTATTTTGCAAATATCTGGATCAACGCGAAATGTCGACCACCCATTGCCTCGTCAAACATCGTGGCGTAATCTGATTTCTTCATGTAGGCTGCGAATTCCTCAAAGGTCACAACGTTACGATCGAGCTTGATTATGTTTCGAATCGCGTCGTTTGCAGGGACATCGTGTTTGAAAGCGAAAAAGCCGACGATGTCCTCGGGCTCCTTGGTGTCTGGGTTGCACTGAAGCTCGATAAAGACAGTAGCGTTTTTCTGCAAGACTGCAATGTCATTCCCCATGCACGTGGCAATTTCAGCGCGCTTGCGATTGGGCTCCGACGGGGAGCTTGACGCCCTCTTCTTGCTGCCAGGCTTTGGGAACTGATCAAGCATGAAGTTATCAAGGTCGTAATCATCGTCGGGCTGGCCCGCAGCAGCAGCCGGGGGAGGAGCTTTCGTCGAAGCGCGAGCTGCACCACCAGCCGCAGCAGGAAGAGCTTTCGTCGAAGCGCGAGCCGCAGCAGGAGCCGGACGAGGAGCACTCGTCGAAGCGCGAGCCGCAGCAGGAGCCGCAGCAGGAGCCGGACGAGGAGCACCCCCCAAAACGCGGTCTTCTTCGTCGTCTTCTTCGTCGTCTTCTTCGTCGTCTTCTTCGTCGTCTTCTTCGTCTTCTTCGTCGTCTTCTTCGTCGTCTTCGTCCTTCTTGCCCTTGTGTTTCTTGACGGGTTTTATCCCGAGCAAAAAATCGGGAATTTTGATATATGTATCCACGCTGTAGAACCATTTCAGAACGGTTGCATGATTCGCGAGATATGATTCCAAATAAATCGGGTTCTTTCCAGAACGAAGAACGAGCATCTCCTGCTTATTGTGCAGCCACCTTTCAAGCGTGTCCAGCTCCGAAGGATCGTGTAGCCCATCTGGGCTCACGATCGGCTTGATCGGACGACCGGACTTTCGGCGCGCTGGTACTTCCTTTTTTCCCTTTTTGTCCGCGGCTTCCTTTAAAGCAGCATTTGTTTCGAGGTGCTTTTTGTTTGCCGCATCTTCCAGTTCCTTTCTCGTCACTTCGTTCAAGAATTTTACGAAGTCCAGATAATATTTGAGAATCTGGCTTTTATTGTGTCGTTTGTCCGCATTGAAAAAGTTCAACGCATTGTTTTTGCCATACGGACTGGCCATCCCTGCGAAACAAAATACGTTCACGCTATGAAGACGCCGCCCACGAATGTCTTAAATACGGTCAGCCAAGGTCGCAAATCATCGAGCAATCGACATACCCGTCGCGTGCAATTTTAAAATGTATTTCGGTCACGCAAAACAAAGATGAAACCGTCGTGCAAAAAAACCGTCGAATCAGCCCGGCCCGAAACTCTTCGAACGACAAAATTGTAAAATGCGGGCCCACCCGACACAGCCAGTCCCTGTCAGCCGCGAACTGGTCCGCATCATCCGGCAGAGCAGCAAGCTGGAAGGGCCCAACCTGACCCTGAACGACCACTTGAGCGCCATCACCGAGCGGCAGGCGCGCGAGATCGAGTTCTATCTGCGGACGTGCGCGCTGCGGCTGGAGCAGGGCCTGTAAAAAAAGGGAGGCGGACAACGGCAGGAGGGGCGCGAGTATCGAAGATCACCCACGAATGCTGGCCTTCGACCTGGAGACCACGGGTCTGTGCCCCTTCACAGACACGGTGACGTGCGCCGCCGTGTGCGACTCGGAGGCCGGGTTCGAGCGAACTTTCATCTTCGCCGTCGGGGACAGCCCCGATGAGTTCATGCGCCTCCTGGACGACGCGCCCCGCCTCTGCGCGTTCAACGGGGCGAGCTTTGACCTGCCCTTCATCCAGCACCAGCTAGGGGCCAGCCCCAAGCGCGTCAGAGCCTGGCGGCTGAAGCTGCACGACGTGTTCGAGGCCTGCAAGCTCGCCCTGAACATCACCTTCTCCCTGGACGCTCTCCTGGAGCTCAACGGCCTGCCCGGCAAGACGGGTTCGGGCTGCGACGCGATCCGGCTGGCGGCGGAGGGAAGGTGGCCCGAGCTCCGGGAGTACTGCCTCAACGACACGCGGCGCACGTTTGCCGTCTCGACCCTGGCCTGCATTCGACTGCCCAAAACGCGGGGCGGCATCACGCTCGATCCGCATGGCCGTTTCGGGCAGAGTCCCCCGCAAAAAACGCTGTAAGTGAACGTATTTAAGGCGCTGCGGGTTGCGCCTGGCATCAAGGGAACGCGTGTCTCTTTTCCCGGATGTCTCAAAACAGGGAGAGATTGAAGCGCGCTGCGGATGATTACGTGAACAGGTTCGTGGGCACAGCGATCGTTCTTCGCCACCAGCCTGCAGATCTGCCCACACAAGAAGAAAGGAATGCGATCTTTTCTTATTACCCTTTCGCGACGGTTTTTCAAGGCCCGGCAAACGTGGTTCGGCTTCCAGATTTTATTGCGAATGCTCATGTCCACGGTTGTATGACGTATTTCAAGGACAACTACATGCGCAATGACGAGAACTCGCCGTTGCGGGATCGCATTCTAAGACTCCGTGATGGAGAAGAATATGCATATGTTTTCAGGCAGACTCTTTTGTCGGTTGGACTCCGAACAATGGCTGCGTCTCTGCAGGATTATGATAATGCGAGAGCAGAAGAAGGCATTGATTTCAACCGACGGTACAGGGAGGACAATGTTCTGGGCACGGTGGACATACTCATCCGCGCCTTGTGCACACCCACCCGGAGTCTCTCGGTTGCTAGCTTCGATGTATTGTCTCTTATGGTGAAGCACACCAATCACAAAAACGACGTTTTCTTGGGGATCACGGCACTCGAGGCAGCAGAAATCATTGACGATCTTTTTTCTGTAGATGGTGACCTGTACAACGACCACAGGTTCTTCACCCACTATATCGAGTGATTACCCGCGCGATCTGGCTCTGCACGCGAACGTGCTCGGATGTTTCCACGTCCGTCTGCACGTGAACGTGCGCCATTAAACAGAACCCTTTCTTAATCGAGGACTGCACAACCGGGACCACTCGTTGTAGCTGTCCCCGTGCGCTGTCACCCACACGCTGGACAGCAGGGAGCGTTTCATGCAGCTTTCCACCCAGCGCGCGAGGGAGTGATGCAGATCCTTCTCGTGGATCCGTTTGGGGAAGAGGCACACGCCGCACTCCAGCGGAATCACGGCCGAGAGCGTGTGCCGCCGCGCGTCGAACACGGCCATCGTGGCGTGGAAGTGCATGGAGACGGAGCAATCGTGCAGCTCCGACGGAAACACTTCAATCTCGGCACTCTTGCGCGCGTAGGCCGATCCGTGGTACAGAAACCGTGTGCGGCTCTTGTTGTCGGACGCATTGGAGATTGAGACGCATTGCGCGACGTCACCCGAGACCAGTACCAGGAAGCTGGTTTTGCACAGATCGATCCAGTTCTGCCGTGCGTCGTATGCGCGCAGGTCCGTCGTGCGCAGGGAGGCGGGGAACGTCTTCGGGGTCGTGAGCTTGCAGCAATGGCTGAACTCGTACACCCCCTGGGACGACGGGCTTTTGACGTAGACGGGGCACGGGGTGGGAACATGGACGACTGGCATTGTGTGCGCTGGGAGGACGGGGTCGCGGTTGTCCGGCACAGTGTCTTTTATGCCGGAGGGCTCGCGTCGAACCGAGGCGCCGCGTCCGAGCGCGCATCGTTTTTTTTCGTCGTGTTGTTTGAGTCGTCCCTGGCCTCGAGCAAGGCCGCGCAGTGCAGCGACTGGGGCAGCACCGCCATGTGCAGCGTGGCCTTCGCGTAGTAGCACGGGTCGATCTCCAGGTTGTTGATCACGGACGCCAGGTTGTGCACCCGGTAGGCGTCGCGATGGCAGAACTGGCCGTAGGGGTACGAGAAGTGGACGTGCAGCTGGTAGACGCTCGGCGGGTAGTGCACGTAGGCCATGACCTGGTTTGCGCGAATCCCGGTCTCCGCCTCGATGGCCTGCATGCTGTCGTGCAGCATGTCCTTCAGCATCCGCAAGTGCCCGCCGTGCAGGTCGCGCAGCGTGTGGATGCGCTTGTCCAGGGCGATGGCCAGCCAATTCAGGACCTTCCTGTGGTAGGGGCGGCTGTTGGAGGACCGGGGCGCGCTGTTACCGCTCGTGCGCCAGTAGCGATTGACTCGCTCGGTGTCGGGGAGCAGGACGTACGACCCCGTGCGCCGGATCACTTCGTCCGACTCTTGCTTGCCGTCGATGATGTTCGTTATCCACTGCTTGCTCGGCCTCGCGATCTCCTGCTCGATGAACAGCGCGACGCTGGGCGAGGCGTGCATGGCAGGCGTCTCTGCCAGCAGCAAATAGTCGTTGCCATGCGGATGGCATGTCATTTCTCTGAAGTCTGCGCGCACCCCACCGCCAATAAATACCGGCATTATCCATTTATTATAAACAGTGGCTTATTCATGCGGCGCTGGCCTCCGGGGCGGGCTCGGCTTGCAGCGCGTCCTTCTCGCGGTAAAACGATTCCTGTGCGTACTTTGTGAGGAGCGTCTGGGCCGACTCGTGCTGCCTCTTGGTCTTCTGCACGCGGGCGGTCAGCTTGGCGATGCGCGTCTCGAGCACGTCCTTGCTGATCTTTTTGTACGGGCGGGCGGGCGGTCGCTTCGTGCCTGGAGCGGATCGGGTCTTCTTCTTCTTCTCTCCGGTGGGCACGACCTCGGGGGCGATGGCGACAGCGATGTCGGCTGGCATGTGTTGAGCGTTCAAGCCTTGATCTTCGGGGGGTGCCTGCATGCTTTCGTGCCTTTTTTGTTATGAGTGTCCTAGCGTGCTTTCGTGCCTTTTTTTTTGAGCGTGCTTTCGTGCGCCGCCGTGTCCGACTCGGAGGCCCTTTGTCATTGCAGCAGTCTCCGGAGCATGTTGGGAGAGCAGCCCCTGCTGTTGGTCGCGTGCAGGCGCTCGGCCGTTGCGAGGGGCAGACTGACGACCCGCTCCGCAAGCAAACGCCGGAGCAGGAGCAGGCAGACCTGCGAGCAGAACACGCCGCTGGGCCGCCACGTCTCAAAGCGACAGCAGTCCAGATCGCGCTCGTAGGGCAAGAGGAGGCGGATGCTGCACTGCCACAGGTCCCTCGCGTTGTACGGCAGTTGCAGGGCCAACAGCTGCAGGATCAGCGAGTAGGTCAACAGGTACCCCTTCCTCGACACGCGAAACCGCACGACGTCCCATCGCTTCGGGTCGGGGTCCTGCCGCAGCTTGGCGGAGGGCATGAACCCGCTCGGGTTCTGGTTGGGCTCGACGATGTTCGCCGCCGTGTAGAACCGGTACTGCGCCCCGTTCTGCAGGAAAAACTCGGTGTGCACAAACGGCCCAAAGGTCGCGTCCATGATGATTCGGTCGCACAGCCTGCGCGCGTCGCCGCGAAGGAAGGCCACACCCACGTACGACACGGGCTCCAGCATCGGCATGCACATCGCGTCGTACATGCACTGTGCTTATATACAGGGCTTTTTGTCGAGCGCGGCCGTGTTTCGGGACGCCATCCATTTTTTTTTCACCCGTATTGGGTCTCAAGCTGCCGTGCGTTCATGCAATTGCGAAGCGCATCGAGGCGGGGCATGTGCCGCTGGCAAAACACGAACGACCGCATCACGCCGCTCAGATGGTCCACGCGCTCCACGGAGGCATTGACCGTCGTTTCCGAGCAGATGATGCAGGGATGTCGCGGCTTGGGGGCGATTTTTTGGCGGCGCTGTTGGGTGGCGTGCGCGCACGGCTCGTCCGACCACACCTGCTCACCCTTGTAGGGCCGGATCTTCGTGCAGGACGGGCACATGATGAAAAAGTTCTGCTTGTGCCGCAGGACCCGGCCCAGCATGTCAATCGAGATAAGATCGTCCCTTGCGCAGAAGGAGCACAGGAGCTGCTCCGTCAGCGTGTTGAGGCGCAGGCGGGTGTGCTCTATGGACCGACCCGCCACGATGCAGTAAGCGCATACGGGCAGGCGCGTGGCGAGGTAGGCCGATCGTGCGTTGCCTCCCCCGTGCCTGGCGAGGGCCTGCACCTGCATTCGTCTCAGGTTGGAGGGCAGCGGGTACAGCTGCACGTGGCGCTGGATGATCCGCAACAGGCCGTCATTCAGGCCCAGCGCCTCTGCCAGCAGGCGATACTCGCTGGGCGACTGCGTGTTGAGCATGGGCGCCTTCCAGTGCTCGATGACTGCGACGTCGCCCGCGGCTGCGAGCTGGGACGCGGTGGCGTGCGATATGTCCCGCATCGGGGCGAGCGATCCCGCCTTCCGCAGCCTCGAGACCTTGTCGATCAGCGAAAGGCACGAGGCCTGCAGCTGCCGCCAGCTCAGGGCGTGCGTCGAGTCGAACCCCTGACGCAGCTCGTCGCACAGTGTCGGGATCCTGCGGAAAAACTGGGCGCACGACGGGTCCCGGGCGTTGAGGTACGCTGCCTGCGCGGGCATGTACACGGGCAGGACGCGGGCCACGTACTCCATGCACGCGACGACGAGCAGGGGCTGGTTGGCGGCGCAGAAGCTGGTCTGGCGCATGCGGGTGGAGGTGAGGAGCGCGTGGATGCGAGCGTAGAGCGCGCACCGGCACGCAAAGTCCGGGCGCTTCACGGTCGACCCTTGGTAGAGGCCCAGCAGAAAGGCCAGGACCAGGTTGAGCAGCACGTCCTGAAAGTCCTTGAACTGGCAGGCTCGCTGCGTGTGGCGCAAGGACGGCATGCTCTGCTCCAGCACGAAGGACAGGGCGCCTGGGATCGGGGTCTTGGCCAGAATGTTGTGGGTCACGTTACCGAGGTCCGGCAGCAGCGTGTGGTGAGGCGTGTCCGCGAGCGGCAGGAGCAGGGCGCGCGGCCTGACCCCCGCGCGCACGACGAGGTCCGCGCTCGCCGCCGCAAGGTACGAGTTGAGCTGGCGTTCGGCCACGTCGCTGGGAATCAGGCCCCGTTTCGCGAGGTAGTGTAGGGCGTGCACCTCGTGGTTCATCGCCGCGTCGAATGGTATGTAGGATCCGGTGTTGTCCGTCGTCGTGATCCCCTCAAGCACGGAGACCGGGACCATGTGAAGGTGCCCGGCGTAGTGCAGCCTGTGGATCAGCAGGCCGCCCCCGTGCTTGAGGGGTGGTGAAAATCCTCAAACCCCACACGCTGCTGCTTGAGGTGCTTCACGCCACCCAGGTTCACCACCGTGTAGCGGTTGCGCTGGTGCGAGACGCAGGGGATCGGCATGCTGACCGGCCCGATGGCCCGCGACGGGATGAGCATGACCTCGGCCGCATACTCCCCCGGCTGCCCGTAGATGGACCCGTAGCGCTGAATCACCGCCGTCACGGGCTGGCCCAGATAGCACATGTCGTAGAAGCACTTCTGCGTGGTCGCGCGCGAGCACAGCACGCACATCTGGGGGGTCTCTGGGTCGTTGGGCAGGCGCAGCTCCGTGCCCACGAACGGGCAGGTCTTGTCGATCTGCGTGCACTCGCACAGGTCCCCCATGACGCACGGGCGCTCGCCGTGCGTGGGCTGGCGCATGAACGACTCCTCGTAGGCCCGCGTGAGGATCGGGATGCTCGGGGTCTCGACCTCCTCTTGTGACACGACGTTTTGGAACAGATTCTCGAGCATGCTCTTGTACGGCACGCGCGAAAGGATGTGATCGAGCTTGAGCTCCGAGGACGGCCCGCTGTACGGAACATCGTTGTTGAGGCGGCGAAGGATGGTCTGATGCAGGTTCGACTGGAATTGGACCGGGGGGAGGGCGGCCTCCGCGGCCTCCTCGGTCTGTTCCAGGAAGGTCTTGCGCTTCTTCTTGGCGACCTGGGTCGGGTCCCAGGTCACGGGAAACATCGCTCGTGGCCAGCCTGCATTCTCAGGTGTCTCCGCGGTGATTGCCCCCCTTTTTTTAGGCGAGCTTCCAGGATCCTCTCGTGCTTTTAGGCGTCGTGCCTCTCGAGGTTGGTTTCCAGGATCCGAACCGCCGTGAGCAGGGCGATGAGCGTCGGGAACGGGTCGTTGTCGGTCGCGAAGCGCAAGGCGTCCAGCACGACCAGCACCGCGATGTTGACCCCGGCCACCAACAGCAGGCGCTTGCCCACGGGGTCGACCTCGACCTGCCAGACCGCCCACAGCCCCGCCGCGATCAGCCACGACGGCATGCCCGCCAGGTTTGCGTCGTTGGACAGGGCGAAGACGGAGAACCGGTAGAGCCGGGAGACGAAGGGCAGGACTTTGGCGAAAGGGGCGCAAAGGTAGAGCAGGAGCACCGTGCTCAACAGCAGCAACGAGCGCGGCATCCAGTGGGCGAGAAAATTCGTCAGGGTCTCCGTGGTGAGGAGCTGGGCCATGGACGATAGGCTTGCAGGGATGACGGTTGGTGGCGCGAAGGCCAGGGCCCAGGCCAGGAGCAGCGCGTGCCCCCGCAGCCTTGAGGCCAGCGTGCTGACCAGGAGATACTCAGCCGTGGTCGAGATCTTGCCGCCGTAGTCCAGCGCCTCGCCCCAAAAGTAGACCGTGAGAAGCAGGACCGCTGCCAGCCCCGTGTCCTGCGAGCTGGCCACCCACTGCAAGACGGTGTTGTACGCGATGGACAGAAGCACCTGGGTCATCTCCACCGAGATGCGCCCGACCACGTGCCACGCGGCGGGCACAGCGCGAAACACGGCCGTCAGGGAGAGGCAGAACAGGAGCAGATCTTCGTGCCCCGCGTGTTTGAGCAAGGCGTCCGTGCTCTTGCTGCTGAGGAGTGCCACCAGTCCGCTGTCCAGACCGGCGACAATGTGTGTCCCCATTATTTCCGCCTTTCCGGCTCACCCGTGCCGCGTATTTAAGTAGACCCCCCAAACGCTCTTGAGAGTATGAGTCAACACCCAAAGTTTGGAGGCGTCAATGCTGCGATGGATGGTCTGTCCATCTCGCCGGACGCCAACGTATCACAGGGAACGGTCCTTACGCGCACGCTCCACGTGAACATCACGGGCTCGCTGGCCAATTTGAGCATGGCCGGGCCGTCCGGGGGCACCTGGCGCCTGGTGGACGGCAAGCAGATCGGGGTGTTTGGTCTGGGCTCGGAGACCGACAGTCAGATCGCGACCAACCAGCTGCGCACCGCCCTCATTCACGAGCTGACGGTGGTGCAGGACCGCTCGACGTTCCCCGTGCCGCTCGGGGTGACGATCAACTGCGTCCCGCCGTGCGAGATGACGGACCTGGGCGAGCGCTTCGCGTACACGGTGCTGCCCAACATGCAGAACACGACGAACCAGGTGATTTACGAGTGTGACACGAGCTCCGAAGAAGGGCAGAACTGGCGCAAGGACTACCCGAAGTGGACCGCCGCCAACCTCGAGACGGAGGGCGTGCTGCACGTGGACAACAACCCGTGGGTGTTTGTGCACGAGACGCACCCCGCCATCGCGCTCCTGCGCCACAACTCGGAACTCATCGGCTGTAAGATTGACGACCAGCCTAAGATTGACCAGGAGTGGTTTAAGATGTCGCGGCAGGTGCTGGCGAGCTGCTGCCAGACCCTGCGGGCCAAGGTGCTGAGCAAGGTCACGTCGCACGACCTGAACCTGTTCCAGGTGCAGATCAAGCGCCTCAACGCGGAGACCTGGGACGACATGAACGACCTCGGGGTCGCGCACTGCAGCGCCAACCTCACCAAGGAGCAGGCGGCGGATTTCCTCACCACGCCGTACTCGTACATGGCCCGCCTGCGGATCAAGTACGAGATCCAGACGCCCTCGTGAGGCAGACTGGGCGGCAGGTGTATTTAAGCCGCGGCTCGCAGCGCGCCCTGATTTGCACATGATTTCTTCCGGCCTTGTGCGATGGACCCTGCAGCTGCTCGTGATCACTGCGCTGCTCGGCCTGGCCTTCGCGGACGCAGGGCCCGCTGCTGTGGAGGAGGAGGACGAGCTCTCCGTGGAGGAACTGGATATCGTGGCGCAAGGGGCGGGCGCGAACGAGACCGATTCGCCCGCGGGGGACGTCCCGTGCGAGGCTTCGGGCCCGTGCGAGGACGTCGCCGATGATGATGCGCCGCCTGATGTGAATGAATGAATGGCGTGTTTGGGACAAAGCACGGCATGCATGTGAAGCAATAACCCTCGCGGTGGGGCGTATTTAAACGTCGTGCGTTTTTCCGCTGCCCAGATATCTGCACGATGATGGGCATGGAGCACAACCAGCGTTCCAATGCCGTCGGAGCCAACACGTCGTATCTTCCCAGTGGGGATACAGGACGCGAGGGCGGGGGCACGTACACCGGTCAGGCCACCGAGCCCACGATCCAGGATTACGAGAACTTTTTCGGCCCCTCCGCGCGCGACATCAAGACAGACCTCCAGCGCTTCAAACGGCACGGGCGCTGGCACCTGCCCGACGTCCTGCAGGGTCCTAACCCCTGGCTCACGGATCGCATTGACGGCCTCATCACGGATGCGACCAACTCACCGTTCACGACCAAGATCCTGCCGTACCGGTACAAGGAGGACGTGGACGGCAAGATCAAGTGGAACGTCTGGTCCTTTGACGAGGGCATGGCGTCGCGCGTGCCCTACGAGTCCGCCGCCCGCACCCTCACGCAATCCAAGCGCTCGTTCGCCGGGTACATGGTGCGCCAGGGTATGGCCATCGTGCTCGAGCACAACTTCATGATGACGGCCAAGGGCCGCGAGAACTTCAAGAACCAGCTGAACCAGCTCATCGGGAGCATTCAGTACACCAACGACCTGGACGTGCACATGGCCCTGGTGCTCGCGCCGTCGTACCAGAAGACCATGCAGGAGAGGTACTACACTTCGGACAAGTCGCCCAGTCAGCTGTGCCGTGAGTACGCCGACCTCTTCGGTATGATGCAGAAGAACGTCAACGCGCTGGACATCCTCATCGAGGAAGGCAAGGCCATCCTGCGCACGTGGGGTGGGCCCATGCCCGACTTCCTCCTGTGCAACTCCAAGCTCACGTTCCAGATGACCATGTCGCCCGAAAAGACCAACTATATCACGCAAGGCATCGACGGGGTCAAGCGCCTGCGGCAGGGGCCGGACCTGGGCAATTACAGGGGGCTCAGCATCGTCCACACGCGTTCGTTCGCCATGGAGACCGGGCAGCACCCGCGCGACGTCCTGCGCCGCCGTGTTCGGACCGCGGAGTACTACCGCATTCCTCCCAACCCAAAGAACAGGGATCGCGAATTCGAGTTCTACAACGAGGAGCGCGACACGTTTTTCACGCTCTCCTTTCTGGATCTGCTGCAATACGCCCGGTCCAACGATCCCCGCATCGAGAACGTGCTACGCCAACACAAATCAAGCATGGCCGTGACGACGGGTCAACTTGGGGTTGGTGTGCTCAACGTTCTGGGCTATTCAATGCGGGAGGCTAACATAGTTGCACAAGCTATGCAAACATTTATGCCAGAACTTGCAGATTTGGCTGAAACAACAAAAACTGATGTCATTGGATCCAAACTCTCTCAGGTCATGTGCGACGTCATCCGTGACAAGTCAAGAAGTTGGTTCATCTCAGGATATTCAGGTGACTTGGTCAGATACATTAAGCCAACGCAGAACGATTTCTGGCAACTGGTGGATAGCACGAAGCAAACGGCTGGCATTTCGACTGAAAAAACGGCTGATAGATTTGTGTTTGTGACGGAGTTCCCACAAAAAATGCTCCGCGCGTTTTATCAGGATTGCATGAGTAGTAGGCTCAACGACGTCTTGCAGCTGAATGGAGGAAGCCCTATTGACAGAACAAGCGATTATTGGAACATTACTTACTTGTACTTTCTGGAGAGCATTAAGAGACAGGGTTTGCCGATGAACATGCTCATTACTCAACAAGACGCTTCGTGGGTTGATGCTGCAATTAATAATGATGTCAGCCCCAACTTCATAAATCAGTTTCTCAGTTTAGTGGGTGCTTCTGGAAGCGTTAATCATCCCCTAAGCATGCTGTATGAACGACAAGACGCTCAACAGGACAGAGATTATTTGTTAACACTCGTCGATAACCATACTACACGGTTAAACCTCCTCGCAAGCCATGTCATTTTGACGTTTGAGATTTTGACACTGCTTCTTGGAACCATTAAGGGCCAGTTTGTAATTGATTTTTGGATACGAAACCCGCCTGCGACACTTGCAACTACTCTGGAAAATTTTGACTACCGCAGTACGAACACATTTAGTGAAGTGACAGAGGCTTTCTTGCAATTGTTAAAGCCACTTCAGGAAGAGTTAGAGAAGGATGTTACAAAAGCAACTCCTGATGTCTTGTGCGAAATGGGAATCTGCACCATTCCTATGCTCCACACAACAGCTTCACATTTAGCGGTAAAAGCAAACTGGCAAAATAGTGTTGCAGGAAAGTACGAACGATTTTTGACAGAACTAGGCAGAACAGGGGGACACTTGAACATTCCTGCGTTGAAACTTTGTCCGGAAAGACACTTATTCAAAAAATCCATAGTTTACCCTGGTAATGTAGACGATGTTGGAAATTTGTCCGAATTCTTAAAAATTTTGCGAAAAAGAATTTTTGAGGACCCTGTGATCAGAGTCGCGGCCGTCATTAATCGTGTGCGGACCACAGAAAATCGCCTCAATTTATTTGACAGTTATACCCAAGAACGTGTCTTAGCTGCGTTGATTGAGGCACAGAACATAACTATCGACGGAATGTTTGCAGGCGCACAAGCACCCGCAATCGACATGAATAAGTTTTTTCTGTCATCAGAGGACGGGCCGCATGGGGCAGGCCTCCAAGGCCCATCCACGTTGGACGACGTGGAGATTGTGGTTGTCAGGCCCAACATCGAGCACAACATGCTCGGGATCATCATGGGTCTTGGGGGGGAACAATTGGGCAACACGTTGTGGGGGCAGACCGAGTTGAGCGTGTACGACGATTCCATGCACGGGATTTGGGGAATGTCGTACAAGTACCACGAGCGGGCGATCGTGTTCAACGAGAAAAACCTCATCCGCATGTGGGACATTGCGTACGACGGGTACAACGGCGGCAAGGACGACTCGTACGTGAACTGGCGGTCAGAGAGCAGCCTGGACATTTTTAAGGAAGCCACGCTCAACCTGGGGAAGAACTACAGGGGGCCTTCCATGATGGTGATGGCGTTCGTGCACGACAGGAGGAGCCCTGAGTTCGAAAGCAGTTTTCAGCGAAACTGGCCGTCGCCCATCGTGTTCTTCGACAGCTATGATCCCAGTGCAAGCCACCAGCCGATGCGTGAATCGATGCCCATCGACTACGACAACGTGCAGACGGTCGACGTGGACCAATTCAGAGTGTTCAACAACCCGCTGTATCACGACGCGTACAAAGAGTACCGAAACCGCATGCCCGACTTTAGGAGCTTGCACATGACCCGCAAGACGGCGGGCCAGAGCAGCGCGGACGCGGAGACGGCCGTGGACTGTCTGGCCTTCCAAGGGACGATGCGCGTCAAGACGAACGGGCAGCTCCTGCACGACATTCAGGGCAGCGGGCACCACGGGCCCGACTACGTGGGGATCGCGTCCGTGCGCGCCGGCAAGGGCCAGAAAATGGCCGGCCAGGCGCCGACGCTCCACCGGCTCATATAATGAATTCCCGGGGCGTATAAGAGCAGTCCGCGACGCGCGGCCAACTCAGAGCAGCATGGCGGACGGCGGGCGTTTGTCGTTTCTTGCGTGTGCTCTAGTTCTCCTCGCGGCGCTCGTGCCGGGCTCGCTGGGCCAAGCAAACACCACCACGCCACCTCCCACCACAGGTACCACCCCCGCGAGTAACGGAACGCTTCTTTTGCGCATAAAGATAAACGGGGCGTTTGTGGACCTGACCAACTGCACCCTGACGGAACTCGGGGACGTCGCCTGCAATTCTAACATGCAGCACGACGTGCTTGTCAAACTCGCAGACAGCCTGGGCACGGAGTCGTGGGTCTCGGTCATGCTGTGGGTCAACTTCGGGTTGGTGGCGGTCTTTGGCATCGGCCTGATCGTGGGCTACATCCTGTGGTGCGTGGAGAGAAAGAAGAACAGCGCGCCGCAAGAGTACCAGCCGGTGCCCGGGCAGGAGCAGCCGACCTACTACGATCCGCAAGGGGGCGGGTATCCTGGCCCCTACCAGTACGCCCAGACCTCGAAAAAGGTCATCAGCGTGGGGCTGATCAAGGCGTCCCTGCCGTCGGACGCGATCATGGCATGAGCCTTTCAATGCCACACTCACAGACCGGCCCCAAACGTGCGGCCCGACCGAATCTCGCTCTCAAACTCGGTCCATATATTGGCATCCTGGGACTTCTGCGCGCCCTCCACCTCCTCCCTGCCGCGCTTGCGTGAGGCCGCGTCGTGGAAGTCGCCGTCCCGCCTGGTCCGCAGCTCCTCGTTCTCGACCCGCATGCGTTCGAGCTCCTGCAGGCGCTGCGCGTGGACGTTGGACGCCTGGCACACGACCTGCCACACCCCGGAGTCCTCCGCGGTGTTTTTGACCAGGCGGCTCATCCCCTCCTTGAACTCCTCCCGCAAGCGCTCCTCCTTCACGGTGTCCTCGAGCCACTTCATGATCACGTTGTCCAGGGCCTGCTGCATCTCGATGCGCTTGCTCTCGGACATCTTGTCCGCCTTGGCCTGGGCCTCCTTGAGGCGCTCTCGCTCCGACTCGAGCAGTTGGACCAGCTTGGCCTTCTCCTCCTCCAGGCCCTTGACCTGGGACAGGATGGACGACAGGTCGACTTGCTGCGATGAAGACATGTATTCTGCGGGGCACGCCGCGCGCCTGCTTAAATATGAGGAGCCTCTGCCGCCAAAGAACGCCAGTCTGTCGAGTCCACCCCGATCGCCAGCGTGCTGACCCGTGCTCCGGGGGGGTAGTAACGCGCCGGCGTGGTATACCGCACCCGAACGGACTTGGGCTGCCCCTTTCCCGCGTGGGGGCGAAGCTGCAGGCTGGCCCCGGGCCGTATCGCGTTGAGAACCCGCCAGGGCGTGCGTTCGCGGCGCGGAACGTGCACCAGCAACGGCTTCGTGCCGCCTGACTCGGGGCCGTTGTCGATTAGCCCGTAGTCGCCCCGCAACGCCTCGACCGCCTCGTAGTTTTGCGAGCAGACCAGCCGGGTCGGGGGCGCTTCCCGCTTTTTCTCTCGCTGTTTGGCCTCTGGCGCTGGGGGCTCCTCCTCCTCCTCCTGCATGAGTGGCACGATGCTCGTCTGGTAGAACTGGGCCTCGTTGCGCGGCACGGGTGTGGGCTTTGCTTTGGCCACGGGCTCCTCATCCTCCTGCCGCCACGGGGCCGTTTTTGGGTCGAGCTTGAACCGGACCCGCCTTCGCTTCTGCTTGTCGGGCCTGGCGACGATGATGGTCCAGGGCTTCGTCTCAATTTTTTTCTCCATGGCAGCAGATTGCACCGATTCGTTGCGCGCATGTATATACAGGCGGCTACTGCAGGGACGCCTTGAATGGAGGTGTCGAGGGGAGCAGCGTACGGCCTGGGACTCTCGCAGTTTGCGATCGCGCTGGGCATCGTGCTGTTCTCGCCCCCGGTCGAGGTGGACGTGTACGTTCCGCGAGCGCACAGCAACGCCAGCAAGGGCGAGTTCGTGGTCGCCGTCGAGAGGGCCAAGGTGCACATGGGCATGCCAGTAGGGGGGGCTGCCTTCCTCGCGGCCGTCTTCGCCATGGTCACGTGCAAAACCCAGGAGCAAGGCCTGTCAGGCCAAGACTTCCAGCAGGACGTCCTGGACCAGATGGGCATGTGGGACATGCTCTTCTGGGTGTTTTCCGCGGCGGTGCACGGGGTCGTGGTGCTGATCGTGTGCAGCCCCGTCGACGCCTTCGGGGCCCTGTCGGCGACGGCCTTCACGACCTACTTCCTGTTCAGGGCGTGCGCTCCCAAGAGCCAGGCGGTGAACCTGACGCAGGAGAACCTGAACCTGCTGGGCTACGGCCTCGGCGTCCTGCAGATCGCGTACCAGGTCACGGACGCGCGCGCCAACGGGGTCTCGGTCGTGGCGCTGCTGGTGGTGCTGGACTACTTCCTGGGCATCGGCCACACCTACGACCGGCAGGCCACCATCGACACGGTCAGCCACTGCCGGATCTTCTACATTTGCGCGGGGGCCATCGGGTGCTCCGTGCTGTACGCGACCAATGTTTACGTGTCGTAAAACACAAACGCCTGAAGCAGGAGCTGCAGGAGGAAAGGGAGCATGTCGAGCACCCCCGTGACGAGCGCGGCCAGCACCGCCACGCCCGATATGAACAGGGCCACGACCGGGACGACCGAGACGAAGGAAACCCAGGCGCAGACCCTGTGCCCCCCCGCATTGTCGGCGCGGATGATTGCTTGGAAGCGGCCCATGGCGGCCAGCAGAGGCTTGTAGAAGGGCTCGTCCAGCCACTCGACGCCCAGGGGCCCGTTGGACTGGAGGCTCGAGCAGATCGGGTCGTCGATGTCGCAGATCGCAAACGCCAGCGGGTCCGCCCAGTCCTCGAAGCCCAGCGCCTCGCACGGGCGCAGGCAGGTGTGGTTTGCGCCGTCGCACAGCAGGCTCGAGTGGAACTCCAGCTTGCGCGGCAGGAGGTACTCGATCGTGCGAATGATGTCCCCCAGCAGGCAGGTGGGCAGCGAGGGGAAGCACGAGGGGGCCAGCCCGTACGTGTACCACAGGATGAACCACGGGTACGAGAAGAGGAACAGGGTGGAGACGAACGGGATCTCCAGCGCGGACGCCACCAGCCGGAGCAGGATGAAGAGCAGGACGAACACGAGCGTCGACATGATGGGGTCCCTCTGCTGGCCCGAGCACGTCAGCGTTGACGCCAGGTCGCAGCGGGTGAGGCTGTTCATGATCCACGACAGGGACCAGGTCTCGTCGGCGGTGAAGAACGCCACGAACTGGGCTGGCTTCGTGCCCACCACATCGAGCATCCAGCGAAACGCGGCGGAGGCCCAGCTGCGGGCCGAGACGACCTGCTCCGACGGCGCCAGGCGCGCGGTCCAGGCGAGGCCGGGCAGATTATCCCGCAGTTTTTTGGGTGAGTCCGGCCTCGGCGCGTCGAAGTTGGCAAAGTAAAGCTTGTTGACCAGCGCCACGTGGGTCAGGAGGTCGAGCGTCGTGAGGGCGATCGGGCACGCGGCCAGCGAGTAGTTGTATCGGGGGGGCCAGACGAAGTCCGCCGTGGACCAAGCGCTGAACACGCGCGCGGGGAGCACGGAGACGGCCGCGTCCGGGTCCTGCAGCACCCGCACGGAATACGCGAGCACGTCCTGCACGGCGAGCAGGCGCCGACCGGGGAACGAGACGGTGGGCTTTCCCGGCCTTCGCCTCCTGTTTCCCGCCTCCCTGCGGGGGATTGGTCTGGGGGCGACCTGTGGATCGTGATGCTGCCTTTGCGGTTTCAACGAGGGACTTGTCGGGGGCGGGACGGCACTCTGGTTCTGCTGCAGCGACTGCTTCCAAACGAAATACTCCAGCTGATTCGCGGCCATGACCCCGAGGGCCCGGATGGGTTTCATGGAGGGGTGGTGCATCAGCGCGGAGACGAACACCCCCAAGTTGGCCAGGAGCGCGCGGGCCACCTCCGGCTTCATCGCGGCGAACACAAAGTCGTCCATGGACAGCAGGAAGGTCTCGTGTCCCGCCATGACCAGGGACAGGTTGTACCGGGCGATGACGCGGCGCCCGACGTACCGCCAGAACCCGCACCGGTGGAGCACGTACGTCTCCAGCAGCGACAGCCTGGGCTCGCCCGCCTGGTAGGCCATGGCCAGGGAGCTGCACGGGGCGGCGGTCGTGTTCCAGCCCGGTGCCATGAGCAGGTCGTGCAGGGCCTGGCTGTCCCGGAGCTCGTACTCGCTCTCGTAGGCGTCGTACACCGGGGGGCCTGGGTCCGGCGCGATGTCGTCCTCGAGAAGCAGGCGACGCCCCCCTCTGGTGCTGAAGCGCACGGTTTCTGCCACCACCATGCGGATGGACAGGGATGGGGCCAACACCAGGCTGCACACGCCCATGGACACTTGGGCGCACGGGAGCATGATCAAATCGTCCATGTCAAACGCCCAGTTCGTCTCGCCGTCCCGCCGGTTGTGCAGGTAGGCGCAGAGCTTGGAGCTGTCGACGGGTGTGCGCAAGCCGGTCCTGTCGTTGCACAGGTCGTAGGTTGGCCCCCCCGAGAGCATGCACGAGCAGCGGGCCGGCATGCCCGCCGGGGGCATGAGGCACATGACCCTGGCCGTGTTCGGGCAGTTCGCGCAAGGGATGGTGCCGTAGCTCACGCCGTTGAGGGAGGAGACGAGCTCGCACTGGGAGTCGGCGTTGCACTGGCGGTTGGCCGCACACCGCGAGTAGGTCACCACGGTCTGCGAGCAGGCGCACCGGAGGCGCAGGCTGTTGCACCCGTAGCGGTTGATCCCGGGGAGCGCCGGCACGGGGCAGGACGCGCACAGGATCTTGGTGGTGCACTCCGCCGTCTCGCAGCAGGTGCTCGCCCCCGTGCAGGCGAACATGGAGTTCTGGCCGACGGAGGGGGCGGCGTTGGCCCAGCACATCGTGGGCTCGACGGAGGTGGTGCCTGCCCTCGTGGCGTTGTACGTGTCCAGGCTGACCCGGGCACACGAGAAGGCCTTGGCGTCAGGATTCGCCTTGCGTTTGATCTGGAACGCGATGCACGTCTGTTGCGATACGGGCGACAGGATGAACTCTTCGAGCTCGTCGATCACGTCCGCGATTGACGTCAGGTCGAACAGCGTGAAGTTCTCCGGGTAAAGCCCGCGCAGCCGCTCCTCCTCCGCGATGGACATGGCCATGTCCACCGTCTCCCAGACCATCAGGCCGGCGAGGAGATACTTGCTGGCGGCCGCAACGCCCGTGGCGGCGCGCTTGCCGTAGCTGAAGACTCTCGACATCAACCCCTTGTTCTGGTAAGAGCGTCCCAGCTGCTGGCGGGCGGCGGAGTCTGGCACGCTGAACGAGTTGCCCGTCTTCTTCCGCTTGCGCTCGTCGGACGGCTGGGAGTACCTTTCCAAAAGAGCCGACTGGAAGTTTTGATTGGCGTACTTGGCCACGAACGCGGCGGGCAGCACCCCCTTGAACACCTCGTCAATAAAGTCCTGGATCATGTCGAAGGTGGCGCCGGAGATGCCCAGAAACCGCCGCACGCCAGCCAGGAACTGCAGCAGGTAGCGCTGGATGAAGTTGCACCAGACGTTGAGAAACCACGTGGCCGCCGTGTTCAGCCCGTCGCAGGTCTTTTCTAGAAAGAGCATGATCCGGGCGCCCACCTCCCCCGAGTTGAGCAGGGCGTCGACCATGATGTCCCCGAACGCGTTCAGCGACGACCCCGCCTTGGCCCGGATGAAGGCCCAGTGCTTGGCGATGGCCACGCGGGCGGTGACGTAGCTGGACGCCATCAGGAGCTGCAGGCCGTTGAAGACGAGGCTCACAAGCGTCGTGAAGATGAGCGCCACGTCCACGACCAGCACGCGGACCCCTTGGATGAGGCCGGCAAACAGGTTGACGGCGTTTGCGGGGCACTGGCGCTGGTACATCTGCGCAAAGCTGAACAGCGCCTGCTCGTTCTCGGAGCCTTCCGGGCAGGTCCGGCCATCGATGCGCCGGTAGAAGGACCGCACCGAATCGTGGACCCACGCGGTGTTGGAGGGCTCGTAGCTGGCCGGGTGGTACACGTACGGGCTTGGCATGCACGCGGGGTCGTCGCTGGCGATGCAATTCGCCTGAGTGACGAGCTGACGGGCCTCCATGATGGCCTGGCAGATCGCCTCCGTGTACCGATCGACGGTGCAGAACGGGGTGCGGGCCATGGGATCGCTGTTGTTCTTGTTCAGCTGGGACGAGCTGTAGCTGCGCACCATCTGGGGGCACAGGGTGGTCTTCTTCTGCACCCACTCGGCGCGCGAAATGGTGCCCACACACCCCCGGCCGGACGCGAGGGCGCTGGCCGTTGGGCAGTAGACCCAGCCCTTGCTGGTCCACTCGGCGTCGGGCGGGCTACGGGCAGACGGGGCCTTTGGTGGAGCTCTGCGCGTTCGGTTCAGAAACAGCCTTTCCGGCGTCAGCAGGTAGTTTCGCATGAACTCGCCGCGCCTCCAGGCCGATGCGTTCAAGGGAATAGTGCACGGCCCGCTGGCGTTGGGCGGGCACAGCAAGTCTTGCAGGTCCTTGGCCAGGGTCCGCTCGGGGCTGAGGCGCACCAGGCGTCCAAAGCTGCTCTCGGGGGGCACTGGCCGGCCCTGCTGCGACCGGAACCGGGGCGGGGGGGAGCAGGCGCTGCACGAGGTCCTGCGTTCGCCGCGCCTCGCCAGCATCTGCGTGAGCGTCAGGGGGGTTCTGCGTGGCATCGTGAAGACGGACGAGGTGGTGTTGCACGCAAAGGTGGCGTCCGCCTCGTTCAGCGCGGACCGCAGGCATCGGCTGAACGGACCCGGCAGCACGCTGGCCCGCAGCGTGATCACCCTCCCGGTGGCGCAGGCGCCGCTCGAAACCGTGTTGCGCGACAGGGCATCCCTGGCCAGGCTCGGCGCCGCCTGGTACCGGTACTGGAATGGCCGGAAACGGTCCAGCACGTGGCAGACCTTGTTCGCCGGGTCGGAGGCTTTTTCCCATTTGCCCGTCACCGTCGAGCCGTCTTTTAGGGTGCCGTCCACGAGAGGCCAGTCCAGCATCATCTCGCAGCTGCGCGTGGCCCGCTCGTTGGTGAGCGTCGGAAACACGTAACTGTTTCGGATGTCGTCACGCAGGCCGAGCAACGCGAGCATGGTGTCCTTGAGCGAGCACTGGGAGGTTTCCGTGACGGACACGCGGCACTGCAGCTGCGGGATGTTCTGCACCACGGGGCAGGCGCAGAACCCGTTGGAGGTCTTGTACTTGCCCAGGAACTGGCCCGACGCGCCCGCTTGCATCGTGGGGTGCGCAAACTTTCCGCCGTGGATGCGATGGAACAGGTGGGCGGCCCGCTTCGCGCTTGGAAGCGAGGGCGAGAAGGCCGTGAACCCGCCGGAGTAGAAGGCCCACCGCTGCAAGGGGCAGCTGGCGGCCAGCCGGTTCTGATCGTAGCGCAGGCGGTACAGCAGCTTTGTGGCGGCGTCCTCTGCCTGCATGCCCGCCTGCAAGCCCTGCACCCACTCGTCCACGGGCCGACTGCTGCCGCCGGGCTGGTCGAGGAACTGCTTGCCCGCGTCGACGTTGAAGTTGATGCGCTCCACAAGCATGATGCTGATGCTGTCGGTGGTGTTCACGCGCTTCACCACCACCCCGATTCGGTGCCCGCCGATCTCGTTTTCGTCGATTCGCAAGTAGCCGTAAGGGGCGATGCCTCCACGCCAGAGGGGATTCACGCCCGCGAATAGCCCCCCGCGAAAGTCGCTGGGAATGGACCACACGCTCTCCGTGTACAGGTTGGGCGCCACCTTGTAGGTCTCCGTCGCCTTGTAGGGCGTGTTGTCGAGCATGGTTGCGGAGGAGTCCAGGAGAGCGGACACGGACAGCCCGTCGAACCCCCCGAGCAGGCCTTGGTCGTTGGTGCACCCGTCCACGTTCTCCTCCGTCTGGTGAAAACACAGGTTGTACGTGTTTACGGTGCCCGCGATGTAGCGAGGGACAGACACCTGCTGGACCAGGCGCTGGTCCTTGAAAGTGCAGGTGGGGGGCGCGTTCGTGCGAAACTGCTGGCAAAAATCGTTTCCCGACTCCAAGCAGAAGGAGTCGATGTATTCGCGCGAGCCCTCGCCGGCCGACGTGAAGTCCACGTCGCACTTCTCGTACGGGTTGAAGTTGCCGAGCGTCCACGGGTTGAATGATTCGAACGACGCGCTCTCGGTCGCCCGGCAGACGTGCTCGGCGGGATCGCCCTTGCACACTGTGTCGTCGTCGAAGAGAGCGTCCAGGTAACGCTGCCGCAGCGATCGGTTTTGATTCGAGTAATGCAGCAGGATGCCCCCCGCGAGCAGCGTGCGCGTCAGGGGCCACTCGAGCTGAGCGCCCGCCGGCACCTGAACACCGCCTTCGTGCTTGTAGTGGGTGTTCACGTGCCTCTGCAGGCGCAAATAGTGGGGGTTGTTGCACTTGGTGAATCGGACCGCCTCGTCCTCGCTCGTCGAGATCTCGCACATGACGGCGCGTTCCAGGTTGGGCTGAATGTTGCGCTCGTGGTCCAGCACGATGGACAGGTCGACCGCGGCGAACGACCACGCGCTGGCCTCGAACCAGGGGAGCATCGTTGCGGGAAGCACATGGGAAGCCGGTTTCGTTGCATAGTACAGCTTGCGCAACTCGTTGTAAATGCGCTCCATCACCTGCGTCTGGCACCCCGGCACCTCCTCGTTGCAGGTCAGATCCGCGATGACGGCCTCCGCGACATACCGGCACATGAACTTGCCGTCCCGCTTGTACAGTGTAGGCACGGTCGAGCAGTTGATGTTGTTGCAGCTTTGGATCTTGTCGACGCGCTGCCCCGACATCACCACGTCCAGCTTTCTGCAGTTCGTGGGCGATCTGAAGGCCGGATCCTGCTCGGGAAGGAACGCGCAGGTCCGGTTCACGCTCTCGTCCACACGGTCGCTGCCTGCGTTGGTCGACGGTCGGGGCGTGAGGTGCGCAGGCAGCGGGGCGCCGGCGAAGTCGTAGCTTGCGGGGGGCAGCCTGTTGAACTTGATTGCGCCCGTGGCCTGTGTTTGCACCACGTCGACCGTCTCCAGCTGCATGCTGTTGAACATGAAGAGGCTGGCGGTCTGTATCATGGTGTCTTGCCCCTGGGCCCCGTCCTGTGTGACCAGGTTCGTCGGGTCCGGCGTGGTCAGGCTCTCGATCCACCGGCTTCGGTCGAAGCCGCTCTGCTCCAGCTTGTCCAACAGCTTTTCGTGCCAGTTCAGACTGCAGGTCTGTTCGTCGTACCAGTTCCAGATGACAGCCCGCGCTTCGGGAGCCATGGAGGCCTCGCCGTACGGGCCCAAGCGCCAGCGGAGATGGCGCGAACAGCGAGGGTAACTGAGGTCGCTCGTCGGCGTGCCCCCAAACATGGTGCCGGCGAGCCGCGCCGAGATATTCGTCAGCGTCGCACGCAAGCTCTGGACCTGCTGCGTGTAAAAGGCGTCCACGTTCGCCCTGGTGTAGCCCCCGCGCACGAACTGCAGGTACGTGAGATACGAGTCGCCGGCGGTGGACACGCTCTTGTACTTTTCCAGCGAGTGTTCGGCGCGCGTCTGGTAGGCTCGACAGTTTTGCTGGAACTGGCTCGCCGTGTTGATCTGGAAGGAGCTCATCACGATGCACTGGAAGAACCAGTCAAATGGAAGCTCGTAGAGGGAGAAGAGGAACGGGAAGTAAACGCCGGACGAAATGGGCACTTGCGTTTCGAGGGCGCGCGCGCGGATGGCGGCGTGCATGTCCTGCATGCAGGTGACCAGCTGCAGATAATCGTCCACCGATTGCGGGGACGGGAAAACGTAGAACAAGGACCGCAAGCCCGCGAGCACGTTCTGCCGCTCGTTGTTGGTTGCCTGGAACGGCAAAGAAAACGAATTGCAGATCTGGTCGATACGGCTCCCGGCCTGCAGGCAGCTGGACAGCCGAAGGTCGGCGTGGCACAGGTATTTGTACAGGGGCAGTCGGTCCAAGTCGAGAATGCACCCGGATGCGGTCATGATGGCAAAGGCCCCGCACGTGAAAGCGTCTCTCTCGGTGTAGTTTACCCACGCGCCGTTTGCCTCGACCAGCCTGAGGGCCAGCGAGCCGTTCACGGTGAACGGGGCGGGGAAGCATTGGCCCACGACCCCGCACGGCACGAAAGGCTTTTCCAGCAGTTCAGATATCTCTTGCAGGCGTCCGCCCAAGCCTAAAAAGCCCACCCGGCTGCTGTTCTGCTCGGGCATGCGGGCAAGCCGGACTTTGTTGGAGCCCAGAAACTCTGTCAGCCTCGCAAACTTGTCGTATGTCAGCGCGCTCTGCTCCAGCCTGTCGTCATTGAACAGCAGGGTGGCCGCTCCTTGCAGGGGCGAGCACTGCGTGAAACCCTGCAGGCGCTCGTAGTCCCGGTCGCAGTTGGTCGGGCGCATGAAGAGGACGTCGGGTCGGACGTTGCCTTCGGGCCACCATTTTGTGAAATTGGAGCTTGGCCTGCTCAGGTCCACGTACGGGCACCGCGTCTGGTCCAGCACCTGAAACTCGCTGCTGGTGACCACGTCGGAGCATGGGCTCTGTGAGTAGGTCGTCGTGTACTTGAACCAGTCCTGGAACGAGCACATGCCGTGCACTTTGAGCAGGTCCTTGCCCACGTTGCCCCAGTACGACGCTTGCAACAAGCTAAAGTTCCGGTTGCCCGGGCCGCATCCCCCGTTGTGCGCGGACAGGCCGAGCGTAACGTTCTCCCCCCAGAGCGACAGCCGGTTTTGCACGGCCAGCACGGGGGTCTCGCATGTGCCGACCCCCGAGCACATCTTGTCGTCGGGACACTCCTTGTGTCGAATGCACTGCACGGACTCAATCAGGCAGACGCCATCGCACGTGCCAGCCCCTTCGCAGTTTGCGTCGGAGGTGCAGTCCCGGGAGCGGTTGGTCGAGCACACACGCCCCCGGCAGCGATGCCCGGCCAGGCAAGAGCTGTCGTTCTGACAGGTCAACAAGCGGTAATCCTGGCACAGCGTGTCGGGGCTAACCCCCCAGCTGTTCCCCGCGGCGATGATCTCGTGCCACGGGCCGACCTCGAAGGTGTCGTCGTCGGACGCGGGGTACGTGCTGGACGTCTCCGGGGGCATGTTGGGTATGGTGCCGACCGAGATGCGGCTCGACTGAGACGGGGCGGACGCGGCCTGCAACGTGGGCCAGGGCAGCTGCGTGCTCGAAGACGTGCAGCTCCACTCCGACCAACCCTCGCCGTCCGTCGGGTCTTGCCCGTACTTGAGCGGCACGGCAAAGTCCTCCGTGTCGTCCAACGGCATGCGCGTGCAGTAGCGCATGTTGTTCGTCTCCATCATGGGCATCCCGAACGTGCCCGATCTGCACAGGCCGCTGCCTCCAAAGTGCGAGTCGACCAAGGCGATGTCTCGCAGGAGGTCGTGCTGATAGACCAGTGAGTTGCTTTCCTCGTCGAGGGCGAAGGCCTGGTTGAAACTGCGGTACGCCGTGTCGTCGGCCTCGCACGGCACGGTGACATGGTACCCGACGGGAAAAACCCACGCCTCGGGCCACCAATCCTGCACGGTATCGCAGAACATGCTGGTGTTTTCCATCGGTCCCTCGGCCGTGTGCCAGGCGGCGGACGAGCCTCGCAAAATGTTGCCGGATGCGTCCCGGTCGTCGAGCAGAGCGCGTGCCCAGCCCTCGTCGAGCAAAGCGGCCTCGGGGTCCGGAAGGGGGTGCTGGCCGTCCACCCAGCCCAGCGGCACGCCCATCGTTGGTTCGCGCAGTAGTCGTCGTGGGTCGAATGCGAGGGCGCACCGGCCTGGGTTTTGTAGAAGCGTCGCGTCCACGTCCAGCACGGCCACGGCGGGCCCTTTGCAAACGACGCAACCCGCGCAAGGGTCGTAAAAGACGTCGTCGACATTGACCAGGCATTGGGGCGTGACGTACGCCGCTCTGCTGGTGGGCTTGAGCGTGAAAAAGGGGCAAGCGTACGGGGCCCTGCTTTCCGGCTCCACGAGCGGGCGATACACGCGCAGGCTGACGCACAGGCTGAGGAGGTGAAGCTGGGCCCCGCACCGTTTGCGCCAGACCTCCGCCACGTCCTGTTGGGCCAGAAACGCCTGCAGGAGGGCCTGCGACGCGTCCGACAGCAGGCGCAGCGCCTCCAGCCGCGCCAGTTCGATGGCGTATCGCAGGCAGTAGACCGTGGCCGCGGAGTCGTCGGTCCCGTGGTTGGCGGGAAACAGCTCGTCCAGAAACGGCTCGAGCAGGTCCTCCGGTCGAGGCGGTGGCGTGCAGGTGGAAATCCTCCCTCGGTCCAGCGGCACCTCGCGCGTCGTTGGGTTTAGGCTGGCCTTGGACACGAGGGAGAAGCCCAGCAGGTTTCCCGGCCTGAGCCCACCCCGCCCGTGACGGTACAGGTCGCGCGACGACGTGACAAGGGTGGTGGTGTTGAGCGCGAACCACTCCTCGTGCGCGGAAGGATCGAGAAAGCCCGACATGGGAGAGAGCTCAAACTCTGGACAGTGCCAGTCGGGGGAGAACGCCCGAAGCACGTACGCTTGCTCGCTCTCCAGGTCGTACGAGCTGTCCGCCGCGCACGTCACGTTCGGCACCCTGCACACCTTGTTGAACGTGTCGGCGCTGGAGGAAGGCATGCACCGCGACCCGATTTGCTGCCAGCCGCACAGGCACCCCCGGCTGCCCACCTTGAAGCGTTGGGGGTGAAACACCTGCGCACTCGACGGCAGATCCTGGCTGGTGAGCAGGGTGTGCGAGTTCTGCACAAACGGGGCGTACGACACCGTGCCCTCGTCCTGGGGCTCGTCCGTGCCGGGGGAGTCGCACATCTGGCTCTGAGACGGTGCGTGGCGTGGCAGGTAGTGCCGGAAGAGCGGGCTTTTACGGAACGCCTCCGTGGTGAAGCGGCGCACCTCGTCCTGCAGCTTCGCGGGGTCGCCGTCGAACGGCTGGGCGGGATCGGGGAACAGCACGGACCCGTCCGGACCGGCGGGCATCGTGAAAAAGACCTGCTTGAGGGAGGCGTGGCACACATCCCAGAGCGTGCTGTCCTCTCTCGCCAACGGGCTCAAGGCCTCCCCCTGCGCCGTGTACGTGGCGGCGGGTTGCACCGGATCGAACCGGGCCTCGGCCTCAACGCGCTGGCTTGCGGACCAGTCGGGGGCCGCCGTTTCGTTCAGGCGCGCCACGTCCTGCATGTAGAGCAGCCACACCTCGCGGCTCTCCAAGGCCAGCTCGTACAGGCGCCCCATGTCGTCCTCCAGCGCGCGCAGGACCGACTGTGCGCTGATAGAAGTGACGGTCTGGTTCAAATGGGGCGGCAGGAACGACGAGGAGTCGTTGCGCAGACAACACGTCGGGCTGAACAGGCCGTCGGCGCACGGGCACCCGTACCGCTCCGTGTCAGCCCACGTGCTCGCCAGATCGGTGAGGGTGGACCGGATGATGACCCCGACGTTGGACAGGTTTTGATTTGGCTGCACCTCGCTGCTCTTGAGCAGGTTTCGCACCAAGTACCGCATGAGCGACTTCCTGCCCACGCTCCCGCACGTGTACGGCAGCGACGGGGGCGCCGAGCAGCTGGCCGTGTCCACCCCGCGCGCTTGGCCCGCTTGCTCGTCGCGGGACCAGAACGGGCCGTCCAGGCACTCGGCGCCGTCCGGGCAGTCGGGGATGGGCCAGTAGTCCACGCGCGAGTAGGGCCCCATCATGATGCAGTCCATCGTCTGGTGCAGCACGTCCCCCTCAACGCTGAAAAAGTCGGCGTCGACCGCAGCGTTGTCGGTGCTGTTCCACACAGCGAGGGCCGCCTGGATCGAGGTCAGCACCTTGTCACGGGCCTGCCTGTACAGGGTCTGCACGAGGCCGTCGCGGCGCGTGCCGTGGGACAGGACCCTGTGCTGCGTCGCGAGGGGCACGTCATTGGACGAGCGCGGGGTCCAGAGATGCTGCGGCAGCGGGCACCCCCCGGCCCCGCCGTCCACGCAGCTGGGAAACGGCGCGAAGCCCTGATCGGCGGGCCCGGAAAACACAAGGCAGGCGTCCGTGAGCTGGGGTGCCAGCACGTTGGAGTCCGTCCGCTCGTACGCCCAGTACTCGTCCTGCGACAGGCCTGCGTCCACAAGGTACCCCTCGAAACAGCGTTGGGCCAGCGATCCGGCGGACGCGTCGCCTTCGGTCAGGCAGGCTCGCACGGAAGCGGGCACGCTTGCGGGCACGGACGGGACCCCTTCGTCCTCTTGAAAGTGCAACAGGTCCCAGTACGCCGGCTGATACAGCATGTACGCCGCGGGGTCCCACCGGCCCTTGACGTAGTTTTCGCGGCACTTCACCAGCACGTTGAGCGTCGTCACCCCCTGCTGCGCGAAAAAGGGCGTGTTGGGGGCCTCGCAGTTGTATCCGTTGGCCCCGCTGCTCGAAGAGACGCACTCAACGTAGGCCTTCATCCCGGACGACAGTTCCTGCAGCTCCTCGTACGAGTGGCGGTTGTACACGTAGTAGGGCTGGCCGTTGCTGTCGATCATGGTCAGCACGCCCGTGCACCAGTGGGCGCTGTCCTTTCGCCTCGACGCCACGATGGCCAGCCGGTGGTCCCCGCACGGGCAGTTCACCACCTCGCGCAGGAAGAAGTCGGGCGGGTTGCACCGGGCCATGGTCTGCGACTGGATCAGGGCGCCCAGCGTTTTGACGACGCCCAGCATGTAGGCCAGGAAGCCGTCCAGGGCGTGCACGAACGGCTCGATCTGCTGGACCACCAGCAGCTGCAGGGCGTTGGCCACCATGGACGTGATCATGTACGCCACGGACGGGCTGTCGTCCTGGGGAAAGCTCGCCAGCACCTCGGCGCCCACGGTCAGACACTGCCCCGCGATCAGGTCACCCGCCGGAACGTCGCCCGCCCCGCGAATTCTGAGCGTAAAGTCGTTGTCAGGAATCAGAGCAATGACGCCCGACGCCTGGCACATGAGGATCTGGTGCGAGACCGCCAGGCCGTACAGGGGGTACAGGAAGATCTGGTGCATGAACGCGTTGATGGCCGTGGACGAGATGGTCAGCACCGCGTCGGCGTTCGTGTCCACGTTGCTGGCCCCGCCGTACATGTACCCGATGTCGGCGTTGCCCATCTGCAGGGCGCCGTTCAGGATGGAGGTGAAAATCGAAAAGAAGACGGCGCTCCGGTCCTTGGCCTGGCAGATGTAGCAGAGAAACTTGTCCTCCGGCCAGAGCAGGTACGCCTCCTTGACGGACAGCAGGCCCAGTCGCATCGTCAGCGCCAGCATCTCCGTGAATATCGCCCAAGCGCCCTGCGTGGAGACCAGGCCCATCCTGCCCGTCTGCCGGAGCAGCCCCCCGAGGCCGCACAGGGGGCGGAGCTGGTGCACGGGCGTCCCCACGCAGTTGATCAGGGCGCACCGGTTGTAGGCGTTGCACAGGCGCTGCACCTCGAGGCTCTGACAGCCCTCGCAGCCCCGCTCGTCGCACCGCCCGTCGATCTTGAGCGTGTAGTCGACCCGCGTGGACCCGAACACGCCCTCCACAAACCCGTCGCGCGACAGGCGGATCTGCTTGAGCCAGTCCCAGCCCTCGCGCGACACGGCGAACACGTAGCCCCCCGCGCTCTGGCCCACGGGCGAGAAGGCGGCCTGATGCATCGCGGGCATCTCCACGGGCTGCAGCGACCTCACCTCCTTGGACAGCAGGTTGGCGCCCGCGCGGACAAGCTCCACGCGGAACGGCAGGAGGCCGGTATACTTGGGCAGGAAAAGCACTCCCTCCCCCCAGCCGGCGGGCTTGGTGTACCAGTAGTCCCCGCCGCCGAACTGGACCAGGTCCACGGTCGACGCCCGCCAGACGCCGTACACACCGCCAGCATCCATGGGCGGGGCCAGCGTGAAGTGCAAGGCGTAAGGCGCGGCGGTCGCGCCCTGCAGGCCCGTCTCCGGGTCGACAAAGGCGTCGAGCCTGCGGGCCAGCACGTCGATGAGCAGCAGCCCCTCGATCACCCAGAGGTTTTCGACTCGGATCAAAGCCTGCCCGCCGGACGACGAAAGGGCCACGTCCGGCGCGCGAAACACTCCCGAGCTGTTGAGGAGAAACACGCCCTCCACGGCGTCCTCCAGCTGGCTCAGGGCCGCCAGCCAGCCGCCCGTGTCGTCCCCAAAGTGCAGCTGGAGCAACGCCCCCGGCACAACCAGCGGCCCGAAGGCGCCACCGCCCGTGCTCCGGTAGACGGATCCGCTCGCCGTCCGGGGGGAGCACCAGACCTGCACGCTCACCGTCTGCCCGCTCACCTCGGCGACCGCGAACGCCAGGTCCTGCCCCTCCGCGGCGCTGCGGGCGAGGCATCCGCCCTGACCGGGCCGAAGCTCGACCACGGCCGTCGCGTTCGTGAGCATCAGGTCGCCATCGAGCTCGCCCGGGAAGAACATGCTTTCCACGCTGGCCCGTATGGTCTCGGGGGGGCGCAAGACCGCCTGGGACGAGTCCAGCCTCGCCTGCGCAAACGCTCGCCACTCGGGCGAGCAGACCTGCTTGCACAGCGAGGTGCCCCCGCAGCGCGAGAAGTAGTCCACGGGCTGCGGCACAATGACCACCACGTGCGGGTCGTTCTGAAAGTCCAGGCACTTGCCCGCCTTGTCGTCAAACACGCCCAGCAGGTAGTCCACGGAGCTCCCCGCGGCGTCCATGGCCGAGAACTGGTGGGAGAACCAGCCGTCGAGCGAGCCCCCGATCGAGGCGTTGACCCGCGCCAGCACGCGCTCGCACGCCATGCTCTGCACCAGCACCCTGCCCGTCTCCTGGTTTGCGATGGAGTACAGCGTGGGGAGCAGGGACACCGGCAGGGACGGCGCGCACTGTCGCGTGACGTACCGGGCCACGTCCTGCCCGGCGCCGTCCTTGCACACGCATTTGGCCATGGGGATCTGCACGAAGATGTCCACGAGCAGGGAGAGCATCCCGTCCGTCAGCTCCGCGCCCGCCGCGCACTGGTGGTACAGCAGGTCCGCCCACGGGTTGTCCACGCCAAACATGAGCTTGATCCCGCCGCACGCCAGGCGCACCCGGGCCGTCACCGTGGTCGAGAACTCCTCCTTCAGGTCGTACAGACCCGCCCAGAACATGGCGAAGGCCTGCCCCAGCGTGACGTCCTGCAGCGGGTCCAGAAAGCGCTTCAGCAGGGCCAGGCCGTACGTCGAGAGCACTCGGTACGTGAACCGGCCCCATGCCACCGCGCCGGCCCCGGGCATGGACAGGCCGTCGATCATCTTGGCCGCGTCCCCCAGCGTGCCCGCCTTCAACGTGACCCAGACCTGCATGGCCTGCTCCCGCACGGGCACCTTGACCATCTGCAGGACGCCCCTGCCCCCGGCCCAGACGTCCACGGCGCCCTGCCCGTACTGCGCCATCCCGTCCAGCATGTTGGTCAGGGCGGACGCGATCTGCGGCTTGTCCTCCGACGTGATCAACCTCGCGATCAGCGAAAGCCCGTGCCAAAACACCGCCCCCGCGTCGTCCAGGCTGTCGAAGAAGTCGTCCAAGGAGAAGGCGTCCTCCCCACAGTTGACCAGCGCCGAGTGGCCCAGCGCGCTCCCGGGATCCGGACAGCGCGGGCCTCCTTGCCAGGCCGCCACCAGCCCGGGCGTGAGCGTGATGGCCAACATTACGAACCGCAGCAGGAACACCCCCGCGTTCAGCACCTCGGCGGTAAACGTGCCCAGGCGGGGCAGGCGCTGCAGCTCGGGGCACAGCTGGGGGACACTCGTGGGCACGTTGGAAGACGCGATGTCCGTCTGCCAGACCGTGTCCTTCAGCCGCATCGTCGCGGGATTGAGCCAGTACGTCGTGGCCGTCGCGTTCAGGAACTCGGCCGTCTGCTCGTCCCAGGTGTTCACCCGGCTGGAAAGCACAGTGACCGCTATGTTGTCCTCGTTCAGGTACTCCAGCGAACGCACGCTCACGTTGAACACCTCACTACACTCGCGCCCGAACTCGCGCGAAAACCCTTGGAAGGCCACGAACCGCACGAGGTCGTCCCCGCACGAGAAGGACGAGCACCGCCGGTATGCGCTCACACGGTACACGCGGATCTGCGAGTAGCTGCTCAGGAACAGCAGGCCGAACTTGCTCAGCTTCTCAGAGTTCCCCTTGTCCGCGCAGTACTCAAGGTACGGGCCCAGCACGTCCGCGTTGGGATTGCTAGCATAAAACACATAGTTCCTGCTGGCGGTCGCAGCGATCCTGGTCGTCTGGTAGCTGTACGGGATGGAGACCCTGGCAGACGTCCTCAGATCGCTCTCGTCCAACGGAACCACCGCCTTGGGCAGTGCAGGCAGCTCTTGGTTGATCGGATTCAGGCCAAACACGTCCGCCTCGTCACCTTCCAGACGCTCGACCTGAAATAAAAAAAAATAATTATAAAATAATTATAAACGGGACCTGCTCGACACCCCCAGCATACCCCCATATAGGCTATCCATAACCACAAGCTTCTGGTTATGGTTATGGTTATGGTTATGGTTATGGTTCTGGTTTTTTGGAGTATATAGAGGGGGGTCTAGAGGAGAAAAAAAAGTCTCGAATTAGCCCAAGACAAAAAAAAGAATAATACCTGCACGCTTTCCGCCCCACCCCCGAGATCGACCGTGGTCAACGCCGTATCGCCCGTGATCACGAACGGCTGTCCCGTCAATTGCACGTTGTACGATACTCGTGTCAAGTTCTTCTGCACGGCGCTGATTATCTTGGGTGCCCTGGTGCAGACTCGCTTGCTCGCAAACCCGTACACCTCCGTCGTGCCGGTCTGCAGCAGGGCCTTCCAGGAACTGACCGCCCTGCTCGCCGTCATGTCGGGGGCTCGCGCGACCCCCAGCTGCACCGTGCCAGGCGTCGACTCGGAAAAGGCGCAATCCTGGCCCAGCACGGTTCTCCCCGACCGCCATTCGCCCGCGCGCACAAACACCAGATTCGCGGGGCCCATGCCCGACACGCGCGCGGCCATGCAGAAGGGAAAGCAGGGGGCGGTGGAGATGCACGCCGTCGGGGCATTGAGCGGGATGTCCTGGCCACAGCGCGGGATGAGCCAGACGGTGGCGTCCAGCTCCCTGCAGGTGCCCCTCGAGATGCAGTCGTTGGACGGGATGGCCGTTTGCGCCGTGCTCGCCCCCAGCGTCGCCGTGGCCGTCTCGTACCGCGTGTAGGACCAGCGCACCGACCGGACGTACAGGTCGACGCCCGCGCACGTGTAAAGCGAGGCGGCCGTCGCGTCGGAGAACAGCGCCTGCAGGCGGTAGTTGTCGCGGGCGGCCTCGTTCGGGATCCCGGACATGGGCAGGATCGCGCACGCCACGGCCAGGCCCTGGGCGGTGTCGGTGCAGTTGCAGCCGAGCATGGCCGTGGTCTGCATGGCGCGGCTGGTCTTGCCGCTCGAGAAGGTGGTCACGTCGAGCTCGTGCAGCTGGGCGTACGTCACGGCCGCCACGCCCAGCAAGGGGTCTACCCTAAACGGCCAGACCGCCATCCTCGCCTGCGCGCCGTGCCCGGTGTACACGGCGACCGACCCGTCCGTCACCGCGTACAGCCAGTCCGTGAGGCCGACCAGCACGGTGGGCCCGTTCTTGAAGACCGCGTCCGCCGCCAGGAGGTCGGGGATCAGCCCGCTGTAGCCCGCCGTCGCGCACTGCGGGGGGTTGCCGCCCACGACCGTCTCGACGATGAGGAGGATCACGTTGAGCCAGTTGTCGATCAGGAGGCCCAGGTTGCTGATGCCGGCGACCAGGAAGTTGAAGGTGGGGGCCAGGTCGGGCGTGCACATCAGGATGGAGTACTGGTTGTCCTCCTTCTCGGCGCAGCGCAGGGTCGTCGACCACGGGACCACCACGAACAGCTGGATGGCGGCATTCGCCAGGTTGTGGACCCCTTCCGCAAGGTTCAGGTCCAGCAGGGGGTAAACGAGCGCATCCAGCGGGGCTGCCACCGTGCCGCAGAAGGCGTGCCCGACACGGAGAGCGTGCACCGCGATGTCCCGCACGTCCGCCATGCTCGTCAGGAGGTCCCGCACGCCGCGCTCCTGCTGCAGGCACGCCCTGCCGCTGCACCCGAAGGACTGCGCGAGTCGGGCCATCTCCTGCGCCAGGTGGCCGAGAAGCGAGAACAGGGCCAAGCTCATGTCCACAAGCGCGTCGATCTGCTCAACCACGATCGGGATCAGGCCCTGCACGCCCAGGGCCTTGAAGAACCAGAAGGTGCTGTTCCAGATCGGGATGAGCGCGCGCAGGAGCAGGTCGACCACGCGCAACGGCACCAGCACCACGCTGTGCAGGAACGGGGCCAGATACAGGTTGTACCCCCGCATCGCGCCGATCCATGTCGCGGGGTACTCGGTGTACGTCACGTACAGGAACGAGAAGAAGAAAAAGATCAGGATCACGGTGATCCACCAGATCGACAGCCAGAGCAGCGCGCGCGTCGCCGTCTTGCCGAGCGACGTGGCCGTGTTCGTCGCGTTGACGGTGGCCGCCACGATCAGCTGCTTGCCGGAGTACCGTTTGAGCGCGGACAAACGGGAAAGCAGCGAGACGGACGCGTGGAGCACCAGGCCGAGGATCGCCCAGAAACCCAGACAGGCCGCAAGCGGAATGGCCAGCGCGTGCAGGCCCATTTCGATAAAAGACCGCGGAATTCGTGTTTTTATATGGAATGCCACCGGCGGCCAGCCCTCTCGCGAGTATAAAGCTTGCGGCCCCGGGCGGAATGCCGGATATGCTCCGCGCAAGGACAAGTTTTTGGGTCGTTGTCCTCCTCGTGACGACTCTGGCGTGCACGGGCCAGGCCACCGACGTGTTCAACGCCACCCCCTCCTCGTTTCGCCCCGTCGGCGAGGTCACCATCACCGTGCTGGAGCCGCCCATGCCGCAGCGCGATATTCTCACCCAGGGTCTCGACGCACTCGAGCCGCTGATCCGCTTCTTCAAAAACTTCTGGGGTGCTCCGGACGAGCAGGCCTCATCTGTCTCGATAGCATGAGAATAAATTGGCGTCCGTGCTCGTGGCGTACGCCCTCTTGCACTGATTGCACGGCAGGCACTGCGAGCTGAGGGGCTGGTCTTGCGTGTTTGCCACGGCGGGGTCGCACATCTTGAGGAGCGTGCCCGGTTGTACGCATCGGTAAAAGCCGTCGTCTGTGGCAGACTCGACGCATTTCAGACATTGGCTCGCGCCCTCACTTGGTTGGTAGTAATGCTTTTGGCACGGTTCTTTCGTGCCCTTTAAGCACTGATATCCCTTGGGGCACAACGCGCAGAAAGTGCTATTCACTGCAAAATACCCTGGTTTGCAGATACACGATGCGCCGTCGTCACTTTGGACAAACTGCTTGTTCGCGCACTGCTCGGGGGGGGAAGAGCCTCCAGGACATCGCCATGCAATCGATGAATCAATATTGATCTGCCTTGATGTTCCTGGATAATGGATAGGGTATGTCATAACGGCCGAGCAAGGGAAACATTGTTTGATGGGACCTCCCAGGATAGGCGCGATTGAACCACCTACGTCTCCATCTTGCGCGCTCGAAGGTATTCTCCTGAAAAAAAAAAGAAAAGTAAGGAACAAGAGCTTAAAAGGGAAGACAGAAAAATGCGTGAAAATTACCACGAGCACTCGTTTTCGTTTCTTGCATAAATGCAGGTATTCCATGTACCAGGCTCGCAGTCCTTGCATTGAATCACATTTGCTTGCAGACCATAAGAGTCATAACTTGTGTAGTTGCTTGCAAACTACAAAAAGGGTCGATCAGCGGGTTAAACTGTAACCAATCCTTGAAAAATGGTTACCTTTCCGTTTTTGCACTCCTTCACGCAGTTGGTCACGAAACAGTACTCGCACTTGATCCTGAACAAAAAAAAATAGGCAAGCCTGAACCACCCAGCAAGAATCAATGCTCCATGGGAATTTCCTTTGACTAAAATGTACACTTCAATATAACAGTCCTGTGTCAACTGTGATGCATCAATGCATTTTTCGGGGCATTCTTGTTGATTGCAACATGATGTTATAACATCCTTGGGGATAGGCGGGTCCAAGTCAAATGCTGGCACAGATAAACCATCCTTGATATTAATTCTGGGAATTGTTTGCAGTTTTGTAGTCACAGATACAGCCGGAGTTTGCGTCATGTCAAGAACATAAATGTTTTTGTTCAACAAATCCGAGCATTTGGTAAACTTGATGAGCTTTTTGACCTTCTCGTCGTCTATTGCCATCGGTGCATAGTTTACGTTATCGCCACACGCCATTCTAAAATATACAGTATCCCAATATTTTTCCACAACATGCGAAAAAAGGGATGGCTGAATTGCAAAACTGGTTTCATAATTAGAAGGAGACGCATCCGTCACAACAATGTTCGGCATTCTGACGTCTTGTGCCCGACAGAGCTGGTGCGCCAACCCGCACACCGCCAGCCAAAACCATTTCATTGCCTCAAAACCACAAGGGGAAAAATTTATATACCGCGCACAAGCATGGGCTCATCCGTGTACCATCCCCAGGAGGCGCACAGGCACGGGCACGGCGCATACGCGTCGAGCCAGCAGGGGGTCCAGATTGTCTCCCTCTCCAGGCTCCAGCTCCCCACCTCCGTGCGCAGCGTGTGGTAGTAGCGGTCAAAGTCGGGCTGGCCGAACGACGTGCTCCACTCCTTCATCCGATGCGAGACCGCTCCCAGACCGCGCCCTTAAATCCGCGTGTTGCGCAGGTCGCAGATGATGCGTGCCTGCTCCAGATTGTCGCACACGCGGTTGAAGAACACAAAGTAGTAGGACCGGAGGCGGACCAGATCCTTGTGCAGGGTCTCGCGCACGTCCGCGTCGGTCGCCGCCCAGATATGGACCTGAAGCTTGACGATGTTGTACGGCAGGATGGTCTTGAACAGTTCGGTCGTGTTGTCCCGCTCGAACGGGAGCTTCATCAGGCCCTTGGCGAGCCGCTCCGACGCAACCACAAAGGGTTTCTTGGCCTCGGGCAAAATGTCGTCAAACCCGACGTCCGTGCCGCCGGAGCGGAGCATGCTCACGAGGATGAAAAACTCCTGCAGGAACGTCTCGCTGAGCGATTGCACGACGTGATAGTACGGCGGCAGGCGGGACGCGTCGATGGCGAGCAGGAGGAACGGCGCGCACAGCATGGGCACGGCCTGCACCGGCACGTCCTGCAGGGAGGTGACGGGAACCTCCTGCCTGATAATGTATCCGTCGAGCAGCGTCATGTGGCAAAGGATGTGCCTGATCTCCTCCTCATCGGGGCAGGCCACCCTGTACAGGCCGTCAAACACGGCCTTCATGCATGTCTGAAACAGTCGGGTGTGGACCAGCTTGTGGTCTGTCTCATAGCAGTCGGGCTCCCTGTAAAGTGACACAGTAGTGAAAGGTCATTCGTGTTGTTTACTTTTCAAGCACATTTTGTTTTTGTCGCGGCAGGCCGGACACCTGCTTGCAAGTTCAATGATACTGTCCAGATGCTGGATGGTCATGTACGGCAGGGCGTCGGTCATGGGTGATGGATCTCGCGCGCGCCTTCCTTTCCTTTTTTATCAACCCTGCTCCTATTTCGGGAGCGGGCCGGCCGGAGTTTTTTTTACAGCCCGTCCCTTTTTGGCCGGCGTGCCAATGGCGTCGAGGAGCAGGTAGTCCTCGCTGATCAGCGGGCGACCCCAGAGGTGCGACAGGACGGTCCTGTACATCGGGAACAAACCCAGCGGGTCCACGGTGCCGCGCTTCTGCTTCTCCTCGGTGTAGCGATACATGATCTCCGTGGCCATCTCGTAGCGCATGTCGGGGCGCGCGTTGACCTCGATCCACGTCGTGTAATGAATGAAGGCCGACTCGAACTCGTTGAGAAAGATTTTCGAAACAAATTCGAGTGGGTACTCCAGCGTATTGAAGCAGATGCAGTCGCGTGTGACGGTCTGCGCCAGCGACATGAACGACCTGTAGAAATGCATGCCCGCCGCCCGCTCGTGCGACCCACCAAGCCCTTCATACGGCAAACAATTGGTATTGACGCAAAAATTGAGGAACGGAGCCATGAGCTTTCTGTTCGTCAGGATCGCCATATTTTTCGGGCGATCGCTCGTTGCACCGAGAAAGCGCGTCACCAGCACTCGAACCATGTTGGTAAAAGTTTCGGCGTTTTTCGTCGTGCTCACCAGCCACTTGACATAATCGGCAGGAGTGATCCGTGTGACGGTCAGCGTGAGAGCTCCCGTCGTCATGAGGGATATGCTCATCGGGGGCGGCACGGAAAACGCGTCCATGGTCGAAAGATTTTGTGTCGGGATTAATTTGTTGCACCGTTAAATTTCACGTTCTTTTTTTGTTCGCTTCACGTGAAAATAAAATGTTTTAAAAATCTCCAGCCCAAAAAAGTCGCTTAATTTGAAACGTTGCGTTTGAGCGCCCTCTTGCACGCAGACCGTTTTGTTTTTGTTGCAGCCTTGTGTAAAAACACGTCACCAATAAAATAACCTCCCCAGCCCTTCGAAGCGACATTCGAAAAATCCACGCCTGCCACGCATGCAGTCCTCGCAGCTTCCTGTCCTCCCTGTCGCGCCTGCCGCCTATCTGATCGGAGGCAAGCCAGGTGCCAGAACGCAGATCGGTCCGTTCGTGTTTCCTCACAGCGTGGTATCCGTTCCGCCCATGTATTTCACCACAGACCCAGTATTCGCAGCCCCGTCTGTTCCGCGCGAAGCAATTTCTCGTGAGGCGAAGAACAAATGCAACGAGAAACTCAAACAGAAGGAGCATATCATCGGCCAAGAACCACCGGTTGTCGTAACTGCCAGAATTCCGTTCGGTTTCAAGCCTGCCAAGCGAGGCAGGAAGCCGAAAAACCACAACAACGAGAACGAGAAAATGGTCGAGAACGTCGCGCCGCCGCCGCCTCCGTCGCCCGAGAAGAAGAAACCACTGAAGATTGATCTGAATTACAGGCACTACCAGGAGCTCGAAAATGGTGACTCAGCTAATTTTCGAAATTCGCATTCATGCCTAATTTTTGATAAGTTTTCTGCCCCTCGCACAGGCGTCGTTCGAGTCCGCGACACCAGGCTCGAGCCCCACCAGTTTCGCACGATGGTCGACATCAACGGGCGCCGGTGGCTCGTCTTCGTCCGCTTCTCCCTGCAGGTCGAGCCGGGCGTGTACGCCTACGAGCTCTTCTTCGTCGGCAGGTACCGGAAGGGCTTGCGGGCGCGCTACGTCGGCAGGATGGACGTGCCGCTGTCGGACGGGCGCATGCTCTTCGAGCCCGTCCAGACCCTCCACAACCTCAATCTCGACCAGGCCGCCTGGTGGGTCTTGAACAAGACCCGCATGCCCTACATCGGCAAGCAGCCCGGGCCCGCCGAAAACCCGTACCTGCCCGTCCACGTCCTCAGGAACGAGCACGGCGTGGAAACGCACGAGCCGGCCCCGTTCGAGCCCAACGACTTCGTCACGTTCGTTTGGAACGACAGCGAGTCCAGGGGCTACATCCTCGCCCGACACGACCCCGTCTGCTTGCCCGCCTCGAGGCTATACGTGCTCCTGAGCGTCGACAGCGCCCCGTTCGTCGTCCACACCGTCTACCACAAGGATATCCGCCCGCCCAAAATTCAGGACGTCCTTCGCCCCAGGCCGGGCGAGCTCTGGTGGAAGAAGCAGTACGACGCCTGTATGTGCAACGCGTTCATCAAGCTGCACATGGAGTTTTGCCTGCCGCCGAGGGAGGGGTTCAAGCGGGGAAACATTGTCTCCGTGCCCAACGCGTCCGACCCGGAAAAACAGCGAGTCTGTGCCTGCATCGCCCACACCTGGATCGTCGACGGGCGCATCACCTACAGGGTGTGTGGCGCGTTTTCTCTTCTCTTCTCTTCTCTGGTGGCGCTCCTTGCTGATCGTGCCTCCTCCAGGTTGTGTATCCAAGCAATGAGGGCACCCTCTACAAAGGCCTCAAGACCGAATTCCACACCCAGGATTTGCTGGGCCCATCCACCCACTGGAAGCTCTCGGATTTCACGTATGTGCTATTACACAGCATGCATTTTCGTGTGCTGACCCATTTTTTTCAGGTTCGATCTGTCCTCTGCAAACGTCGACATGGTGCTCGACGATCTCGGCACCCCGTCGTCCCCCGAGGTCGGCGAGAAACGCGCCCTGTCCCCGTCCTCGCTCTCGCCCATCAATCTCGGCCCTCCTGCCGCCGACGTGCAGCCCACCCCGCACAAGGTCCGCCGGATCACCATCGTCGAGACCTCCTCGGCGCCGGCCTCGCCCTTCAGGCCCATCCCTGTTGTTCCCGCCGATCTCGTCGTTGCGCTCCCTCCGCCCCTTCTTGGCGAGGAGCCGGCCGACGACGCGATTGTCGAGGAGCCAGCCAACGACGGGATCCAGCCCCCGCCACTTCCCGGTACGACGATTGATCCGCCCGACGACTTCAATCCCGACATCTTCTTCGCTATTTTTTAGGCGCAAGGCACCAGCGGGTTGAGCGTGTGCATGTCCACCGCCTCCCTCTCGCCCGAAAACACCCCGTCCACGAACGGTTCCCGTCTAAAATCGGGTGTGTGGAAAAGAAAGAACGCGGCGTAGAACAGCAGGAACGAGATGTAGGCGCAGTGCTCTATGATGAACGCGGATTGATTCGGATCATCGTAGGCTATCATGGTTTCCGAGTCCACCGTCTTCTTGTGCTGGTTGTTGACCTCCTCGTTAAACCACACGATAACAAACGCAAGCACGAGGATGCCAGACGACAAGAATAAAAAGACCTCCAGCCATAAATGCAGCTGAGCCAGGTGGGGATACGATTCCTCGCACAGCCTGATCATCACGATGGAATACATGAAGGATCCCAGACAGAATACGAACACTCCAAAAAAATGCTCGAAATTGTCCTTGCGCAAAACGAGCCAAACCCTGAAAAAAATCAGACGGGTAAGCTCCAGGTGTTTCGAGACTTTTTTTACTCCCTCCAGACCCCCCTCCATATACTCCTAAAATCCGTAACCATAACCAGAACCATAACCATAACCATAACCAGAAGCTTGTGGTTATTGTCTGGCCTATTGGGGGTATGCTAGGGGTGTCGGCCGGGTGACTGTTTTAAAACTATTTTAAAACTCTTACCAGCCAGCGAAGGCGAGCGCTATTCCCATGCATCCAGGCACGATCCAGGCACAGTTTGCGTTTCGATATCTAATAAAATAAAGAGCGACTCCTGCCAGTCTTGCAGACAGAGTGAACGAAAGGACCACTGCGTACTCCGGCCTGGTAAAGAGCGAATCCGAGATCGTGTTCTTGCCCTCCAGATTGTACATGATCATGTAATACATGAAAAAAACCAGATCCACGGCGCATAACAGGAGGAGCGTGATCTGCAGGCCGTCCGGGTGCAGGTGCCGGTGCAGACCCATGCTCGTTTTCTGCCCGTCTTCGTGAACCGCCCCGTTTTTATACCCGCCGTCCGCGCTCCCTGGCTCGCAGGGTATATTAGA
>JACCDX011185063.1_pt1 | contig 43037 bp, 43 predicted proteins | sample 7449681 | NCBI WGS metagenome assembly JACCDX01 (sample SAMN15323450, study PRJNA562643) | freshwater metagenome | isolation source: river surface water | place: USA:Blue River Watershed | collected 2017-08-18
CCCCAGCCGGCAGCCAACGGGTCAACCCAGCCGACAGCCAACGGGCCAACCCAGCCGTCAGCCAACGGGCCAACCCAGCCGTCAGCCAACGGGTCAACCCAGCCGCCAGCCAACGGGTCAACCCAGTCGCAAGCCAACAGGTCAGCCCAGCCAGCGGCCCACTCGATACCCGACTTCCCAGCCCGTTGCCACACCGACCGCTCAACCGACTTGCACCCCCAGTAGCCAGCCCACTTATCGACCCACCGGCCAGCCAAGTCGCCAGCCAATTGGAAGGCCAACCGCTCAACCGTCTCGCCAGCCAGTTGGGCATCCAACATCTCAGCCGTCCCGCCAACCCTCGGCTCAACCCACCGGTGTGCCAAGTGGTTGCCCAACGTCAGCGCCGTCGTCAGCCCCCACCCAATTTGTTAAAAATCAATATTTTCTGCCTATCACCATCGGGGGCCCATTGTTTTTGATTACCTCCGGGCTTGCGATCGCGTATATTCTTTATGCCAACAATCGATTATTGGCATTGCCGAACACCCCGGCCGATCCTCGTAATGTTGGCGAACACACCTAGGCGGTCAATCATTGCTTGGTTGGCGGGCTTAATACCCCTTTAAGGTAGTAAAACTCTTTTAAAAACCACATTGCAATCCGTTGCCTTACGCCCGTTTGAATTAACCAGCGATTCATGCGGGCCATCCAGTTGCCCGTTTCATCAATGCGACGAAATACAAATACCGACAATGGATTAAGTCCCAAAAACCACTTCAGTTCTGGGTGTTTGGCTAAAAAAATACGGGCGGACTCGCCCTTTTTAATATTGCGTTTAATTTCGTCGATCTCGGAAACCACATGGAAATGGTAGTTAATGGCCTGTGGTAAAAATCGCAATGGGACCTTGCATTTGGATAATCGATATCCCAGTTCTAAGTCCTCCCATCCATATCCGGTGAAGTCGCGGTCAAAGCCGTTCATTTCTCGAATCAGACGGGTTGGAATGGATAAATTGCCGGTTAAAAAATAGTGCCACCCAATGGATTGGTTGGGCCGCAAGGATTCCCGAATATACGGATACAATTTCAGGGGATTGGGGGGCCAGTGAAGGGCGGTCATATTGAAGGTGACCCCTTCAAAACAGGTTGAAATTTTGGCCTTATGATGGGCGTTCACATGGGCGTTTAGCAACTCAGGGTGGGGGATCATATCGGCATCGGTGATCAAAATAATGGGCGCGATGGCCTCTGAAATGCCTCGATTTCGGGCCCCGGATTTACCTTGATTGTCCTGGACGATCCCGTTTAAACGAAACGTGGCATCAAACGATGCCAGCAGTTCAGCTGTACCATCGGTTGAGCCCGAGTCGACGACGATTACTTCAAATTGATCGGGTGCCAGGGTTTGACAGTTAAATCCGTCCAGCACGCGCCGAAGCACATCCACTTGCTGAAAGGTTCCAATCACCACGGAAATTTTAATGGTCATGGTAGTAGTGTAACAAAAAGAGTGGGGCTTCAGCCAATATCACGCTGGCCTGTATCAAACTTTGGTTTTTTTGAATTAGGTAGGGTATGATACCGGGCAATTTATTACCTGCATATTCAGACAAAGGAATGCCTCGAATGACGTTGTCACAAAGCGATTTGACCGCAATTCATGACCTGTTAGACCGTTCTCCGACTGATGTCGAGTATCACATTTTTGATGCGATGTGGTCCGAGCATTGCTCATATAAAAGCAGCAAAGTGGTGCTAAAAGCCCATTTGCCCGTAACCGGATCCGAGGTGGCATTGGGTATTGGTGAAGATTCCGGAATTGTTCGATTTCATCACCATGAGGGGCGTCAGTATTGTATTGCGGTGTCTCATGAGTCCCACAATCACCCCTCGCAAATTCTTCCAATCGAAGGCGCTGCAACGGGGGTTGGGGGTGTTGTTCGGGATGTGTATTGCATGGGGGCAGACGTGGTTGGGGTGTTAAATTCCTTGCACTTCGGCGTCAGCGAAGACCCTCAGTCGGTGGTGCATACCATCGCCAAAAATGTCGTGTTGGGGGTTTCGGATTATGCCAATCCGTTGGGGGTTCCGGTTTTGGGTGGTGAAACCCTATATCATCCCTCTTATAACGACAACTGTTTGGTCAACGTTGCGGCGCTTGGATTGATCGACGAGGCCGATATTATTCATAGTTATGCGCCGGCCGATGCCGCAACCAACCCTTACGACGTCATTTTATTTGGAAAAAGTACCGATGCCACTGGGTTTGGGGGTGCCAGTTTTTCATCGGCAACATTGGATCAAGAAAATGATGTTCAAAACGTGGGGGCCGTTCAAGTTCACGATCCATTTATGAAACGTGTCGTGGTTGAGGGAATCAAAGCCCTTGTGAAGGTTGTAAAAGAGTCGGGCGTTAAAATCGGGTTTAAAGATTTAGGTGCCGGCGGAATTTCCTGCGCAGCGTCTGAAATTGCGGTAGGCGGTGGATTCGGTGTTGATATTACGTTGGATCATGTCAATGTCGCGGTGCAGGGCCTTAAACCTGAAGTGATTGCATGTTCCGAAACCCAAGAGCGGTTTTGTTTGGTTGTGCCACGGTCGTTTTCTAGCACCGTGTTGGATATTTTTAATCACCAGTTTGCGCTTCCGGAGTTGTATCCAAACGCGGGTGCGGCTGTCATCGGCCACGTGATTCCCGAAAAACGGTTTATCGTCCGATATCAAAACCAAGTCGTGGCTGATTTGCCCGTTGAGGCCATTACCACCGAGGTAAGGGCGGATCGCACCGCAACACCCCGTCCGATCGTCAGAACCGGCGCAGCCGAGCCCGACTCGGTATCAGAAGCCAATTTGGTTCATGCCGCAACCGCATTGATGGGATTGCCGAATATGCGGTCTAAACGGTTTGTATACCGGTATTTTGACAACGCAGTTCGGGGTGACACGGTGCTGTATCCAGGCGAGGCCGATTGTGTCTTATCGACACCCATTCCAGGATGTAACGCTGCCTTGGCGGTAAGTATGGATTCCAATTTGTATGGGGATTGCGACCCCTACGTCAGTGGCGCGTACGCGGTTGCAGAATCGGTTCGAAACCTTATTTCAGTTGGCGCCCGGCCTCTGGCCATTACGGATTGTTTAAACTACGGAAATCCTGAAAACCCCGATGCCTTCTTTGAGTTTGTCGAAGGGGTTAAGGGGATTGGTGATGCGGCCCGGGCATTTGGGTTTATTGATGGTGAGGCCCTCCCGGTTATTTCGGGTAACGTTAGTTTATATAATGAGTCCAAATCCGGAAGTGCGGTAATTCCGTCGCCGGTGATTGTTGCCATTGGCCGGGTCGACGATTATCGGTCGGCGGTGTTGATGCAACTGCGAGACCCAGGGTTAACATTAATTCGGGTGGGGCAGGCCTTTCCTGAATTTGGGGGTACCCAAATTTCGAATTTGATTCCTGGCCTCAACCAGGTGGCGCCGCAGGTTCGATTTGATTTAGAGGCACGTGCAAATCGAGCGCTTTATTCCCTTATGAAACGGGGGCAAGTTGTGGCCTGCCATGATATTTCTGGGGGCGGATTATGGGGTGCGGTTTGTGAAATGGTGATGGGGCAGCTTGGGCAGTCCGTTGTGGGCGCAGCATTGCACGTGCAATCGGACCCTGTCACAACCTTATACGCTGAAAACGGGGGGTATGTGATTGCCATCCGCGACGCCAATTTGCCGGATGTTCAAACGCATTTCGCCGCCCACGATGTGCCGTCCACGGTGGTTGGGCACACAACCGATGACAACACCGTGTCGGTTTCCGGGGTCATCACCATGACCATTCCGTTGGCTGATATCGTCGCCAATTGGAACCCGTCGTTATAACAATGGGTATTTGGCAGCGCATCCGACTTGGGGCCACTGTTGCATTGATCGGCTGGTTTTCCGTACTGGTGATGGCCCAAACGCCGCCCACGGCATTGCCTAATCTAGAGCCTCGATTTCGGGAAGGCATGCAATTGGAGCAATTGCGGTTGCTGCCTCAGGCTCGTGGACAATATTTAGACGTTGCCCGGCAATTTGTTCGATTGGCCGAAACAACCAAGTCCAAAGACGTGGTATTGCCCCAACTGCCAGCGGTGTTGGGCTCGGTTTACCGTTTAGGGATTGTAACGGCCAGAGATAATTACGTTAATCCCCATCCGTTGGTGTATCAGTTGGATACCTTTCAAGAAACCCAAACGGTGTTGGACCAGGTATTAATTGTGATGGGCGAGTTAAGGCGCACCTACCCAACCCAGGTATCGCGTGGCATGTATGACAGTTTGTATTTTGCACGGGCATACAATCGCATTGCGTGGGCCAATAAGCTTCTGATCGGAAGCGCATGGAAAAATTATTTGGTTGCCCCACCGGCGGATTTGGTTGGCATGATGACGATGGCAGTGGCGGATTTGGATCAACTGTTGTTACTTCAAGACCTGCCGCCAAGTATAAAAAATCTCCCCCCCGGCGACGACCCTTACGCCGTGCTAAATGACCGTTTTTTTACCCGATTTTCGGCGCTTCCGCGTGACAGCCTCGAGTATCGCGCATTGCGGATGATTAATTTTGAGGACGATCCAACGCATTTAAGTCGTTTAACCACCAAGCGAACCTTAAACCAAGTATACGGTACCCTTGAATTTTATAATTCGGCCGCTACCCAAGCGGTGCTGAATGCAGCAAAATCGTCGTATACGCTGGATCGATTGGTCTCAAAAGAAAGCCAACCCTTGTTTAAAACCTTCGACCAATTCGTTAGTCTAATCGGGGTGTTGTAGCGCCGGTGATCAATCTGGGCGCCAGCGCTAAATTGGCGGCATTCATTCATCCATTGGTGTCGCCCGCGATGGCCAAATCAATGAATAAACTAGGGATTTTTCGGCTTGAACAGGCCTTGTCGTATTTTCCAAGAACCTATCAAGATCGTCGGGCAATTCCATCAATTGCACGGGTTCCACGATCGGGAACTCAGTTGGTTACAGGGCATATTGTGGCCGTTTCCGTTGACGAATCAAAGGTAAAGGTGGCAATCGTACGGGTTCGTATTCAAGATGCAAGTGGTGTGTTGGATTTGGTTTTTTTTAATCAGAAATACTTGGTAAACGTATTGCGGGTTGGCGCCTGGATCGTGGCGTTGGGAAAAATCGAACATAATGGGTTTTCAGGGCAATATACGGTTACGGTTTCAGAATTTGATTTAATTCGGGACGATCTGGATCGCCGACTTCTGATGGGACGGATTGTCCCAATTTATGGATTGACCCATGGGGTTTACCAAGCCGCGTTTCGGTCGGCGATCACCCAACTGGTTACCCGATTTGCATCAGAAATCGACGATTATTTGCCCGTTTCAATATTGAAAAAGTTAAACCTGATGCCCTTGTCCGAGGCGGTCATGCAGTTGCATTTGCCCGTATCACCCGAAATGGGGCTTGCGGCCCGCCAGCGGATTGCATTCGATGAATTGTTTCATTTTCAGTTGGAAATGATGCTAAAACGAGAGATTCAAAGTCGCCAACTCACCGGGATTCAAATTGATCCCCAATCCAAACTCGTGGATCAGTATTTACAGGCGTTGCCCTACCGCCTGACAGACGGCCAAGCGGCGGTTGTTCGTCACATCCAATCCGATTTTCAAACCGGCTATGTAATGAACCGCATGGTCCAAGGTGATGTGGGATGTGGCAAAACGGATGTGTTGGTTATTGCGTTGTTAATGGCCATTGACTCGGGGTACAAAGGCGCTGTGATGGTGCCAACCGAGGTGTTGGCCCTTCAGCATTACGACCGATTTGCTAGGCAACTATCTCCGTTTGGTGTGTCGGTTTATCTGATGAAAGGGGGCCAGCGTAGTGTCGAGCGGCGTGCCGCGCTAGCGGCGTTGGCGGGGGAATCGCCGGTGGTTGTGGTGGGCACTCATGCCTTAATCGAGGCGCCGGTCACAATCAATCGATTGGGGTTGGTGGTAATCGACGAGCAACACCGGTTTGGTGTCATGCAACGAATGGCCCTGGCCCAAAAAGGCCCGATTCCCCACGCGTTATTTACCACGGCAACACCTATTCCCCGGTCGTTTATGCTGACCGTTTTTGGCGACCTTGACCAGTCGCTCATCACTGATATGCCTGCGGGCCGTACCCCCATCCAAACCGACCACGTCCGAAAAAAACACGCTGAATCGGCCTGGCAGGTTTGTGTATCCGAACTAGAGGCGGGCCGGCAAATATACGTGGTTTATCCGTTAATTGAAGAATCAGAAAAATTGGATTTGGCATCTGCAATTGACGGGTATGAGGCCCTTCGAACCACTGTGTTTTCCGCCACTACGGTGGGGTTGATGCACGGGCGCTTATCGCCGTCTGACAAGCAACAGGTGATGGCTCAATTTAAGGCCGGTCACATTCGGGTATTGGTGTCGACTACCGTCATTGAGGTTGGGGTTGATGTGCCAAACGCCACTGTGATGGTGATTATGAACGCTGAACGGTTTGGGTTGTCCCAACTTCACCAACTTCGGGGGCGCGTTGGACGGGGGATGCACCGGGGTCTATGTGTATTGGTTGGTGATCCCAAATCCGAGGAGTCTCGTAAACGAATTGAGGCCATGGTTTCCACCACCGATGGATTTAAGTTGGCCGAATTGGACTTGCGATTGCGAGGTCCCGGTGAATTATTGGGTACTCGCCAATCCGGCCTTCCAGATTTTAAAATAGCGGATCTGGTTCGCGACGAATCCCTGTTGCAGTTGGCCCAAAAAGTCGCCAATCGAATCGTATCCCGAGACCCTCAGTTATCCCATCCGGATCATGCCGGCATCCGTCGATGGGTCAACCGAGACACTGAACTATCGATGGAGCATCGTTTAAATTAATGCGTATTACCTCAGGAAAATGGAAAGGGTACCCCCTTCGATACCCCACTGACTTATCGTTTCGTCCCACGCAAGAAAAAGTAAGATCTGCGATCTACGACCGGTTTCAAGCCGATGTCCAAGGCGCCGACATGTTGGATTTGTTTTGTGGTACCGGGGCAAATGCATACGAGGCACTGTCCCGTGGGGCCCAATCGGTCACCTTGGTAGATATTGACTTGCGATATGCGGCAACCAATCGAGACGAAATTTTAGGACGCTTGTCGGAAGACGATCGATCGGTCGTCGGCCAAACCATTCACCTGGTTCGATCGTCGGTGGATAAATTTTTAAAGGCTCCCCGTGCCAGTTACGATTTGGTGATGATTGATCCGCCTTGGGACAAGCCCAAATGGTACGCCATTACGTTGGGAATGATTGCGGGGTCTGGTATACTGCGGCCCTCTGGTTATTTAATTGTCGAATACCCAAGGCGGATTAAATTGGCCGTTCCGTCGGGCCTCGAATTGGTTAAAACCGTATCTTATAGCAATACGATTGTGTCGGTGATTCAACATGCAAGCCATTTATCCGGGTAGTTTTGATCCCATTACCAACGGACACATTGACGTGGTTCGGCGGGCCCTTTCAATTGTCGATCATGTCGTGATTGGCGTGATTTATAACCCGTCTAAACACCCAATGTTTTCACTTGAGGAACGAATGACAATGATTCGTGACGTGTTTGCAGACGAGTCTAGGGTGACGGTTGATTCGTTTACAGGTCTGTTAGTCGATTTTGCAAAACTGAAGGGAATCGCAACGATCATCCGAGGGTTACGGGCGGTATCCGACTTTGACTACGAGTTTCAAATGGCCATCACAAACCGCCGCCTCAAGCCCGATTTGGATACGATGTTTCTGATGACCGATATTGACTATTCATATTTAAGCTCCAGCTTGGTTAAGCAAGTGGCCCGGTTCCACGGCGATATTTCAATGTTCGTACCCCCAATTATCAACTCTCGATTAAAGGAAAAATTAAATAATGAATGAAGTGCTTGGATTAATTGACGCGTTGGAAGCCACAATTCTCGAGGGTAAAAAAGTCCCCTTTTCCGAGAAGATTGTGCTGGATGAACGCCGGTTATTGGTCTTGGTTGATAAGTTGCGCTTGGTGGTTAAAAATGATGCCGCATTGATTCGGCGATCCATCGAAACCGCTCCCATAGGGGATGGCGTGCAGGCAAGTGCGCCTGTGGTGATCGAAACGCCGGTCGGAATTCATCCGGATGTGTTGCGTCAGGCGGATGAAGAAAGCCAACGGGTGCGGCGTAGTGCCGACGAGTACGCGGATAACGTCCTGGCCCATCTTCAAATGGTGGTGACCCGCGCTCAAAAAACATTGATTAAACTTGAACAAAGTATCGATTCGGGTCGAGATCACCTTGACGCCGTTCGACGAGAGGAAACCCGATAATGCGACGTTATGACGGCCGCCTGCCCCACGAATCCCGTCCCTTAACAATCCAGCGCCACTTTACAAAGTATGCACCTGGGTCGGTTTTAATTGCAACAGGCGATACCAAAGTGCTTTGTACCGCATCGGTCGAGCATCGTATTCCCCATTTTTTAAAAGATTCGGGGCAGGGTTGGCTGACTGCGGAGTACTCACTGTTGCCATCATCAACCCATACCCGTGCCCAGCGTGAATTGACCAAAGGTAAACCGTCGGGGCGCACCAACGAGATTCAACGATTGATTGGACGTGCCCTTAGGGCCGCCATTGACCTATCTAAAATCGGGGAGCGAACCATCCATATTGATTGCGATGTATTGCAGGCCGATGGTGGTACCCGAACCGCTGCCATCACTGGGGCAATGATCGCATTGTCTGACGCGTGCCAGTGGTTACAGTCTCAGGGTCATATCCAACGTTCGCCCTTGGTTTCGATCGTGACGGCAGTCAGTGTCGGAATTGTCGATGGCATTCCCGTTTGCGACCTAAATTATAACGAAGATTCCAAAGCCGATGTGGATATGAACGTGGTAATGGCAGATGCCAAGCGGTATGTCGAGGTTCAAGGCACTGCTGAAAAAGAGCCGTACACAACCACTCAACTGACTGCCATGTTGGGCTTGGCACAAGACGCACTGCAAACGATGACCACTGCAGTTCGGCAGCATGCCAATATTCAGATCTAACTCGTCGATTTGGATATTTTGTTGGGGTCTGCTGGTTGGCAGTATACTGCCACTGTTACTTGGGTTTACAACGCCGGCGGGCTTTCCGTTGTTGGCACGGGTACAGTCGGCCGTTCAGTCCCAATATGTTGACCCGGATATCGACCATAATGCCCTAGAGTACGGCGCAATTCGAGGGTATTTGTCTGCAATAAAAGACCCTTACACCCGCTTCGTTGAACCCGATACCGTTCGGTCCATGCAAAATCGGCTAAAAGGTGAAACCGCAGGCGTCGGGATGACGTTGGCCGAAGATGATCACCGCATCTTCATTTCCCGGGTGTTACCGGGGGCGCCAGCCGATCGAAGTGGGTTGCGACGAGGCGACCAAATAATCGGAATCGATCGCATGGCGCTGTTGGGCGCAAGTATTTCAGACGCGTCAGTCCAACTTCGGGGCCCTGTTGGATCACTGGTTCGGATTGACTACGCAAGGGGTCGTTACCGCCAAACTGTTTGGATCGAGCGTGCCATTACCCACGTTTCGCCGGTTGATCAAACGGCCATTTTGGGACAAGTTGGCTATGTTCGGTTAACAAGTTTTGAAAGCCTAAACACGGCGCAGGCGGTCAAGAATGCAGTGATTGATCTTCGTCGGCAAGGCGCAACGCATTTGATTTTAGACCTTCGTAACAATGGGGGTGGGTTGCTTAGCAGTGGCGTTGCGGTGGCGGGGTTGTTTTTAGATAATCAAGTCATCGTCACTGCGGTCGATCGATTGGGGCGACAAACGCCTGAGCGATCCAGTTCCAACGCCCCATTTTTGAATATGCCAATCGCGGTATTAGTTAATGGGGCAACGGCATCGTCTGCTGAAATTGTGGCCGGCGCGATAAAAGACCATCGGCGTGGCATTGTGGTTGGAAGCAATACCTACGGCAAGGCCTCGATGCAGCGGTTTATATCGTTACCGGACGGGTCGGGTGTTTTATTGACGTTTGCTCGGTACTATACGCCGGCAGGCATCGATATTTCCAAAGTCGGCGTTGGGGTCGATGTGCCGATTCAATCCAAAGACTACCAGGGGGATCGTGGTACCGTTGCAACAGATCCCGTCGTGGCCCAAGCCCGCCGTCAATTGCTTCGGTTATATCCGTAGCGGGTGGGTTATTGGGCCTTCAAACGGGCCTTTGCCAATTTATCAAGTTGATACACAAAGGCCAAAACTTCGGCCACAAGGGTATACATTTCAGCAGGTATTTCCGTATTCAGGTCCAATTTACTTAACAAATCCGTTAGGGTTTCATCTTCAAAAAACGGGATTTTATTTTCTTCGGCCAGCTCCAAAATTTTTTCTGCAACCGTGGCCTTTCCTGTTGCAACAATTTTGGGGGCTTTGTCTTTGCCTGGCTGGTATTTTACAGCAACCGCTTTAAGGTTTTTTTTGTCCGGTAAATCCAATTGATCCAAACTGCGCTTTAATCGTTTGGCTTTTTTATTTAACAATGGGTTGGGTAATGATTTTTTATCTGGGTTCATACTTCGGTACTGATTCTAGATAACATGTCGAGGTTTAAACGGGGGGCGAGTAATTGCTTAATATCCAGTTTTTGTTCGCTGGTTTGTAGGGCGATTAATTCATAATCTTTTGCGGCCAGTTGGAACTTTAAATCATTAATCCATCGAACCGCTAGCTGTCGGGTTGAAGCCCGTTCGGCATTTACCTGCATCCAAACTTTTTTGTCCAAAATATCCAAACTAACGGCCAATTCACCCAAATCTGGTGTATCGAGTTTAACAATTATCCGTGTTTTATTTTCGTTGTAAGCCGTTTTTTTCTTTAAGGGGTCTTTCCGAATTAACAACTCAATCGGGGGCTGTTTTATGCCCATCGGGTTTGGTATTTGCCAGTACCCAAATCGATCACCACCTAGGTTTGCACCGACCTGTTCAGACATAATTGCGTGGCTGGTTAATGATTCCAAAAAACCTGATATCGTCGATTGAAGATTAGACGATGCACTCATAAACTGGGCAACCGATTGCCCCGGTTGAGGGGCTATTTTTTGTTGAAGCCCCCCTAAAAATTCGTACAACGATTTAAAATCACTGATCAGCTGTCCCCGCGATAATCCATTAAGATCCGTGGGGTTGGTGCCCGATTTATTTAGTTTTTTAAGGGTGCCATCTAATTCGCCAAGAATGGCCCCAAAATTTGCCAAAAATCCAGAGTTAAATAGACCGCTGTTTAGATTCATCGCCAATTGAAATTGACTCATGGACCCTTGCAGCTGTTGAAGTTGTTGGGAGATCTGAAGTTGTTTATTAAGAAACTGGCTTACGATGTCCACGCTACGGGGTGTTTCCCCTAATCCCTTTGATAAACTGATGACGGATGACTCTAGCGCATTGGCTGATTTTCTTCCCTTCATTAACGTCTGGATGGTATCGAAGTTTTGTGTTGATGCCTCAAGCCCAAACTGGAGTATCGTTGTGATCATTTCGATATTGTGTTGGGTAGGGGCTTTTTGAAGCTTCACCAGTTGATCAATGATATCGGTACGTGAGATTGGCCTTGCGATGGTCTCTCGGGGTGGGTTCGATACCGTGTTCTTAGCGTTGTTTTGATGGGTTTGGCTAACTTTTGCCGCCTGGTCAACGGGTGACGCTGCCCCAACATGCTTATTAATGCCCTGTGCCTCTTCGATCGAGAACGGTTTTTTTACACCGGCACCGTCGTCAACCTTTGGCGAGGCTTGAACAGGAGATGAGTCAAATCCCCCTCGACGTCGCGCACTACTGCCACTGATTCCTAAATCCATGGGGCCACCTCCTATGCGATGCTTATCTTATCTCTTTTCGATAAATTCAGCGACCTAACTTGCATGAAATTTAGGCCAAGTGTGTGGTGGGGGGTAGCGTGGGTACACCGAGCGCGTCATTATAATATTTTTGGATCAATCGGCTGACCGGCCCTGATTTTAGGGTGGGGTAATGCTCCATTTGGTCCACTAGCACAATTCCTCGTAACGAACTCGTTAGAAAAATTTCATCAAATTGATCTAAATCAGGCACGGTTATCGGGGTTTCGGACACTGAAAATCCAATTGTCGGAAGTTGATCGATTAAAAATCGTCTTGTCACACCTGGCAAGATGTAGTCGGATTTTGGCGTGATAATTTGGTTGCGTTTGATAAAAAACACGTTTGCAGTGGGCGTTTCTAAAATGGACTGATCCTCAGAATATAACAACACGTCGTCATAGGGATCGCACAATGATTTCTCTAATATATTTTTGACATATGCCAACATCTTAAACTGATCCAATTGAATCCGTTGAAACGACTCTTGCCGGATGCCCAAGTGAATCCCAATGTTGGCGCGGGATTGTGTAAATGGCCGCAGTACCATCAAAGTCATGGGTTGTCCTAATACCACCCGATGGGTGCCAACCGGTCGGTCGCCGGCGGTTAAGTAAATGTTGAGCGTGGCATTGACGACGTTATTGGTTTTGATTAACGTCATGACCGCTTCTTTCGCCTCCCGTCGTAAAACGGGGGGCTGGATATCCGTGATGATCGCCGAGGATTCAAGGCGGTCCCAATGATGATCGAACAGCAACGGTGTGCCATTGTGAATCCGAACGGTTTCAAAAAATCCGTACCCATACAAAAATCCGTAGTCATCGTATGGAAATGGAACGGATGCCGATGCAACAAATTCACCTTTGTAGTAAACAATTGGAAATATATTTGCCATAATTTGGAACGTTAAGCATACACATCTTTGTTGGGACAATCAAAACACAGCCCCGTCGCATCGGGTGGAGGAACTTTTAATGGATCGATCGGAACAGTTGTTTGACGCAGCAAAGGCGGTTTTAGTTGGGGGGGTTAATAGCCCCGTTCGGGCATTTAAAAGCGTTGGCGGGCACCCCGTTTTTTTTAAGCGGGGTGAGGGGCCGTACTTAATTTCAGAAGACGATACCCGATACCTGGATTACGTGTTGTCGTGGGGGCCGATGATTTTGGGTCACGCCCATCCAATTGTGACCCACGACATCATTCAAGCGGTGGGGCGGGGGACATCGTTTGGCGCGCCGTCGGCGGCTGAAACGCAGCTGGCACACTTGGTTCAATCCTTTTTTCCGTCGATGGCGCGGGTTCGTTTGGTCAACTCTGGCACAGAGGCGTGTATGAGCGCGATTCGGCTGGCGCGCGGGTTCACCGGACGAAAACGAATCATCAAGTTTGATGGGTGTTACCATGGTCACGCCGATTCACTGTTGGTTGCGGCGGGTTCCGGGGCTTTGACCCATGGTGAACCTGACAGTGCGGGGGTTTTACCTGATCTTGCCGCATACACAACGGTTTTGCCCTACAACGATTTGGATGCAGTTACATCCGCCTTTACTAAATTTGGCGATGACATCGCAGCAATTATTGTCGAGCCAGTATGTGGAAACATGGGAGTCGTCTTGCCGGACCCCGAATTTTTGCCTGGATTACGGCAGGTCTGTTCCCAGTACGGGGCGCTACTTATTTTTGACGAAGTAATGACCGGATTTCGGGTTGGCCCTAATGGCGCTCAAGGTGTGTTTGGAATTCAACCGGATATCACGTGTCTCGGAAAGGTAATTGGTGGCGGATTGCCCTGTGCTGCGTACGGGGGGCGGTCCGATGTTATGAATTATTTATCTCCGATTGGTCCGGTGTATCAAGCTGGTACATTATCAGGAAATCCCGTGGCGATGGCAGCTGGAATTTCTACTTTAACCGAACTCCAATCCAGCGATGCGTTTACTAAGGCAGCATCCCACACGGCAGCGTTGGTATCGATGATTCAACGGTTGATATCAACCCATCATTTACCGATCGAAGTGCGGTCCATCGGGACGATGTGGAGTTTATTTTTTACAACTGGAACGATTCGTAATTTGGATGATGTAAAACGCAGTAATACCCAGCTGTTTGCCAGATACTTCCATCGGATGTTGGCTGCTGGGATATACGTGGCACCATCGCAATTCGAGTCAAATTTTGTGTCTTGTCAACATGGTGATGCTCATTTGAATTTAATGACCGACGCGTTGACGGAATGTTTGATCAGTTCGGTTTCGGGGAACTAACGATCGATTTCATAATTCAATTCTATGGTACACCGGTACAAGATGGCTTGAAAAAGGGGCAGGCTCATCTATAATGGCCGGATCTCGAAGGGAGTTTCTATCATGACGAACCGTCGTTATTTTTCTGCCGCGATTGCGGTCGGAGTAGCGGTCTTTATTACATTTCCGTCTGGCGTTATTGCCCAAGCCAAACCTACTGCACCCGCCAATCCGGCCCCGTTAACGCCGGTGAAAGCCCCCATCGACGTCGCCCCTCAACTTAGCGATGACGAACTGTTTCAACTTGAACAAAAATACAAAGACGCAATGGCCGTCAAACGTTTTGACGATGCCTTGCTGATTCTTCAGCAATTGCCAGAGGCGACGTTTTCTCGTCCCCGAAAGGCCGAAAAACAATGGTTGATGATGTTTCAATCGGTCGAGAATAAAGTGGCGAGTTCATCATCTTTGTTTCAAAAAGACGATGAGTTAGACGATGAGACCCGAAAAAATATTCAGAAGCTGTATCGTCAAGCGCAGTCAGCGCTCATTGAAAATCAGCCAGAATTGGCAAAAGACATGTTGATACACGTGTTGTTTTTGCACCGACAAAATTTGCGTGCTAAAGCGTTGTTAGATGATGCGCTTGATCTTAAATCGGGTGCTTATAAAATTGAAAATATGGAAGCGAAATACTGGAATAAATCCTCGATTGCGTTTTACGGAGGCAACTACCAGCAGGCCGTTGATGTGTTAAACGCCCTGTCTTACTTTGATAAAGATAACCCCGTTGTATTTGAGCGTTTAGGGTCGGCTTATTACATGATGGGCGAAAAAGAAAAAGCAGTGAGTGCCTGGAATACCGTTTTATTTTTGGATCCCTCAAACAAGGAGATCGACGGGATTATTAAAAAAACACAACAATTAATCGCCGATGAAAAAGCCGAGGTCAAAGCCCAGCGCACCAAACCCCGTACCACCAAAGCTGTTAATGTTGCTGATACCCAGTTGATGGGAAAATTTGCCAAACAAGAGCAGGCATATGATTATGCCAACACCCTTCGTAAACAAGGTGTCGAAGCGATTGTAGCGGAAGATGATGATGGTAAGTGGTCGGTGCGGGTGCCTAAAAAAGGTGGGAAGTAGAAAGGAATTATTAGGATGTTAAATCGAGTGCTTGTGCGTTGGATTACGGGACTGTCCGTATTGGTTTTGGGAGTGGTTCCGCTAATTGCCGGACCAGATGAAATCGCAATCGAAGAGCAATTGGCCACCCGTATTCAACGGTCACTAGACTCAATATATGGGCCCAATAACTTTATTGTTAAAGTTGGCGTCACGTTAACGACGCCTCGGTACGAAGTGCGATACACCCAGCAATCCCGGGCTGCGGTATCGGCCGAGTCTAAACAGGGGGCAAAAGTTAACATTCTACCCGGATACCCTGTCATTCGGAATCTGGCGCCCGACAATATGAAGCAATTGCCGTTCGATTCAGTAACCAACTATGTTCGTCCATCGCTTCAATCCACGTCCGTGACGTTAATCGTTAATCGTTCATTTCCTAAAAGCCAAGTGGGGCGGGCTCAATCCATCGTTAAAGATTTGTTGGATTTGAAAGACGGTCGGGACAAAATCAGTGTAACGTACCGTCCGTTTATCGAGCAAACCCCGCCCGTTCAAACAATCGAAATTGCAAATCAAAGCGATAAGATGGGGTCGTTTCAAAATATTTTTTACCTCGTTTTTGCGGTGATTGCCCTAGTATTTATGATTATTTACGTATTGATTAGTGCCCGCACCAACAAAACACTCAAGTCGTTACAATTGTCTGGGGCTGGTGCCGGTTCGGGCGGTGGTAGCAATAGTGCCCCAAGTGTAAGCGTTAATCCGTCATTTGAACTGCCAAAAGGCGCTGGTGGTGGCGGGGAAATTAGAATATCGAATGCGCCGCCGGTTAAGGCCTATTTTGATTTTGTTAGTGAGACCACCATTGATAAACTGATCTATCTGTTAAAAAAAGAAAATGTTGGTGTGGATAATATCAGCCTGATCGTGGGATTTTTGCGGCCCGACCTTGCGGCCCAACTTCTTGCAAATTTTGATCCCAAAACACAAGCTGCCATTGCCATGTCAATTGTGGACCAAAAAATGGTTAATCGTGTCATGCTGGATAAATTGGAGTCTCAAATAAAGGGCGCGATCGAATGTCTGACCGGTGGGGATGCCGCGTTTAAATCAATCTTTGCCCACCTTCCAAGTGACCACAAAAAACAGGTTTTGGGCATTTTAGAAAAATCGTCACCCGAATCGTTCCGCCGAGTGCGAGGAAATATTGTACTATTTGATGATTTGGCTGTGTTAACGGACGATGAGGTAAAATTGTTGTTGGCTGATATCCGGTCTGAAGTTGTTGCGGTTGCGTTGGCAGCGGCAGATCCAAATTTGTATGACCGATTTGATCGCAATTTAACCCGAAACGCAAAAGAGTTAATTACACAATTCTTAGAAATTAAGGGCAGCACGATTGGTCGAGACGAAATTGAACGCGCCCGTCAGTCGATATTAGACGTTGCACTACGGCTTGAGCGAGATGGTAAGGTGGCGATTTCCAGTAGATTAAAGAAATAAACTGCGACAATACGGAGAATTGAATGGTTATAGGGTTGTATGTTGGTCTGATTATCGTTGTTGTAATTTTATTCGAGTTGATCGGTGCGGATGCCAACGCGAAGTTGTTTCTGAGTCGGGAGGCTTCGATTGCTGTAGTGGGGGGGTTGGTTAGTGCGGCGTTAATTAACTTTCCAAAAACTCAAATTTCTAAAGTCGGTACTTGGACAAAAATTGTTTTTAGGTCGTCCAAAAGTGACTTTCTACAAGAAATTGTATTATTGCTTCGACTGTCAAAAAAAATGAGTCGGGAAGGTCGCCAGGCGCTTGAGTCAGAGATCGATAATATTGCAGATGGGTTTTTAAAGTCTGCAATGACGTTGGTGATGAATCGGGTGGATCCTCACGAAATCAAAGTGTTGTTAAAAGAAATGATTGAACAATCGCAATCCCGTCACGAGCAAGGGATTCACTTTTTTGAGCAAATGGCCAAATATTCACCTGGGTTGGCCTTGATTGGTACGTTGGCCGGTTTGGTAAAGTTGCTAGCGAATGTGTCTGATCCTAAGACAATTGGCCCGAATATGGCGCTGGCGTTGGTGTGTACCTTTTACGGTGTTTCATTTGCAAACTTGGTGTTTCTTCCAATGTCGGGTCGGCTTAAAGTGTCCAGCTTTGAAGAAGCTTCTCACAAAGAACGGTTGATCGAGGCGGTGGTCGCGATGGCCTCTGACGAGCTTCCAATTGTGGTTCAGGAAAAATTATACATGCTCCTTACTTCAAAAGATCGTCAACTTGTCGCAAAGCGACTTGAGGCTTAGAAATGAAAAAGTTTCATACCGAAATTGAAAACTTTTATGTCTCTTTTTCGGATTTGTTATCGCTACTTCTTATTTTTTTCGTGTATTTGTTTTCAATGTCAACGATTGATCCGGTAAAATATACCCAAACAACAGAGTCTTTATCTGAAGAATTCGGTAAAACCAAGGTAGTATCCAATACCGGAAAACAAATTAATCAAGGTCCAACAAAAGCTGATGCTACCGGTAAAGCAATTGGGGAGAATGTTGCCAACGGTCCAACCAAAGGGGCTGGGGACGCCAAATCTGGGCCCGATAGTCGGTCAGCTCAAGGCATCTTAGCTACTCGATTGGGATATATTATTGATAAAGAAAATCTAGCAGGTAAAGCGGTTGTTAAGGTTGATGCAAAATCTGTGCGAGTTGTTCTTGAATCCCCGGTTTTATTTGATTCTGGCAGTGCTGAGTTGTCTCAGGAGGGAAAATCTATATTAAAGAAGCTTGCCCCAGTTTTGAAGGACGTAACCAATCCAATTGTGGTTGATGGACATACTGACAATGTTCCGATTAACACCCCGCAGTTTGGAAGCAATTGGGAATTGTCATTCTCTCGTGCGTTGTCTGTCATGAAATGTTTCGTTTCACTTGGATTTAGTCCCAACCAATTGTCGGGTACGGGATTTGGTGAATATCGACCTTTAGTTCCCAATAATTCAGATACAAATCGGGCAAAAAATCGTCGGATTGAAATTAGTGTTTTGAGAAATTACGACGCCCCAGACGAGGTTAGTCGATCTCCATCTGCTCCGGATAACCGATAACGCATCGACTTTTTTTATTGGGGGGGCGGAACCGTTTTTTCTAGGCAAAGATTCCTGAGTTTAAAAACTCTTCGTTTGATTTAGTCTGTTTTAAAATCTTAATTAATTCTTCTGTCGCACTGTCGGAATCAATATTTTTTCTTAGCAAGTAAGCTTTTTTGATGACTTCATCGGGAAGCAATAGTTCCTCTTTTCGCGTGCCGGAGTTAATAATATCAATCGCAGGAAATATCCGTCTGTTGGCCAATTTTCGGTCAAGGTGCAGTTCCATGTTTCCGGTGCCTTTAAATTCCTCGTAAATAATGTCGTCCATGCGAGAGCCAGTGTCCACAAGCGCAGTTGCGATAATGGTTAAGCTGCCGCCTTGTTCTATTTTTCTGGCCCCGCCAAAAAACCGCTTTGGTTTGTGTAAAGAGCTGGGATCCAATCCCCCAGATAGGGTTCGACCAGATGGGGGCACCACCAAGTTGTAGGCGCGGGCTAAGCGAGTGATACTATCTAATAAAATCACAACGTCTTTTCCGCATTCTACTAAGCGTTTTGCGCTATCTAATACTAATTCTGATATTCGGACGTGTTGATCCGGAGGCTCATCAAACGTGGAGTATATTACTTCTCCATCTACCGACCGTTCCATGTCGGTTACTTCTTCGGGACGTTCGTCAATCAGAAGTACCTTAATAATTACTTCCGGATGGTTCGTCGAAATACTATTGGCGATGTCTTTTAAAATGGTGGTTTTGCCTGCCTTTGGGGGCGATACAATTAATGCCCTCTGGCCCTTTCCGATCGGCACCAACATGTCCATGATACGCCCACATACCGGCGTTTGAGCAATTTCAAGTTTGAGTTGTTGGTACGGATACACCGGTGTAAGGTTGGAAAATAGCGTGCGTTCTTTGATTTTTTCAGGATCTTCCCAGTTGATTGCCTCTACCCGTAATAATGAAAAGTATCGCTCGCCTTCTTTTGGTGGGCGAACTTGTCCAGAGATGGTGTCCCCACTCGATAATCCAAATCGCCGAATTTGGGTTTGGGAAACATAAATGTCTTCTGAGCTTGGGAGGTAGTTACTGGTTCTTAAAAATCCATATCCATCTGGCAGAATCTCTAAAACACCTCTTGCAAAAATGAACCCGTTGGATTCTGTTTTTGCTTGTAACATTTTAAAAATCAGATCGTTTTTTTTGAGTTGTTTAAAATCAGGTATTTCCAAACAATTGGCTAGATCGTGAAGCTCTTTTAACCCACTTTTTTGAAGTTCAACAATATCTAATGCATCATTATTTTGAAGAAGCGCTTTTTTTTCTTCGTCGGTTTTGTTTTTTCGTTTATCCATAAGGATTTCACCTCTGGGAGTTCGCCTTTTTTATTTGAGTTGGGGGATCGGGTGAGTGCGGTTTTGTGTTTAGACTGATTTTGGCTATTATCAGTACGGAGTGAAACCCAGACTATATCATTTTTTTGCCTGAAATCTCAACACATCTTTTGCTGCGTAGGAGATGATTAAGTCTGCACCAGCCCGGCGTAACGCGATTAAACTCTCAAGAAATAACGTTGCTTCATCGGCCAATCCAGATGAAGCTGCAAGTTTGAGCATACTGTATTCTCCGGATACTTGATACGCGGCGATGGGGGCATCAATCGCGTTTCGAATGTCCCGAATGATATCCATATAAAACAATCCGGGTTTTACCATGACGATATTTGCACCTTCACTTAAATCGGCCTTGGTTTCGAGTATCGCTTCTCGTCGCTGGGTAGGACTCATTTGATGGTGTTTTCGATCTCCGGTAAATGTATCGCCTGACCCCGCTGCGTCTCGAAACGGTCCATACAATGCTGACGCATATTTGGCCGAGTAGGCCATGATACCGATGCTGGATGCGCCAACGGTGTCTAGCGCGGTTCGAATTGCCTGAATGGCGCCATCCATCATGCCCGACGGCGCGATCCAGTCCACCCCAGCCATTGCATAAGATTGCGCAATTCGTTGTAACTGCGTTAATGTCGCGTCATTGTCTAAACCGGGTGTCATTACCCCACAGTGTCCATGGTCAGTGTATTCGCACAAACAACAATCCGCGAATATAACCAAATCTGGAAACTCCTGTTTGATCAACCGAATTGCCCGTTGAACGCCACCCTGTTCATGGCTGGCACTGGAGCCGAGGGCGTCTTTTTCAAATGGGATCCCAAATAACAAAATTGCTCGAACGCCTGATTGATAGATTGCGTTGCACTCGGTCCGTACGGATTCGAGGGTATGTTGAAACACCCCGGGCATACTTAAAACGGGGGTTGGTTCCAAAATCCCCTCGTGTATAAACACTGGCTGAATCAGCTGTTCGGGACGGATATGGGTTTCTTGTACCAGGTGACGGATTGATTTTGACTGTCGAAGGGTGTGAAAACGATTAAACGGCAACATGTTGGGCCTCCTGGTGTTAGGGGTAACGGAAATCAATGATGCAGGATAAAATATCAGTTGCTGCGGGGGATGGCGACACAATTCGAGGTGTTTTGGGCGGTAGCGCCCGCTCCGTTTCGGGGCCGATACATACAATCGGAACGGATAAATTTGGGAACGAGGTAAACAAATGGTAGGCAATTTGCCCGCTACTGACGATGATCCAATCAAATCGGTCCGGCTGAATATCGTCAATATTTACCGGTACGGGATGGTACAGAATCGGTGAGATCAAGGTTGAAGGTAAATCGGTAAACCATGATTCTGCCACGATCGCATTTGATGAACGAGGGTACAAAATTTTTTTTCGGACTAGGTCCCCAACAAGATGGGTTTGAATGCCTCTCATTGATGGGGAAGGCGGAACGCGTATTGGGGTGTGTATATCTCGGGTTCTGATCATTGATTCGGTTGAATTTCCAACCGCAACGATTACAGGGGCACGGTTCATTATCGACAAAGGCAGCAACTGCGCGGCGATACGACTGGTGATCATCAATACATCAAATGCCGTTTCGTTTTCTAGTGCATCAATCGTCGATTGGTTTGGCTTGTATTGTAACGCCGGAAAGGCACAAACCGTAACTCCCAATGGCGCCCCCGTCTGGATCAATTCATTGGATAGAAATGAATTGGCTAGGGACAATACCCGCATTAATCGGACAATCGCGTTGCTTGCCATTCACTGGCAAGCGCGATCAGATTGAGATTGGGGGTTGCGATCCAGTCTGCCACGGCTTTTACCTCGGTGCGGGTCAATGTGGCGTTTGACCGAAAAGCCAAATGCCGAAGCTGGGACGTGGACGGATCAACGGTCGTATGAATGCCCAACGGGGTGTTGCAATCAAATCCCACGATAGATAAAAATTGGAGGTGGCTTTCAGAGATGCGGTGTTGAGTTGGATCGTTTATTGCCTGGGCAACATGGGTGGCGACAATGTCCGATCGACGGGTTTGCAATGTGACCACCCCTTGTCCTGGCGCCGGAATAAACAAATCTGGCGGGAGGGTCTCGTATGGGACGTTACGACCAAGTCGGGTAATACTGACTTCAGACAATAAAACGGCCGCACAATCTCCGTTTGATATATGGTTGATCCGGGTGTCGATATTTCCTCGAATCGGAATCGTAACCAGGTCGGGTCGAATTGATTTTAGAAGCGCTTGGCGACGCATGCTGCCCGTACCGATAATGGATCCCGCTGGCAGGGTATCCAGCGTATAGCCTGCCCAACTGACCAAGATGTCTGAAACTGACTCAGCGGGTAGAAAGCAACTCAGATGGGTGTCTGAATGAATGTGAGTGGTGACATCCTTTAAACAATGAACGCCGATATCGATGTGCCGATTAATTAAGGCACGTTCAATTTCCCTAATAAATACACCTTTTCCTCCGATTTGGTTTAGGGGCGACGATCGGTCTTGATCCCCTCGGGTTTCGATGCCTACAATTTGTGGATTTGCTCCCGGATATTTTTTTGTAATTAACGCTGCAACGTGTTGTGCCTGCCACATTGCCAGCGGGGAGGTGCGGGTGCCGATACGGATCAGCGGAGTCATCGGATGGAAACGCCCTCTCGTTTGATCATCCAACGCATTAATTTTTCTTGCTCGTCCCCAAGAATGGTTTGAACTTTTAAGAATTCCTTACGACGACGTGCGACATTTTTGTCGGCGATTTGTTTGAGTCCATCGACGCTCATCACCCGTCTTGACTCGGTTTCAACGTCGGGGTCTACATTGCGTGGCACACTTAGGTCGATGATAAGATTGGTGGCAGAATGTGACCCAAAGTACTTGGGAGTAATGACATAATCCGTTGACGCAGTGGCAACGATGACGATGTCGTACCGCTGCAGATCCGACGGTAATAATTCGAAGTCGATCACCTTAAGTCCATGCTGGGTCGCCACCCGGGTAGCCGTATCTAATGTTCGGTTTGAAACGGTCACATCCGGATGTCCCAGTGCGACCAATTTTTTTACGGCGCGCATCCCAATGATGCCCGTGCCAACGATTAGAATGGCGTGATCAAAATAATCGAGACGAAGTTCACGAACGGCGTCGATTGCAATCGAGCTAACCGAATAAGACCCTCTTGAAATCTCGGTTTCGTGACGGGCCCGCTTTCCAACGCTCATCGCAGTTTGAAACAGTTTGTTGGTTAAGGCCCCAGTGGTACCAAAGCTTTGGAATCCCAAATACGCTTTTTTTACTTGGGCCAATATTTCGTCTTCACCAAAAACCATCGACTCAACACCTGCTGCCACATTAAACAAATGGCGAATGACATCGTCACCACGCAACTGATAGACGATTGGCATTGCGATTCCGACTGGTATGTCGTGGGCAGATGCAAGGTAGTGAAGCAGCCAATTCGACGCATCGTCTAGATCCTCGCAGGTGTAGTAAATTTCAAACCGATTACATGTTGCCAAAATAACCAGCTCCATAATCGGGGAATCGGTTTTGACAGCATGGCAGAACCCTGGCATCGCTTCGGGACTAAGGTAAATCATTTCCATATCCTTTAAAGCGACCCGTTTGTAATCGGTTCCGATAAATCCAATGTTCATTTTAAGGCTAAAGTTTACTCCCAATGATCGAGGTTGTGCAATTATTGTTGATCATTTTTGCATCTTCCAATAAAATCTCGCCAACTTGATCATCATGCCAAACCGTATCCATAAATCGCCTGTATCTCGGTCACTCGTGGTGCTCACGGCCATATTTTGCTCATTATTAATGTGCCAAAGCACGGTAAATGCCCGGTTTTTGCCGGATTTTGACGAGATTCAAAATCCGTCGATGCGAATGGTCATGCAGTCCATGCGGGCTCATCAAATCCAATGGAATTTGTTTTTGCTGTACACAATGAACGTCGACACCCCCGGTTACATCGAGACCGGAGGATATGGTGCATCAAAGGGTGGGGTGATTGAAACCATTCCGTTTTACCGGTGGCGTGCAGGTCCCATTGTCGAGACCTCAAATCCGCTTGATTTTTACCTTGACGCCAGCAGTCGTGGTTTTTTTCAAGTGTTAGTTCCAACCGGTTTGGGCTATACACGGGACGGTCGGTTTACCATGACGCTAAACCGAAAATTGGTGATGGTGGCTGGCGGGTACCCGGTCTTGGGTGAACGTGGCGAAATTTACTTGCCGCCAGGTAATGAGGTTGCAGTTTCAAACACGGGCATGATTTACGTGGATGGGTCGCCGGTTGATCGGATGAAGGTTGTGCTTTTCACCGACAAAGGTCTTGAGGCTCTTGACACGTTGAATGGTAGCATCTTTTATTTAACCAAAGCTGATGCAGAAGTTGACACCCAAACCCCGTTTCAGGTTCGGCAGGGGTTTATCGAGCAAAACAACGTTTTAAAGGCGTTGATTGGCGACGTGACCATGGCTAACCGAACGTACGAAGCCACATCCAAGGCTGGGCGGTCGATAACCAAAATGATGAATTCAGTTATTCAGTTGGGCAACCCTTAATATTTTATGACAAATTTGGCGGTATTTTGGTCGGGCATTTTGGATCAATTCTAGGAGGAAAACAACGATATGATTTCTCAATTACACATGGCAAAGTCGGCACTTTTTGCATTCCAACGAAAATTACAAGTCGTTGTTAACAATATATCGAATGCCCAAACTGTCGGATTTAAACGCCGCACCGTTGAGATGGAAAGTATGTTTCCCTTGGTGCTAGAGTCGGTCATTAGTGAGGGCGATGATGCTGCCACTGGTACGGTTCCGAGTCGCAAGCGTTATGTTGAGTATGGTCAGGGTGTTCGGATTGCCGATGTTCGTAAGGACATGACCCCTGGCAGTATTGAAATTACCAATCAGCCGTTAGATATGGCGATTGACGGTGCTGGATTTCTTCAGTTTCGTATGCCAGATGGTCAATTGGCCTACGGTCGGGCCGGCAACCTCCATGTTGATCCAGACGGCAACGTTGTCAATCCAAATGGACACGCTTTAGAGCCAGCGATTCGTTTACCTCGGGAATATTCAGAGGTGATCATCAACGAAGAGGGCAAAGTGTTTGTTCAAACCAATGGCAGTCCAAACCCAACTGAAGTTGGCCAAATCCTTCTGGCAGTGTTTCCAAACGCGGGTGGTTTAAAAGACGTCGGGCAAAACTTGTATCTTCAGACCGCAGCCTCTGGTGACCCTACATTCGAGATTCCGGGTCGCGAAATGGCTGGGTCAATTCGCCAGCGTGCGCTGGAATTTTCAAACGTCAACGTAATCGAAGAAATGATGACGATGGTACTCTGTCAACGTGCGTTTGATGTCACCGTTAAAGCGATTAATTCTGGAGACTCAATGCTCAAGTCTGGAAGCGACCTCGGAAAATAACACACCGAAGTGCGGAACGTAGGTTGTTTTTTTATCGCTTTCCTTGTAGGGGTGTCTCCGGTTTTGGCATCGACCCCTACCGTTTTTGATCGGATATCGGTTGAGATACGGCAAAGCGTTGAATTAATATTAAATCGTCAGCTTTCCGGCTTTTCTGACGTATCGTTAAATGTGATGGTTAAAATGCCGGTACGGGTACCCACTGGTTCTGAGATCGCGAGTTATAACTATCAGGTGGTGTCGTACAGCAATTATTTGGGGAAATCGTATATCCCCGTTCAGCTTATCGGGCCAAAGGGTAATCCGGTAGGCCGAATACAGGTGGCGGTCGAAGCCAACGGAACAGGAAGTTATATAGCTGCTGCCCGCCAGTTGTCGAAGGGCGATGTGATTGTGTCTTCGGATCTCGTCGTAAAACGTGATACACTTTTGGGTCAGCAATTATCAGGTTTTGGAATCATTGAATCGTTAGTTGGCAAGGAAGCGGTTTCAGCGATTGCGGAAGGCGCGATGATTACCAAGATGGTCGTTCGCTCGGTTCCGGATGTTCGCCGGGGAGAAACCGTTTTCGTCGATTTCCGAAACGGTCCAATCCAAGTTCGGGTGAACGGCGTGGCCCTAGGGGATGCCAGAATTGGAGACAACGTAAAAGTTCGACTTAAGTTAGAATCACATCGTGTAATGGAAGGTGAAGTCATTGATACTACAACGGTTCGCATTCGGTCTGGTCATTAGTATTCTTGGGTTTGTGATGGTTCCTGTGAAAGCGGATTCGTTATGGGATTCGGCGAAAGGTAGCTTTTACAGTTCAGAGCGAAAACGGCCCAAAGTAGGCGATGTGGTCACGATCATGATTTCGGAGTCGAGTTCGGCCGCTCAAGAGGCAAGTACCAGAACGAGTAAAGAGTCCGGCGTTGGGTTGTCGCTTGAGTCGGGGTGGGATCAAGTTGCAAATCTTTTGGGAAGTGAAACGATTCGAAAGACTTATGATGCGTCACTGGAGGGTAATGATCGATATTTGGGATCGGGGCAAACCGCTCGTAAGAGTACCGTACGCGCAATGGTGACGGCGGTCATCACTGAAATTTTAGAAAATGGAAATGTATACGTGGTGGGCGAGCACAAGGTTAAAGTGAATAACGAAATTGAGACGATTCGGGTTTCCGGAATCATTCGGCCGTCAGATATTACGGGATCTAATACGATCAATTCGTATCAAATTGCCAAGGCTGAGGTTTCGGTGAATGGTGCTGGGGTCGTGGGTTCTAAACAATCACCTGGAGTACTTACAAAAATGTTTAGTTGGTTTTTCTAATGCATAAATACATTACACAGTCTGCTTTATTGGTAACTTTTTTGGTGGTGTTTTCCACATTCCTTGGCGCGGAACCGCTACCGGTTCGAATGAAAGATGTTGGAAAGATGCTTGAGGCCCGCGATAATCAATTGATTGGGTACGGCCTTGTTGTGGGGTTACGAAATACTGGGGATTCCCGATTGGCTGGTTATACCGAGGCATCGCTGGGTAATTTGCTTCAAAAGATGGGGATATCCACGACAGGGCGGGAATATGGCTCCCGCAATGTGGCCTCTGTTATGGTGACAGCAACGCTGCCACCCTTCGTTCGAAAAGGGCAGCGCATTTCATTAACCGTCTCGGCGCTTGGGGATTCTTCAAGTTTACAGGGCGGAACCTTGCTGATCACGCCCTTGATGGGGCCTGACATGAATGTTTATGCCGTTGGACAAGGTAATGTTTTGGTGGGGGGGATTTCCGAGCAGTCCGCACAGGCTAGATACATGAAAAATCAAGCGACAACCGGTGCTATTCCTCAGGGCGCGATCGTTGAAGACGAGGTGCCTGTCACCATGACGGATTTGCACAATCTGACCTTCGTTTTAAATGAACCAAACTTTATTACCATCTCGCGGGCCGTTCAATCATTGCAGGCGAGTGGATTTAAGGGGGCAAAAGCAATCGATGCAGGTATGATTAAAATTCCAATGGCCGATTTGGACTCTACCGATTTGGTGTCAGCGATTGCCCAAATTGAGAATGTTATGTTTGTTCCCGATGCGTCCAGTCGCGTCGTGATTGATTCAAGGTCTGGCACGATTGTCATCGGCGAAATGGTTCGCTTGGCACCTGTAGCCTTAACTCATGGTGCCATTTCAATTCGAATCACCGATGGAGAAGCGCCACCCGCTATTCCTGGGGCAGGGCAAGCGCCTGAGTCGATTCGAGTCGACGAAACCCGAAATCAATTTATTTATTTAAATCCATCCGCAACCCTTTCAAGTTTGGTTACTGCTTTAAATGAAATCGGCGCATCACCTCGCGATATGGTTTCAATTATTCAGGCCCTTAAGGAATCGGGATCGTTAATCGCGACCGTAGAGGTGTTATGAGACCATTGATTGTTGCGGGTATGATTGCCGTCATGGGGATACCCATTGTTGGTGTTGAAGCAAGTTTCCTTCTCAACTCAGTTGATATGTCACGGGTCACCCGAAAAGGTGCGGTAAGTAACGATGAGAAGTCGCTTGAACAAATTCAGTCATATTTACTTGAAACGTTGTTTCTTAGACCGTTGTCCGAGGGGAACAAAGCAATTCGAGAAGAAGAGGAAGCGTCTGAATCCGATGGGATGAGCGGATTTTCGGACGCTGAAAACCAGCAAGCGTTGATGGATCGTGTGTTTGCGTCTCATTTGGCGCAACAAGATTTGCTTCGGTTTAAAAAATTATATCTAAAAAAGCCCGTTAGTCACGTAACGGCGGCTGCGGATGTGCCCCAATCGGTACAGTCAGCCCCATATACATTGGGGCGTTTATCGGATTAATTCTGTATGCCAACTTCCGAACCTAGTCCTGTCAATCTTAATTACCTTCAACATTCAGAGCGCGCCGGGCTCTTGAGTGCGCTTCCCCCATTGGACGATGAATTTGTTAAAGAGCATCAGTCGATGATCGAGGCAATCGCATCCGCCATATCGGGTAAGGGAAGTTTGCCCACCGGGATTGACTTTGACGATTTGGTTAGTTGGGGGATGGAAGGCCTGATCAAGGCGCATGGTAATTTTCGACCCGAAAAAGGAAGCTCGTTTCGGACGTATGCATATTACCGCATACGGGGCGAGATGTATGATCGCATTCGAACAGAATGGCAATATCGAAATCCGGTTGATTATGCCGAGCAGCGTCGTAAAATTCAAGAGCGAATTGCGGATGTTGTCGAGGAAGTGTTGGCGGTTTCGGAACAATTAAATCCGTCGCAGGTTGAGGAGCGCATGGCCGCGCTAATTCAAGAGTCTGCGGTGGTGTGTTTGGTTTCACTTGATGGGATCGAAGATCTAGAAGGATCGTTTGACCCTCAGTTTGAAGCGATTGATGCTCAACAGTCGGACCTGTGGGACGAAGTGTCCAAGCTAGATCCGGAAGAGCGCCAGGTGGTCGAGTTGTTTTATGTGCAAGGATTAAAACAAAAAGAAATTGCGGAAAAATTAAATCAGTCGCGAAGCAGGGTGTGCCGGGTTCATACAAAGGTATTGGACAAATTGCGGCGTCGGTTGCTAAAACGTAAGGGATAGTATGAAATCCATTCTTTTGTTTTTTTTTGTTGGGTGTCTTGTTGTACAGTCGGCTCCAATATTTGGGCAAAATCGAAACCGCGATGTTGTTCGTATTTTTTACGGAGAACCTTACACAGTTGTTGAGAATCAGATCTATGACGGCAGTCGACGCCATGCAATTTACTCTTATATTATCGCAAACATGACAACCCCGGGTTTTGATGCTTTTCAGTTTTTGCCTGCAGACGATCAAGCTGAATTGCGGCGGATGATTCCCAATAAGGATGCTTCAAAAGAAGTTGTATTAGAGTACGTTATGACAAAAATGGCGGACAACAATCGTCGAGAAACTGCCCTTATGACAATGTGGAAAAATAAAAAAGATGGCTTACAGCGCATTGTGACGTTAGGGAAATAATATGAGATTCATCGGGTTTGTTTTGGGATTCGGATTGTTAGGGACGACTGTTTTACACGGAGTTGGGCTTGACGACGCCCTACGGTTTAGCGCGAGCGGGATTATTGCTCAAAAAGTGCGCCTTACGACCACTGCCCGCAATATTGCCAATATTTCAACGCTGAAAGTAGAAGAAACGGGCCTGCCGTACCAAAAAGAATACGTGGTGCTAGAGACGAGTCCGGATGGCGTTCGGGTTAAGTCGATCGAGAAAAGTAATGAGCCGTTTTCTCGGTACTTTGACCCGGCTGTTCCGCAGTCTGATGAAAATGGTTTTTTTTACTACCCAAATGTCAACCTTCCGGATGAAATGATGAATATAACTTATACCGAGGCAATGTACGAAGCAAACGTATCTGCATTTAAAACAGGAAAAGCGTTGTACCAAGCCGCAATTGATGCGTTAAAGTAGGAGATTAATATGGTAAATGCAATCCAGGTCGCACAAATTACAAAACAAGCGGGTTCACCGAGCGCGGCTCCGGTTGTATCAAGCGGTGAATCGGAAAAATTTAAACAGCTGCTTAATCAAGCGATATCTGAATCAGCTGAATTAAACGCCCAAAGGGTAACCGGCATAGTTGAGGAAGTAACCCCAGAAATGGCGTCTCAATTTTTTGCACAAATCGTACCTGAAGACGAATTTAACCCACGGATCGAACGGTTTGAAAGTCGAGGCCAAGGCGTTACGCCTCCGATGCCGGTCGATCAAGACACAACGGGGGTCCGTTTTGAAAGTCCAAATCGGATATCTGCCGACGAAAGGTCCGCTAGTTTTGGAATCAATGGTATCGATGATGGCCTGACCTACGCCCAGGCGCCTGCTGCAAACCGCCCAAAACCACCCGCAGGTGCGCCGTTTCAAATATTTATTGATAAAGCGGTTGACTTTTTTTTAAGGGTATCGGACCTAGAGCGTAAATCAGATGTGACGATGGTTGATTATGCCCAGGGAAGGGCGTCGCTTGAACAAGTTATGATTGAAAAGGCAAAGGTAAGTGTGGCACTATCTTTTTCGGTAACGCTTATTAATCAGGTAACCCAGTCGTTCAAAGAAATTCAGAATATGCAGGTTTAGGTTGTATGGTTGGCAAAAACAATTTAGGAAAAACGAATGGCTGAGATTGAAGATTACGAAGATGGGTTGAGCAATGGCGTTACGCAACAGGCCCGAAATGGACTTTTGTCGCGTAGTAGGATGGCGTTGGTTAGTGGTGGATTGATATCTGCTTTGGTTATAGGTGGCGGATATTGGCTGTTGGCACCCTCAGAACCACCCATTCCATTAGATCCAGCTGCGGCGGCCGCCAAAAAGCGAGAAGATGATCTAAAAAAAGCCCGGAACGCCAAATACGAGGTGCTGTTTGCTCAGCTAACGTCCGAACAGTCAGCAGAGGTTTTACGAGAATTAAGCCGAGCGGACATTATGTTTCGGACCAATCAATCGGGTAAAAACTTTCAGGTGTCGGTTCCTGAAGACCGGATCGAAGAAGCCAAAATGTTGCTTGCTGCTAAAGGGGTGCCTGCAGGATCGGCTCAGGGTTACGAAGTACTGGATGCTGGACAAACACTAGGTGTAACTGAATTTGACAAACGAGTACGGTATGTAAGGGCCCTCGAGGGTGAAATTCAAAAGTCAATTAAAGAAATTGACGTAATCGAGAATTGTAAAGTTAAAGTTGTATTGCCAGAGCAACGATTGTTTTCGGTTACCCAACCCCCGGTGACTGCTGCGGTTATGTTGGTTGCGGTTGCTGGTAAAAAACTGACAGATGATGTTGTTTTTTCTGTTATTCAGTATGTATCTAGCTCGGTTGAAAATTTGCAGCCCGATAACGTGACGGTGGTTGATTCTAGAGGTAGAAATTTGTCGAATGGTATCTTTGAGCGCATGGCCGCCCGAGATGCTGGCATTCGACGGGGGTCAGTGGACGAGGTTGACACGGCTAGCAAAAATAGTATTGAAGACGTGGCGTCCCCCGAAAATGCCAGGCCCATTGTTCCGGATTACAAACAAATTGATCAGTGGTATCAGGTCAAAGAAAAATATGAATTGACGTTGATCGAGCGGGCAAGCAAACAGCTTGTCGGCGTGTTACCAGTTGGAAGTTTTAAGGTCGCCATTACTGCAGAAATTGGGCCACTTAGCAACGGTGAGATCGTGGATATAAAGCGATTAACAACCAGTATTGTGGTTGATAATAACCGTGAAGATATTGATTTGACGGACGAATCTAAACGGCAGATTTTTAATACCGTTGCGGCTTCTATTGGATATGTTCGGGGCCGGGATGTCATCATTTTGAACCGTGCTGACTTCAGCATCATGTTCCCAGAGGAAAAGCGGAAGTTAGAAGCCATTATGTCAGCGCAGAAAAACCTCAAGTATTGGCTGCTGGGGGGCGCGGTGGTTGTGTCGGTTGGACTTTTTGCTGCAGGCGTAACCCGGTTGATTCGGCGACGTCGTGCCCGTCAACTGAGTGAGGTTCCGTCTGATTTGCGCTTGTCGGGTAAAGACGGCCTAGATCGTGAATCCGATTTTTCTGATATTCAAACTGAGTTGGAAAAAGAGCGACGCTTTGATCAGGTCCGCGATGTTGCAATGGCAGATCCTGAAATATTGGCTCAGATTATGGAAGAGTGGCTTGGATCTGATTCCAACCCAGCAGCCAGAATGGGGAGGATGTAAAATGCTATCAGGTCAAGAAAAAGCAAAGTTATTATTGTCGATGCTTGGCGACCGAGCCACTGCCGTACTCAGTTTGGTTTCGCCTGCTAACGCCATGTTGCTGACCTCGACGATAGAAGACAGCCCGAAACATTCTCCGGCTGTGCTTAGCGGGTTGGTTACTGAGATCATGAGCCGCGTGTCTGAGATTCGACTATCGGCCGCTGACATGGCCCCCTTGGGTGCAAGCATCGGCGAACAGACAGCGTCTGCCTTTTCAGCCTTTGAATCAATTGATGATTCAGCGGATGTGGGTGGTTTTTTTGGCGAGTTACCAGATCACGAAAACGATGCCGAGGGTGAATCTGCCCCCACTGGTCCAAAACAACGAACCCCTGATGAGGTTGCATCTCGATTAATGCGTGAAAAGCCCCAGATCGCTGCATTTTTATTGAGTCGATTTGATGATGGATTGAGAGACGCTGTTATTGACCAAATGACCTACGAGTTTCGTGACCAAATTGCACGTATAAAGGTGGATCGCGTTCCGTTGTCCGACGCGGTATTTTCAAAAATATATAACCAGATCGTGATGGATGATGGTGTTAATCGCGTCGACGGTGACGAGGCGAACTCATCCGGTCAAACGTCTAGTGACACACCGTCTCTGTTTTCGTTTTCGTAACGAGTTTTCTTCGGTAGATTTGGGTAACGCCGGTGGATATTAATATCCATCCACCGCACACCCACAATATCCAGTCTCCGATCTGAGTGTATATTGTGTTTTGAGTCAGCAGTGGAACACTTGCGGTTATTGCAGCTAATTTTTGATCGGGCAGGCGATGGGACCATTGCCCTGTTGGGCTAACGACGCCAGATGGTCCTGTATTGGTGGCGACGACCACGTGGCGATGGGTTTCGATCGCGCGATACCGCACCATCGTTGCAAATTGGTCGCTTGCAGTTGAACCAATAAACCAGGCATTGTTTGCAATCACAAATAGGACAGTGCACCCTGCTTGGGATTGATGTCTAGCATATTTTGGCGTCGTGGCCTCTAGGCATATGATACTTCCAATACGAGCATGTTGACTGAGTTGAATTGGCTGTTGATTTAAGGGCCCTGGTGTGTAGTCTCCATCAGACAAAAGTGGGACGCCCAGTGTTGTTAATAGCGGCCGAAATGGCGTATATTCCCCAAATGGCATTAGCTGTTGTTTTTTGTACGTTTGAAATTGGTGCCGGTGGTAAACGATAAGCGCATTGTAGTATTGATTATTGACGTTGATCGGGCTTCCCCATGCAATCGGAATTCGGGTTTTTTCCAAAAGGAATCGCCATTGGGGAAATCGTAAGGTAATCGTAGGTAATATGGTTTCAGGTAGTACGATGATATCGGGGGATGTTCGTGCCGACGCCTCGATTTGCGTCGAATATTCCGAAAGAATTTGATGCCAATAGACTGGATTGAATTTTGATTGTTGGCGGTCATTCCCTTGAATCGTCGTCACCTTTACCACATCGGACGGTGTGGAACCTGGGTGGGTAAAATTGGCAGTACCGATTAGTCCTAATATTATCCCGAGGGGGGGGAGCAGGGCGAGGTTGATTCCGTTTCTGGCGTCCCAAATAACGGTGCAGAGCGTAATGACGACAAGTGAAACGCCATATACTCCGGCAATTTGGGCGATTTCGGATAATGGGCCCAACTCAATCACCCAATAGGCGAGAAGGCCAGTCGGATTGCCGAACGGTCCGATGGTGCGTAACCATTCCAGTAGTACCCAAACAGGTGGCAAGAACAGCGTAATCAAAATACGGCGATGATAGAGATAACGAATCGTTAAGCCGATTAACCCATACGGAATTGCTAAAACGAGGCTGTAAATTGCCCAAGCGGGTACTAAAATATACCGTGTTGCAAATGGGTAAAGGGCTAGAATCCATGTCTGTAGGCCGCCCATCACAATCACCCCCCAAACGACTCCCAAGTAGACCGATTCACGATTTGTTTTGGCATGGTGGATTCCGGCGATGAATAGGGGAATCGAAAAAAAAATTAAGGGCCACAGTGGTGTCGGTGAATGGGCCAGCAACATCATTCCGGCGCTGATGCCAACTAAAGTATTTGCACGGTACATGAAAGAATATCAGAGCCTGTTTGATCGGTGTTGTCGGTCTGAGGGTAGGTTTGTGGGGCGCTACTTTGTTGCATGATGACTTGGATCGGGCTATTCAGCCGGTCTCGAAATTCTCCAGCCTCGTAGCCAGACATGTCACCGTGGACGTTTTTTTCGACCGTTGCGACTTGCATGTACAGCTGACTGGCGGTTGTCAGTTGATCAACCTGAAATGTAATAGTGAGTTGATTTTCGGTGAGTATTGCGACGGGTGTGAATCCTGATGTTGGAGGTGATGTGAAATTTGCGGTTGAGATTTGGGTTTCGCCGTCAATGTCAATCAATGGAGGCGTAAATTGGGTTCCACCTGATTTGTATACCGCTCGAATTCCTCGGCCAACGAGCATGTAATCAGACCAGGTGTTGTAGTATTGGGTATAGAAGGTTCCGATTGATCCATAATGAGTTAAAAAATATTGGTCGTTAAAACTGCGCCCTGGCGTCGGGAAATATAAATAAGGCGCCGAGTTTGCTGGCAAGGTTAATCCGGGCGAAGGCGAAAAGACGAGTAGATAATCGAAGCGATCGAGATCAACCGGGCCGTCAAACACAACGGTAATTCGAGCGGTTAAAATCACGGTTTTGGATGTGATGCTTCGACTACAGCCCGTAACCAGTGCAGCGCAGCAGCACACCGCCATGATATGGCTAAAGGCGTTCTTGAGTTGCATCGTCTAAAATCCCTTGGAGTCTGAATTGGTCACGGGTTTTTTTGAACGTAATTTTGTCGTCAGGGAACGCAAGTACCGAAATTTGAAATGTGTATTCATCTGATAACGTATTATAACCGAACTGATAGGTTTGGCAGTGTTCTTTTTTGGCGACTGCAACCGTTTGAAGCTCGTACCGCCTGAGGTCGAACTGCCCGTTTGGACCGCTGGTGTTATAACGAAACGTGGTCTGAAATTCCCAGGTGTAGTCGGTTTGCGCATCCAACACGATTCCGGTGCCGATCGACGATTGTAACACTGAAACGGTGTCGGTATTGATCCATTGATTGGTATCGATCGATAAATCGTAGCGAATTGTGAGGTTTTGTGTTGACCCCCCATCGACGTTTAACACGATGGGTAGATATTGGGTAAGGTATTCAGAACTGGCCGGATTGAGTTTTTTGCCGCCTTGTAATGTGGCATCAAACGAGTCATTGGGACGGATACCGATTTCGGTGGTATACAGGTCCCACTTGGCGGCCTTCCAAGAAAACTGGCTGGTATTGCGCCAATAATATTGCGACGGATCGTTAAGATAAAACAAAATCGTGCCGCTTAGGTCATTTCGGGTGTCTCGGGTAAGATCAAGGGTGACATAGGGTGAGTTGTTGGTATTGGGTGCAAATCGATTGGTGTAGGTAAATTGGGTTTGGATCCAGTCAAAAAAAGTGCTAGAAAGGGATTGTGAAAACGCAATGGCATATCCCGCGTCTCCCTCGCGCCATCCGAGTGTGGGATTTCGAAATAGTTGCTGTTCAAACCCGAATTGAGTGGTAATGGTTGAGGATGCTGGTAATTTGGATACCTGTGAAAAACTATTCAACCGGTAAAGGATGGCGTTGGGCTCTAGTGTAAATGAGGGATTGTCTGGATAAACCCGAACGGCTTTTTGTGATGCAATGTACGCGTATTCTTGGAGGCGCGCGATGGTTAATTCTTGGGTGATCGGCACCGGAAAACCAGAGTCGCTGTGACTAATAACGAGTTTTGGTAACGAATACATCACATTATTTCGGCCAGACTCGATATCACGGGTGACGGTATCGCCGTCCAAGTCCCATGTTGTGTCGATGGTTAACGTTGTTTTAAGCGTTGGGTCCCATTGCTTGGTCAGGTCAGTGGTCAACCGTAGGCGATCGTCGTTTGCAGAACGTACGGATTCTCGATCAAACAGTGTTTCAGTTCGCCATACCGTGCGCGCTGGTAATGCCCACGTAGCGCCACCCCGTACCGACGATATAATGGTTTGAAAATTGGAGTATCGGTCTTCTGTATACCCAAATCGGTAAATACTTTGCCCGTTTAACCCGTAATTTCCAGATACTCGGGTACTGTTGGTATTTTGCCGGTAATCGGTTCGGTCGGAAAATACAACGGCGCCTATTTCACCCAAATTGGTGTACGTGTATCCAATTTTACGGAAATCCAACGTGTCGCGCCCCGAAGCGGTTAGGCGCTCGCCGTCGATTGATTCAACCTGTGAGTCAATCCGATGGGGACCATATTGGTATCCTAATTCGGCCGCTTTTTTTTGGGTTACCCGTCCGGTATCTTGCTCGACAAGGTTGTAGTAGTACACGTTTCCCGAGATTGATTCAATTTTGTAGGGGTGTTTAAACCCTAGTCCGATGCCCTTGTTTTCGAACCAATCAATAAGGATACTTGCACTTTCGCCATCAATTTCGTCGTAATCAATCGTATTTTGTACAAACCATCCCCATCCGGGGACCTCTCGTCGACCGATTGTTGGAATATTCCATATGATGGATCTCTTGCCGAGTTCGTAATAATAGGCCGGGGTCCAGAGTCCGAAAGGTATGCCCATAATTGGCATCCACAACCAATTGTTATATGCCAAAATATATTGATCGGGTTTATAATCAAATTGTTGACTCCAAATCACATAGTGCGGATTTGGTAATTCGCAACTGGTTAATGTTGCGGACTGCCCAAACTTGATTGATGGGGTGTCGTGGTAGCGCTTGGCATGTAAAAATAGGGACCGTGGATTGCCGGGCGGTGTGACTTGTACATCGATATTGGAAAGTTCAGCCGTTTCGTCGTCTAGGTTGACCAGGATGCCGGTGGTTTGATACGAATTTTCACCCTGGGATATTCGGATATTTCCTGTTCCCGAAACCTGATTTTTTTCTGTATTAATCGTTAGGCGATCGCCTGAAATTTGAAACGAGCCACTTTCAACCGTGACATTTCCGGATACCATCATCTCTTGAGTGGCGTCGTTGTATGACAGCTCCGTGGCCTTGATTGTTGCGGTTCGGGTCTCGGCGGATAGCGGGATAAATATACCAATATATACGGTGATAACCAAACAAAACGTCAGTGAAAATTGGGTCGGCACGCTCATTCGATGGGGTGGTGCATGCCACCAGTTTCCCAAATATTTTGAAACGTTTTTAACGAAACACGATATCCCACTCTGCGTTGAATTAAATGGGAAACCGGATGGTGCGCCATTGCTAAGTTCCAAAATTCTGTCGCTGCTTCGAGATGATTGAGTTTGTAATGACAATCCCCCAGGTTAATTAAGGTGGCGTAGTTATCCGCTCGGATTGTATAGGCGGCCTCAAATTCACGTAATGCATCCTGCCATCGGTTTTGATGCATCAAAACCAACCCCATGGCGCCATGCAATAACTCATGGTTCTTAATGACTTTTTTTGCAGAGGCAATGAGTTCCATCGCATCGTCAATCTGAGATTGGGCCAATTTTAGGAGGGTGAAATTACAGTACACGACCGGCAAATGTGGGTCCATTTGAAGGGCAAGTTTAAACTCATCCTCGGCGGTTTTATATTGGTGTTTAAACATATATTCAACCCCTGCATTATTGTGGGGATGCGCAAAGCTCAAGGGTTGGTTGCCGGTACTTTCTGGGTTTTTGACGGATAAAACGATCAGTTGTTTACCATGATAAATGCCGGATGTTGCCTTAACCCGATAGGGAATCGTGCTTTCTGACCGAAGGGTTTGCACCAACCGATTTACATTTGCAAACGTGATGTCAAATTGTAGGATGGATTCTAACGTATCGATGCAGCGGTCAAGGTCGCCCTGAAAAAAATAATTAGTGCCAGCGAGATACCGAACGTTGATCGCTGTTTCCCGATCAAGGTGTAGCGTCTCTATCATCCGACCCAAATGCGTCAATGCCTGATCAAATCGTCCTAGCTCTAAAAAGCATCGACTAATCAATAACTGGGCATTTAGGTATTGGTCCGATCCTGGCAACACGTGTTGGAGGTGGGTCATGGCGGGATAAAAAGCACCTTGCGCGAGATAATAGGCACCCAATTGTAACGGGGATGTGGCGGTGGGGGACGCACTGCCATGGGCAATGGCGCCTTCAAGCCATCGTTCTTTTAAATGAACCAGTTGGGCATGAATGTCAGGATGATGAGGGTGGGTGGTCAATGCCGCTCGCAAGGTTGCATCGCTTTGCACCAAATCGCCTTTTAATTCATAGGCGTTCGCAACCAAGAGCTGGGCATCGACTGATTTGGATGTCCCAATTAAAAATTGGGCCTCGACGATGGCCTGGTCAAACCGTTTTTGGTGAGCAAACCGCAGTGCACTTAATAACCGACAGTCATCGGAAAGGTTGGGGGCAATCTCCGTAATCAGCTTAAACCGCTCGTTTAACCAGATGTCGTCTTGACAAACATATTGAATTAGAACCCGCAGATGGTGGATTGCATCGTGTCCGTTTTTTTGTGAAATTCCAATGTCCACCAAAAGTTGCATCGCATAAACCTGGTTGGGATAGCGGTCTAAAATATCTAGGGCGATTGTTTTGACTTGTTTGATTTGATCAAGGTCACCCAATTCAGCAACCTGGTGGAGCGCTGTGATTGCTTGGGAATATTCGTGCGCTGCAGCGTATGCACGGGCCAACATTAACTGGACATCAGGGGTGTTGGGATAGTGGGGTAGAATGTCCCGAAGGAGGGCAATGAGATCGATAACGGACTCGGGAAATTGGGTTAGTAACGTTTCGAAGTGGGCCCCGGCTTGTGATAAATTGCACAGCTTTGCGTGCAACTTAAATAAGGCCCGTCGTAATGCCTCTGAATCCGGTGAAGTCGAGATCAGCTCGTCTAAACGGTTTGCAACATCGGCGGCGTGAAGAGGGGATTCTTGGAGGATTCCTTCAAACGTTGCGACTGCATCGTCAATTCGATTCGCTTTGGTATATAAATTTCCGAGCGTCAGCCGGAGGTGAATCGCGGATGGGTCGCGTTGTATTAGTTGATGATACAACTGAATCGATTTTTCTAGGTTGGCTTTGCCCAGGTACATTTTGGGTAGCACGTCTAAAATCGCCGAGTCAAAATGCCCAGTGGTTAATGCGTTTTCAAACAACGCCTCGATCTCGGTGTGTTGTGGCGCGCGCGACCAAATTTTGCTTAGAAGTTGATACGCCATACTGTGGGAGGGATTGGCATCCAGGATGTCTGATAGTTCTTGAATGGCCTCGGTGTACCAGCCACTCATCATAAAGAGCTCTGCGATTAATAGTTGCAGTTTTTCGGGGGCGTCCGATTGAATACAAAGTCGCGTTAGTGGTGTGACAATACAGGGCAGTAAATGAGGGTTTTGATGAATGAGCCGACGTAGTTTATCGGACGCACCGTGGGTGTCCAGATTTGCAGCACAATCAATTCCCGCTAAAAATTCAGGGTGGTGTTTAATGGTTAGTGACGATGACGGCGGATTTATTGACGCCTGGTTTGCCATACCAATAAACCGATCGCAGCGGTCCCCACAATGATGTTGGCACTCCAAGCGGCCCAAAATGGGGGAATGGCACCGCCTTTACCCAATGCCCGAAATAACGCCAATAAAAAGAAATAAATTAACACGGTCATTGCCGAAACACCGATTGCAATGATAACACCCCACCAATCTTTTCCAGATTGGATCAACCAACTGCAGTATCCGATTCCTACCAATCCAAATACGATACACGCAAACGGAATGGCTTGTTTTAGTGCGTACTCTACCTCTAGACTTTGGGTGGCTATTCCACTTTTTCTAAGTGCCTCCATCTGTTGGTTAAGCTCAGATGAGTCCATTTCGGTTGGGGATTTGTTGATATTTTCAATCACATCTAACTGCTGTTGGATGTTAATTTTCATTTCTTGAAATCCAGCGGTGTAGGTTAGATTTGAATCCGAATCAAATTCAAATAATTTTCCTTGCCATAAGGTCCAGGTATTAAGGCCCCATTGGGCTTTATCGGCCACCAATAATCTTGGCAGGCCTGCGGCGTCTTCAAAAATCAAAACACCTCGCATGATCCCGGTTTTTCGGTCGACACGGTTGGCGTAAAAGAATCGGTTGTCAGTGCCCTTAAACACGATGTCTTCTGCAATAACTGGCGGTGGTTTTCGGTCGATTTCTTTTGCAATCAAGGCATTCGCTAAACGATTGGTTTTTGGAATGATGGATTCGTTCATATAAAACGCGAGCAAACTGGTCATCGCGGCGACGACGACGAGGGGTGCGATTATTCGACGACTGGGCACGCCCGATGCCCTTAAGATTAGGTATTCATTGTCTTTGATCATTCGGACCAGAATTAGCATGGTCGAGACGAGTACCCCGATCGGAAAAAACAAAAGAAGTGTAGCAGGCAATTTGTAAAGGATCAGACGAATGACGACAAATGAGGATATGCCAGATATAACCGATAACTCGATGAGATAAAATACGATGTCTACAATTCCAATCATCGCAAATGCACCGATGGATATAAAAAAAGGCCAAACGTATTGCCAAATGATATATCGATCGATCAAAGGAATGCGACCCATCGGGTTGGATATTGTCATAGTGAAATTAAAAAAATGAATGGTTAGAATTGGTCTGCCCCCCTTTGAGCAAACCAATCAGCGGGTGTGGGTAGAGATTATAAATCTTCGGCGCGTTGCTGCTGAACGGTTCGACGCTTTGCTGCTTTTTGTAAGCGTTTTTTAGCTTCTGATGGTTTTTCGTAATACTCGCGTTTTTTCAGTTCTTGCAGGATGCCTTCTGTTTTCATTTTTCGTTTGAATTTTCGAAGGACCGAGTCAATCGATTCTCCAGGTTTTTTTTCTTGCATTACCATTGGGTTATCCAGCTCCTTAATTATCCAGGCGGCCAAGTCATTGATCGTCCGCCAATGAGGTGAAAATGGAGATGATGAACAGTCTGACCGCCGTCATCACCAGTGTTTGCCACCACGCGAAATCCATTGTCGCAAATTCCGGTCGACGAGGCAATTGAGGCAATCGCGTTCATCAGATCCTGAGATAAGGACGGGGACTCGTTAGCCAGCATCGTCACATTAGGAATGTGACGTTTTGGAATCACTAATACATGGACGGGACCTTGCGGTTGAATGTCGTCAAACGCAAGAATTGTATCAGTTTCATACCGTTTGTTAGCGGGGATTTCGCCCCGAACCACTTTGCAAAAAATACAATCAGACATTGATCGGATCCTCCTAGATCATGAGTAAAAGTTGGTCTAGGTGCAATCGGGAGTTGGGATTATATCGCAGGTTTAATATATTTTCGACTAGTAAATCCATTTGCCTGATTTGGTTGTGACTTGGATTGGATTGACTGGATTCCCGTGCTTGCTCCAGCCAAGTCATTAACACGATTTGGAGTGTGTCTCGATTGTGGCTTAATGGATGCCCCCAGGCCAACCGTTGCCCCATTGTCGCCTGGCATATGTCGTTAAATGTTGGAAGTGTTTCCGGACGTTTGACATCCAGTTCTGCTGCCAATTTTGACGCGGTGTCGGTAGTCCCGGCCGATGCGCAACAGCGTATTGGAAGACACCGGGATGTGATGGTTGGTAATACGCCGGCTTCTGCGGAGCTGCTGAGGCAAAAAATGACTCCATCAGGTGGGGACTCAAGGGTTTTTAACAATGCGTTACTGGCACTTGCCGTTAGGCGATGTGCATTTGGGATCCATACCGTCAGATAGGGGCCTTGTGTCGGCCCATATTGAATGCGATTTTCCATTGCTCGAATATCCGACACTTTTAAGGCGCTTCCCTCTGACGGTACCAGTTGAATCGCATCGGGGTATTGGTCGGATTGGCCTAACCGGCACGGGGTGCATGCGCCACAATTGCGATGTGTGTCACACTGAATTAGTCGGATAAGATGGGTGCTCGCATCGTTTGGATCGGATGCCAGTGGTCCCACTACCAGGTAAGCGTGCGCGAATGCCTGGCTTTTGACGAGTCGGGTGATGCGTTGAAGCGTGATGGGCGAAGCGGGCACTGGGTTTATTTAAAAATTCCAAATAACAGGGCAACCGCAATGCTGACCCACATGGCGGTTTTTTCGTCTCGGTCTGCTTTTTCTCGCTGGGTTGGATCCAGTGCCGCAACTTGTGATTTGAGTTGGTTGATTTCGATATTGGCAGACGTTAATTTGGCTTGAAGTGCGCTGATGTCTTTATGGGTGGCTTTTTGTTCGTCGGATAAGCGAACTTGCTCGGTTTCAACCATTTGTTGGGTGGTTTCGAGTGTTGTGACCTGCGTTTTAAACGATTTTGATAACCCAAGTAACTCTTGGATTTGTGGTTTGGTTAGATCGGTTGATGCATCACCCGCAAGGAGTTTGTCGATAATCACCGATAGTTCTTTACGGGAAACGGCTGCATCAGGTTTGAATTGCCCATCCTGGGAAAGGATGAGGTATCCATATTTAACGGCGTTAATCGCCATTGGATAGCTTGGGTCCGTTGTGGAAATGTCCGGTATTTTTTGACCAAAAATGAGGCTTGTCGTTAGTCCAAGTGCGATTGCAAGGGAAACTGCGTATCGGGGGGTCATATCATCTGCTCCTTTAGTCTTCTATGGTTAATAATAAGGTATCAATTCGGTCGCCCGATTGAATGGTGATCGGACTCTGGCCTGGCTTGACCGCTTTAAATTGGAGTCGGAGAATCGAACCGCTATGCTGAGATGGCACTGAAACGGTTGGGATGATCACTTGGTTATTTTCGATGCGAAGCGGCTGGGAAAACCAGGCATCCGGCGTCAGGCGGAGGGGGTCGATTTGAGATCCGTTAAACGAAATCACAGCGTTTACCGGCGTATTGACCTTTGTGGCGCGAATGGTTAAAAAACCGTAATCCCCAACCTTTAATTTTGTATCGCTCAAGGTGCCAATTACTTGTATGGGCTTGGGATCAA